>Ga0082335_1000234_pt1 | contig 148915 bp, 140 predicted proteins | sample Subgrocontami58m_FD_72375 | JGI IMG/M metagenome (GOLD analysis project Ga0082335, IMG submission 72375) | Subsurface groundwater microbial communities from S. Glens Falls, New York, USA - GMW37 contaminated, 5.8 m (SPADES assembly) (version 2) ...
GAGACACGGCCTCCCGAAATCAAACCCGGCCCGTACGTGCTGCTGGAAGTCGCTGACACCGGCACGGGCATACCGCCCGAAATCGCCGAGCATATTTTCGATCCATTTTTTTCCACGAAAGAACCGGGCCGCGGCACTGGCCTGGGACTTTCCACCGCGCTTGGAATCGTCAAAAGCCACGGCGGTTTCATTCAGGTTAAGAGCAAGCCGGGCGAAGGATCAGTTTTTCAGATTTTCCTGCCGGCTTTGCCCAACGCCCGTCCGGCCCGTCCAACTCGTTTGGGCAAGGTGTCCAGGAACGGCCGCGGGCAGTGCATCCTCATTGTCGATGACGAACAAGCCGTCTGCGCTCTGGCCCGGCAAATTTTAGAGGCGCACAATTATCAGGTCGAATGCGCCGACAATGGGGCTGACGCTCTGGCGAAGTTTCTCGAACGGCAACACGAGATCAAATTGGTCGTGACGGATCTCATCATGCCGGTCATGGACGGACTCGCACTGGTTCGCGCGTTGAAGAAAGTGGCGCCGGCGCTTCCGATCGTGCTCTGCAGCGGCGCCGAACAGGAACCCAGGATCAACGAGATCCGGCGGCAAGGCAGGTTCCTCTCCAAACCATATTCAGGCGAAGACCTCCTCGATGCCGTGAACGAAGTCGAAACCAAGTTGCTCTAGCCCCCTGAAAAAGGGATGCCTTCGGGTGCGATTGCTCTGTTGCACAGCTTCGCGGCTCGCGCGGGCGCTCCGCGCCCATACTGGTCCAGGCGGAGCCTGGCTCGCCCCACCTGCTCTGCCTCTTTGCATCAAACTCATCCGGTGAGGCGAGACTACCGGCGAGCCGCAAAAAACATTCCCCCCCCCGGTTCAATTCACCGCTGTCGGTTCCGGACGTTCCTCTTCTTTCCGCGACGGCTCCGTTTCGGGCAAATGCCGGTACCAACTGAAATAGAGTCCGACAGTCAAACCACACGTCAGCGCCAACCACACCGCCGAGGCAGAATAGCGGTGCAAGACTAAATAAATCGTTCCGAGGTACAATCCCGTAATTGCGATCAGCGCGAGAAAAGTATTGAAAGCATCGCGCCCGAAGTTGTCGCCTGAACGCTCGTCCGCAGCTTCGCGGAAATTGCTCCACCAACCCGCTGGACGCACCGTGCGGCAGAACTGAAATAAAACCGGAGACTCGGTCGGGCGAGTAAAAAGAGCCACCGCGATGGTCAGCACCGTCGAGCAAACCGCGATGGTGGGAAAACTGAGGTAGAGTGGCAATGGCTTTTGCCAAATCCAGGTGTCGCCGCACACTTGGACGAGAGAAAGCAACATCCCTCCAAAAATTCCCGCGCCATAGCCCCAGCCGTTCAAGCGCCACCAGTACCACCGCAGCACGTTCGCCGGCAGAATGCCCGCAGCCAGACTTCCGAAAATCCAAAGGAACGCCAGGTTGATCGATCCGCCGAAGAACGAAATGATCAACCCGGTTAAAATCAAAAGCGCCGACGCGCCGTAGCTGGCCCAAACCAATTCGCGGGCGGCAGCCTTGGGGCGCCAATACTGCTGATACAAATCGCGCACGAGGTAAGCGGCCCCGCCATTCACGGTTGAACTGAACGTCGCCAAAAAGCCCGATAACAATGCCGCCATGATGAGCCCTGCAAACCCGTGCGGCAGCCTCGCCGCGATGATCAACGGCAGCGCTGTTTCCGGGTCTCGCTTTAAAGCCGAGTCGAGCGCGGGGTCGTTCAACCCGCCGATTGCCATCACCGCAATGGCCACGGCGAACGGCCAGCGCACCGTGTGAATCACGCCCCAAAGCGCGCCCAGTTTTGAAGCGTCTCGCTCATTTCGAGCGGAAAGAAAGCGTTGAAAATCGTAAAGCTGTTCCGGCCCGCTCAAGCAAAGCAAAATCCCTTTCGCCAACCACACCGCCACGAGCGCTCCGAACAACGAATAGTCCGTTCCTCCAGATATCACCCCTTGCAAATCCGCCGGCCGCCACGACGGCGCCAAAGAAAACCAACTGGCCGGAACGCGGCTCGCAAACACCGCGGGATCAAACTGCGCCCAGCCCATCACCGCAAAGGCGATGGCGCCGGAGCTCAGGACAATCGTCTGCAAAATTTCCACGCGAACAATTCCGTGCAGCCCACCGACCACGACGTAACAGCCGGTCAGGCACAAAATGAGCGTGGCACAAATCCAAGGCGGGAACGGCAGAAACACGGCGCCGAATTTCCCCATCCCAATCGCGCCATAGCCGAGCAACGCGCTGATTGTCAGCACGGCGAAGACGGTGTAAGCCAGGCGCGCAAAACTCCCCGCCGGGCCGCGCCCAAAGCGGGTCTGCATCCATTCGGCGCCGGTGATAACGCCGCTGCGACGAATCCATTTGCCCATGTACCCGAGGTAAAAGGCCGTGATGGGAAATCCCCAGAGCCAGTGGACCCACATTGATTTCATCCCTAAAACAATGAACAAGGAAACGATCCACATCGTGCCGGTGATGTCGAAATAAGATGATGACCCGGACATGGCGAGCGCCCACCAGGGCAGCTGACGGTTGCCCAGAAAATAGGCCGAGAGGCCGCCCGCGGATTTTCTCTTCATCGAAAATCCAATTCCGACGATGGCCAGCAGGTAAACCAAGATGATGATCTGATCGATTAAAGCGAGGCGCATGGCTGGAGTTGTCGCGGCTGATTCGACTCGCCCGCGCCTAGCGCTGCCTTGATGGCTATCAACCAAAACGCCAACGTCGTAGCCGCCGAGGTCAGGAGGCGGACAAAGCATTACACCTGTTGCGCGATGTACCCGCCGACGTGAAGAGGCGGACGTGCTTCTAAACAATTCCCGCTTTTCCGCTCAGCCGGTACCGGGCGCGGATTCCAAGAAGCTCACCCCGCAGATTCAGAGCGGACCAGGATTTGGAGAACTGAATTCCGTTCCGATCTGAAGGCCGGCTATTGCTGATACGCGAGCCAGAGCGCGCGGAAATAGCGCATCACGCGAAGCGGATCGGTGCTCTCCGGAATTTCGGCCAGACAGAAACCGGAGAAGCCAATCTCGTTCAGCCGGTGCAACAACTTCCGGAACGGGTATTCCTCCAAATACAAATCCCGCATGTGAACAGAAAAAATCTTGTTCTTCAGCAAATCGAAATTCCGGTCGAACCCATCGCCTTCCAAATCGCTTTGATTTGAATTCCAGCATACGCCGACATTGGGATGATTCGCTGCGTCCATGATCTTTCGGATGTTCGGCACGAGCGAAGTCCCCGGCCCGTGCACCTCCAGCCGGATTGGCAGCCCGTAACCGTCCGCGAATTCGCCCAACTCCCGCAGCGAACGGCCAATCTGCTCGAGCGTTTTCTCGACCGGCACTTCTTTGGGCAAACCATTCGGACGCACCTTCACGCCACCCGCGCCCACATCATGCGCCAGGACGATATATTCCTTGGTGGCATCGATATCACGCCGCAGTTTCGCCTGGTCCGGCGTGTGATAATCAAAGGCGCTTCCCAGCCCCATTAATCTCGCGGGCGAATCTTCGAACCGCTTCCGAACCTCCGCGCGTTGCGGCTTGCTCAGCGTCACTTCCACGCCGTGAGCGTGCGACGTCCTCAGTTCGACTCCTTCGAATTTGGTGGCCGCGCAATTTTTGATGATCGTTGGCACATTCCAGTCCTTGGCGAGGTTGTACGTCACCGTGCCCAGATGCATTTTCGAACCAGCTGGCGTTGCGGCCTGGACCGCGCGTTCCGGCAAACCACTCGCAGCAAAACCGGCCGCGCTCAAAAGCCCCGTCTTTAGCAAACCACGTCGATTCATTTTCATAAATTGTTGATCAGACAAAGAGTGCCGACCAGCCGTTGCGCTTTCGTCGTCCGTCCTGCTTCATGGGAACAACCCGCGGGAAACTTTCGCCTCTTGCACGCGGCGGATTCCCAAACTCAAAGCGGCCAGACGCATCGAAACCTTTTGTTTTCGGCTGATGTTCAGCGTCTGCACGAACGCATTTTCCAAAATCCGAAACAGCTTGTCCGTTACTTCCGTCTCGCTCCAAAAGAAACTCTGCAGATCCTGGACCCATTCAAAATAGGAGACGACAACGCCGCCGGCATTGCAAAGAACGTCCGGGATCAAAAAAATCTCCGCCCGCTGATTGATGATATCGTCAGCCTCGGGCGTGGTGGGGCCGTTCGCAGCTTCCGCCAAAATGCGGCAATTGATTCTTCCCGCGTTTTCCGCCGTGATTTGCCGTTCGAGAGCCGCCGGCACGAGAATGTCGCACGGCGTGATCAATACTTGGTCGTTCGAAATCGCCTGGCCGCCAGGAAAACCGGCGACATGTTTAGTTTTCTCGGCGTGCGCTTGGAGCGCATTTAAATCGAGTCCCTTCTCGTTCAGCACGCCGCCCGAAACATCGCTGACGGCAATGATCTTCACGCCATAGCGCGCCAGCGAAAACGCCGCGACGGACCCGACATTGCCGAAACCTTGCACCACTGCTGTGGCGCTCTCGGAAGCCAGGCCGATCGTGTCCATCGCGCGATTGATCAAGTAACCGACGCCGCGGCCGGTGGCTTCGCGGCGCCCCAACGAACCGCCGAGCCCGACTGGTTTTCCCGTCACAATACTCGGCACGGTGTAACCCATGTGAACCGAATACGTGTCCATCATCCAAGCCATGATCTGCTCGTTCGTCCCCACGTCAGGGGCCATGATATCGACGTGCTCGCCAATGAACGGGATCATTTCCTGGGTGTACCGGCGGGTTAACCGTTCCAATTCGCTTTTCGAAAGCCGCGCTGGCTCGCATGCCACGCCGCCTTTGGCGCCGCCGTACGGCAGGCCCGTTAAGGCGCACTTCCAGCTCATCCACATTGCCAGGGCCGCGACTTCGCCCAACCGCACGTCCGGGTGATACCGCAACCCGCCCTTCGTTGGACCGAGCGTCAAATGATGTTGCACGCGGTAACCCGAAAACACATGAGTCGTCCCGTCGTCCATGTGCACCGGCAGCGAGACGGTCAGGGAACGTTTCGGGTATTTCAGCCGGCCGCGCTGCGCTTCGGGAATTTCCAAAAAATCGGCGACCGAATCGAACTGCTGGCAAGCCATCCGAAAAGTCGGGTGGTCGTAAATCTCCATAAGCGACGCCGTGAAGCACCGGAGCGGCCGATTATTTCGTGACCAGCGCCTTCACTTCGGCCGGCAGTTCAAACGCTGACTCGGGCGCTTTATTGAACTCGACAGACGTGACGTTCATCACTTGATCGATCGGCCCCATCTTCTGGGTGACTTTGACCGGCAGTTTCACGTCTTCGAATTTTTTATATTCGTTCACCACATTGGTCACCGTGATCGTGCCGAGCTCAGATTCCTGCGTCCGAATAAAACCTTCCATCAACCCCGAATCGACGCCGTAAAATTCGGTCTGTTCCGCCCCGTTGTTGCGGACCAGGCGGATCTCGTAACAGCTCTTTCCTTCGAACTCTTTTTTCCCGACTGTCTTCATCGATTTGAAATCCTTTTTGTCGTGCAGCACCGAGTCGAAATCGGCCTGTTCCGCGATCTGTTCCTTTTGTTTTCCCTGCAGCAGCATCGGGCCGGTCGCGGAAGTCATCAGCCACGCCACTTGGCCGTCGTATCCGGTTGTGATCTTTCCCGCCCCGGCCAGATCGATCTTCACCACCAGCTTATTCGGCCGCGCGGAAAGCACTTCCAAGGTCCCTTTAATGCCTTGGGCGGGCAATTCGTACGAACCTTTCATTTCTTGCGACCGGATTTTGTCGAAGGCGGGCTTGCCGCCTAATTCCTTGACGAAACGCTCGATGATCTCTTCTGCAGGCGGAAGCTTCTCGGCTGAATCGGGTTTTTTGACCGGGTCTGCCGCGGAAATTCCAAGAGTGCAAACCAACGCTAAAAGACATCGAGCGAGCGAGCGGGAGGAAATTTTCATGAGGTGCTTTCGTGTTCGATTTTGAGGCGAGGCCACTGTGGGCAAAGACACTGGGTTTTGAAAGCCGAATTTCGGGGCGTCGCCGGACAGAAACAAAAAGCATTTGGACCGCGGATTTGTAGGACGTGAACCGCGTCCGCAACCGCCGGGTTGGATTTATTGTCCGGAATCAACCCAACGCAGCGCCGCCTCGAGCGCCGCATCTTTGCCAGCCAATAAATCCGTGCGAACCAGCGGCACCGTTGTATCCGGCCGCACACCGCGGCCCTCCAATCGAATCCCCGACGGCGTGGTGTAATCCGCGATGGCGTGGTACAAAATATCCCCGTTGGGCAGCCGGTCGAAAAAGGCTGGCAAGGCCTGGCCGCCGGTCAGCTCGCCAAAGACCTGAGCTCTGCCAATGTCCTGCATGCCGCCGGCAAAGATTTCGCTCGCGCTCAATGAAAGCGGGTCGATCAGAATGGCCAGTTTGCCGCCGAACGGCCGGACCCGTTTCCCATCGGGATTCACCCAACGTGGATTCGCCAGAAAGTGCAATTCGGCCACGCGCATTTTCATCGTCCCTAACGAAACTTGATTAGTGAGAAAATGCCCCGACACGCCCATGATCATTCCGCCGATTCCGCCGACGTTGCCGCGCAGATCGATAATAATAGCGTCGTCATGCCGGAAACGGTCGACCGCCCGGTCAATCTCGCTCATCACCGGCAGCATCCACAGGTTGAAACCAATCACCCCAACATGGCGGCCATGATCCGTGGTTAGCTCGCGGCTCTGAAACGTGGCATACATCTTCGGCAAATTGCCGAGCTCGCTCAGTTGACCGCTCGGCTTGACTCGCACCAGGTCCTTCTTAACCTCGCGATTCTCGCCATCGCGAAATTCGAGATGAACGACGCTCCCAACTGGTCCCCGCAGACGCCCCATCGCCATTCGCCATCCGTGGAACGCCGCCTCCCTCGCCTTCAATTTTTTTGTAATCTGCTTGCTCTGGTTGCGAACCGCGTCGCCTTCAATCCGGATCAGTTCCCAGCCAGGGCGAATCCCCGCAGCTTCACCCGGACTTCCCGCCTCGACGCGGAAGACAACCAAACTGCCTTCCAAAAATCTTAGATCAAAGCCCACCACACCGTCGCCCTCCGGTTTCCCCTCCTCGCCTGCGGAAGCAGCGGCGGTTTTGTCGCTCGCTTTTTTTGAGTCGCGCGTTGCGCCGGGCTTTTTGCGGCGCGCCGACGATGGGCGGGGTTCAACTTTCGCCGCCAATTCACGGGGAATGACTGTCATGTGGGATTGCCCCAAACGATCCAGCATGTTGTCGATGATTTCGCGCAGCGCTTCATTGTCCTTTGCCCGTTCCGCCTTGGGGCGCAGTTCATCCCGCACTGCGACCCAATTCAGGCCGTGAAAATTTGTGTCGAAGTACGAATCGTTGATGATCCGCCAGGCCGCATCGAACGTCTCCAGCGGTTTGAATGACGAAACTGCGGGAGACGAACTGGACGGCGGAAGGTGCTTGCAGCCGCCGAACAATCCAACAACCAAAACCGCCCACGCGAAACTCAGCGCGCGTGATCCGCTCAAGAGCACCAATGGCAATCGGACGGAGAAGTTCGCCCGAACGAAACGTGATGACATAGCGGCCGATTTTACTGAAAGAGTTTAGGCGGGCGAGGGAAAAACCAAAGGCAACGCCCGTCTCCGTGGCCACACCAAGCAAGCCAGGCGGCAGGAACACAGCGTTCACGCTGCAGCCCAGGCGTTGCACCAATGCTGTGTTGTAACGCCGACTTCTGCAGCCTAAGGGCCGCGTTCCGATCGTGTGCGGCTACATGCCTCGCCAGGAACGCAGCGTTCACGCTGCAGCCCAGGCGTTGCACCAATGCTGTGTTGTGACGCCGACTCTGCAGCCTAAAGGCCGCGCTCCGATCGTGTGCGGCTACCTGTCTCGGCAGGAACGCAGCGTTCACGCTGCAGCCCAGGCGTTGCACCACTGCTGTGTTGTGACGCCGACTCTGCAGCCCAAAGGCCGCGTTCCGATCGTGTGCGGCTACCTGTCTCGGCAGGAACGCAGCGTTCACGCTGCAGCCCAGGCATTACACCCAACTGCTCCGATAATTACTCCGAGTCTTCGCGCGATCTCTGGAGTTCACGCCGCAACTCGCGAATGGCTTCCCGCAATTCGCGCAGATCCCGTTGAAGGCCTTGCAGGTGATCTGGCCGAATTTGGGGATGAGCCGGCATTGGCTGGGGCATTCCATGCATCCCGGGCATGTTAGGCATCGGTTGCATCGGAGACGCCATTCCTGGCTGCATCGGATGCATGCCTTGCATCTGTTGCGGTGGCATTCCTTGAGGTGGCATCGGCGGGGGCATCGCTCCACCCATCGACTGGGGCTGCATCGGTGGATTTGGCATGCCATGCATCGGTTGAGGCGGCATGCCTGGGCCTGGCGGCATCATGGGACCGCCGCCGCCAAAACCATCTCTTCCGCGGTCGCCCATGGTCGGGCCCATATTCGCTCCCCTCATGCGGCCACCCATGCCCGGCTGCATCCCAAGTCCTCTCCTCTCCCGCATTGGCTGTGATGAATCCCCGCGATCGCCAATCTTCCGCTGCAGTTCCTCAGCTCGCTTTTGCAAACGGTCAGCCTCCTCGTGCAACCCTGCTTGATGCAAATTCAACATGGCGATCCGCAAATGCTGCAACCGAGCCCTCGCCTCGCTTTGTCCTCCGAAAGAATCGCGCTGATCGCCACCATAAGATTCCGCGCGAAATTTTTGGACTTTTTGCCCGAGCGCGCGCGCCTCGTCCCCCTCCCCGTTTTCATCCAAGTCGCGAATGCGCTCCCGCATTTTTTTCATCTTTTCGCCGCCGTTCCCCTCGGACTTTTTCCCCTTCTGTTTCTTGGCGTGCGCTGGGTCGGGAGCGGGGCGGTTTACCTCCGGTCCTTCGTCGCGCGGTTTTTCGCTTTTTTCATTTTGGGCGACGGCCAATGTCATGCTCAAAGCGAGCGCAGCAAGGGCGGGGAGAATAAATCTTCGGTAATGGAATAATTTCATAAGACCTTTCGTGAATGCTGAAACGTCGAGCCTTCCCAAACAATTAGGAAACAAGCCCCAGGTGATCGTCCACATCCAAGCACGGAGACGATCCTCTGGCGAGGTTTGTTACACCGTCAGAACCGTGCTGGCCGGCAGCCCCAGCCGCTCGTGAATCTGGTGCAGCAATGACGGAGGCAATTCCACGTTGCTCCAAGTGCAGGCGCGGTCCGGAGGCCGCGTGACCCATCGTTTCACACAATTGCCTTCGCCGATTTTCTCCCCCGGAAATTCACACGAAATGGTGATTTCAGGAATAGGATGAAGTTCCGAACGCGAGTTGCGAAACGGAACGACTTCGAGCAAGCCGTGCTGGCCGTTGCCGAGGAAAACATCCGCAACAAGAAGATCGCTTTCGACCTGCTTGAAGTGCCAATCGTCAACCATAATTTTCATGGCGGAACTCCTGGCTTGGTGGGGTCAAGCACTGGTTAAGCTACACCGCCCCCAAAAGGGCTGCAAGAAACGTCTGGCTGATCGGCGTTGGGGGTGAGAAGGGGGGAAACCCGCTAATTCGAAACGACCACAAATTGTCAAAATGCCGTTCGACTTTGATCTACCTGTCCTGGTGCGGGGGGAGAGAGTTGACTCGCCCGACGCGTTGCCCTCCTCTGGGGGAGTGGTCATTGGTCCTTAATTCGTTCATTCGTCCATTGGTCCTTCGTCGTTTCTTCGGCCGCGCAAAATGAAAATTGCCGTGTGGCTAGGGCTCGACGCTGGGGTCGCTCGCCACCGTTCTTAGGGGACATCTTTCAGGCGTTCAGCCTCGTCGCCGCGAGCGCGGTGTCGCGGGCCAAGTATCGAGCGCCCCACATCCAGAATGCCCCGCTCACCAGAAACATCATTCCGACAACCTGGAACGCCGCCGTCATATTCGCGCGGTCGGAAATCATTCCGATGACAAACGGCGAAATCACGTCGCCCAGCGCGTGAATGACAAAAATATTCAGCGCGAAGGCTTCCGCCCGAATCGCCGGATGCGTCACGTTGGCCAGAACCGTGTTGGTGGGGCCGGTATTGAAGAACAAACAGACGCAAGCCAGAAACATCAGGAGCCAAGCCCAGGGAAATGGCGCGTAAAGCACTCCGAGAAAAAACGGAAAGCCAGCCCACATGGCCACGCCCGAAACCAAAAAGTAAGATCCCGGGAAACGCCGGCGCAGTTTGTCTCCAGCCATTCCACCCGTCAGCGTGCCAACCAATCCTGCCACCACCATGATGGCTCCGAAAATCGTGGCCACATCTCCCGGCACTTTCCTCATCTCTTTCATGTAATCCACCATCCAAAAGCCAATCCCGCCCATCGCGAAAGTCATCGCTGTCATCCCAAGTGTGTTCAACACATAAGATCGCGTCCGCAGCAGCACGAGATAATCAGCCCACCCCACTCGGCGCGCGCTCTCGACCGCTCGCGCCTGGGCCAAACGCGGCTCTCGCATGAACGTCGCGATAAACGCCAGCAACAACCCGGGCGCAACCACAAGATAAAAAGCCCAGCGCCAACCCAGCGACGATTTCGCCACCTGTTCCCCGAAGGCGAACCCAATCGCCGTCCCGACTGGTATCGCCATGTAAAACCACGACAGCACCCGGCCTCGCACGGCCACGGGATAAAAATCTGAAATCAGCGCCGGGGCGACTGGTCCGTAAGCGGCCTCGCCAATGCCCACGAAACAGCGAGTCACTAACAAAATGAGAAACGTTCCGGCCAATCCCGAAGCGCCGCTGGCAAAACTCCACAGCGCCACGCCAACCGCAATCAATTTCCAACGCGACCGGCGCTCAGCGAGCCGGCCAAAGACGGGCGCGGCAACCATGTAAAGAACCATGAACGCCATCGACAGCAATCCAAGAAGAGCGTTGTTGGGCGTGAAGCCGAATAGCTTTTGGAAAGCCGCAAATAAATGGCTGAGCGCAGGGCCAAGTCTTTCGCTCAAATCGCCGGTCGAAGTCACCAGAAATTCCTGGCGCAAATCCGGAATCACCGCCGCCAAAATATAACGGTCGACGTAATTCAGCAGATTGATCGAGAGGAGCAGAATCAAGCCGGCCCGGGCGCCAGGAAGCGTCCGCGCGGAATCGAACTGAGCCTCGGTGGAGGGTGAGGTTGGGCTGTTTGGCGGATTCATATCGAGCAGACAGTTTCAAACCGGCAGGCAACGTTTACGCTCAGCAAAGGCGTTGCATTCCGTCATGGCAACGGACAAAACACTCTCGCCGCTCCGGAATGCTCCCCTGCATGGAAATTGGATTTTCTTCCCGCAGATAATGCCCGTCTCGTTCGCGTTCGCCCAATTGAATTTTCCTTCCCTCACTCGATACGATTTCAATTCCGAAACTGCTTTGCCTTATCCGACACGCTGCACTATAAAGACCCCCCAAGTTTATTATGACTGCACCTCGGGAACGAACCCGTCCTGCCTCGACTGATCAACCGGCTCGACCTGCCGGCCCCAAAAAACTCCTGGTCGCCAATCGCAGCGAAATCGCCGTGCGCGTCTTCCGCGCCGCAACGGAATTGGGCTTCCGGACCGTGGCGATCTACGCTCAAGAAGACCGGCTTTCGATCCATCGATTTAAAGCAGACGAAGCGTATCTCGTGGGCGAAGGCAAAGGACCCGTCGGCGCGTACCTCGACATTGCAGGGATCGTGACGCTCGCCAAAGAAAAAGGGGCCGATTTCATTCACCCGGGTTACGGGTTTCTTTCCGAGAATGCCGACTTTGCGCAGGCTTGCCTCGAGGCCGGGATTACGTTCGTCGGACCGACCCCCGCGCTGCTCCGGCAGATGGGTGACAAAGTTGCGGCCCGAGCGGTGGCCGTCGCGGCTGGTGTCCCAGTGCTCGCGGGAACTTCCGAGCCGATTGGCGATCGCACTCAAGCTCTCAAAACCGCCAAGGAGGTCGGATTTCCGCTGATTATCAAAGCGGCGTTTGGCGGCGGCGGACGCGGCATGCGCGTCGTCACTCGTCCGGCCGATTTGGCTCCTCTCCTGGATGAAGCGCGCGATGAAGCGGACCGGGCTTTCGGAAACCCCGCTGTATTCCTCGAAAAATATATTCCGAGAGCGAAACACATCGAAGTCCAAGTCCTCGGCGATCACTACGGAAATGTCCTGCACTTGCACGAACGCGATTGCTCCGTGCAGCGGCGCCATCAAAAGGTCATCGAAATCGCCCCCTCGGTTGGGCTGGACCCTTCCGTCCGGCGCGACCTGTGCGAAGCGGCGGTAAAGATCGCCGCGTCGGTGCAATATCGAAATGCCGGCACAGTCGAATTCCTGTTGAATCTCGATACGAACGAATGGTTCTTCATCGAGATGAACCCGCGCATTCAGGTCGAGCACACCGTCACGGAAGTCATCACCGGCATCGACCTGGTGCGGTCGCAGATTCTGATTTCCCAAGGCTACCGATTGCACGGCGCTGAAATCGACTTGCCCCAACAGCCCGACATTCCGCGCAATGGCTACGCCGTCCAAGGCCGGATCACGACGGAAGATCCCGAGAACAAATTCACGCCGGACTACGGCAAGATCATGACGTATCGGTCCGCCGGCGGCTTCGGCATTCGCCTGGACGGAGGGATGGGTTACGCGGGCAGCGTCATCACGCCGTTTTATGATTCGTTGCTCGTCAAGGTGACGGCGTTTGGCCGGAGCTTTCCGCTCGCATTGCAACGAATGGATCGCGCCTTGCGCGAGTTCCGGATCCGCGGAGTCAAAACCAACATTCCGTTTTTGGAAAACGTCATCGCGACGGAAGATTTCCGGGCCGGCCGCGCCACCACCACGCTCATCGACACCACTCCGAGCTTGTTCAAGTTCGCGCCGCGGCGTGACCGCGCCACGAAGTTGATCGCGTTCATCGGGGATGTCATCGTCAATGGCAATCCTCAAGCCAAAGGGTACCAGCCCGCGCACGCGCTTGCGCCCGTTCCAATCCCGGCTTACGACCACAAACAGGCGCCGCCTTCCGGCACGCGACAGCTCCTCCTCGAACTCGGCCCGAAAAAATTCGCGGACTGGGTGCTGCTCCAAAAACAGTTGCTCGTCACCGACACCACCTTTCGCGACGCGCACCAATCGCTCCTCGCGACGCGCGTCCGATCCTACGACATGCTTGCGGCCGCGGGCGCCATCGCCCAGCGCGCTTCCCAACTCTTCAGCCTCGAGATGTGGGGCGGCGCGACGTTCGACACGGCCATGCGCTTTTTGCGGGAAGATCCCTGGGAACGGTTGCGCCTGCTCCGCGCGAAAATCCCGAATATCTGTTTTCAGATGTTGTTTCGCGGATCGAACGCGGTCGGCTATTCGAATTACCCCGACAACGTCGTCGTTGGCTTCGTCAAACACGCGGCCGAAGCAGGCATCGACATCTTCCGGATTTTCGATTCGTTGAATTACACGCCGAACTTGCGGCTCGCGATGGAAGCGGTTCAAGAAACCCACGCCATCTGTGAGCCTGCCATTTGTTATACGGGCGACATCCTTGATCCGAAGCGGACGAAATACTCGCTGAAGTATTATGTAAAACTGGCCAAAGAACTCGAACGGATGGGCGCCCATATCATCGCGATTAAAGATATGGCAGGGGTCTGCCGGCCGTTCGCCGCGTTCCAGCTGGTCAAAGCGCTCAAAGAGGAGCTCGCCGTTCCCATCCATTTCCACACGCACGATTCGAGCGGCATCAACGCGGCGTCCGTCTTGGAAGCCGTCGACGCCAAACTCGACATTGCAGATCTGGCGCTCGCCAGCATGTCCGGCTCAACCAGCCAGCCGAACCTCAATTCCGTCGTCGCCGCCCTGCAAAACACCCCGCGCGACACCGAACTCGACCTTCGGGCGCTCAACGAAATCAGCGATTACTGGGAGAGCGTCCGGCAAATTTACGCACCGTTCGACACCGGCCCGCGGTCTGGCAGCGCCGAGGTTTATTTGCACGAAATGCCCGGCGGCCAATACACCAATCTTAAGGAACAGGCCGAAAGCATGGGCCTGGGACTGCGCTGGCGCGAAATCGTCCGCTGCTACGAGGAAGTCAATCAACTCTTCGGCGACATCATCAAAGTCACGCCTTCGAGCAAAGTCGTTGGCGATATGACGATGTTTCTGGTGACCCGCGGCATCAAACCCGCCGACGTGTTGAATCTCGAACCTGGCAGCGTCCCCTTTCCTGAATCAGTCATCGATATGCTTTCCGGCGGGCTCGGTCAACCGGTCGGCGGCTGGCCCAAACGATTGCAAGAAGTGGTGCTCGGGAAACGCAAACCAATTACAGGACGGCCTGGCGCATCGTTGCCGGCGCTCAATTTTAAAAAGGTCCGCGCGGAAATCGCCGCCAAGATCAAACACGATGTCACCGATGATGATTTCTACAGTTATTTGATGTATCCCGAGGTCTTCCTTGAATTCGTCAAGTTCACGCGCGAATACAGCGACCTTTCCGTGCTCCCATCCTCAGCGTTTTTCTACGGGCTGAAACCGGGCGAGGAACTTTCCATCAACATCGAGGAAGGCAAAACGCTCTTCCTCAAACTCATTCAGGTCGGCGAGGTGGCCAAGGATGGGAAACGGATTCTTGGCTTTGAACTCAATGGCATGCCGCGCGCAACCTCGGTGTTGGATCGTTCGGTCCAGCCAAAAGAGAAAAGCCGGCCGAAAGCCGATCCTGCCAACCCGCTTCAAATCGGCGCGCCTATCCCTGGACTGATCACGTCCATCGCTGTCGGGGTGGGAACGCGCGTGGCCAATGGCGACAAGCTGATCACACTCGAAGCGATGAAAATGCAAACCACCATCTACTCGCCTGAAAACGGCATCGTCGAGGAAATCCTCGTGAAGATCGGCGATACCGTCGAAAGCAAAGATTTGCTCATGAAACTCCGCGCGGGGTGAGAATTCCGAGACAGAGATTTTCGGACTCCCATACAAACGAAACAACGGGAACGAAGCATGTAGCGTTTGCGCCGCAGTTGGGAAATGCGTTCGCGACTGCCAAATCCTCACGCCGTCCATGATCGGTCAGGGGCTTTTGCAGACGCTTCGCTACGGAATCGGAAACTCAATCGACGTGGGGCGGATGCTGTCGATTCTTGGCGATCCAACACTCCGGCTAAACGTGATTGCCCCGCCGCAGAATCTGACCTACGACAGCATGACGCTGACACTGAGCTGGCAAGAAGGTGAACCTAATTGCCAATTCTATGTGTACTCAGCCAGCAGCCTGCAAGGACCATTCACGCGAGTTTCGGGTCCGTCGCCCAACACCAGCGCGAACGTCTCGAATCCCGGTGTTCTAATGGTCCGAGCCGCGAAGGATGTCACCAGCGGCAGCGCTACCTACAATAATTTCAGCCAGGGCAGTTTTTACCCGGCGCAATAAAGCATATGAGAACGAACCTTCTGCTGCTTTTCCTTACTTTAAACGCAGTTATTGGACAGGCTGCTCCATTCATCAATCTGGGCTTTGAAGATGCGAACACAAACCGGGTGAGGGAGGGCTTTGACTATGGGCCAAAGGGCCCGGCCGAAGACCTTTTGCCTGGTTGGAAGCTGTTTTGGCGCACGCAAGAAGTGACGCAAATCGGATTAAATCAAGGACCGCCTGATAATCCCGACCGCGTTGAAACGCTTCTCTCGAGCCCACGGGCCCTTGTGGGAAGTTATTCCCTTGAGGTGTATCCGCCTCACGGCCCTGCCATCGATCCTTTCCCGGATCAGTTCCATTATTCTTTGACGCAGCGGGGCGATATTCCTCCGGATGCAAAGTATCTTTATTTTGCGTTTAAAGATGGTCCATGGATCGCCAGCATCAACGGGGAAGACGTTGCTCTGGGACAAATGGGGTCAGGGAACATTCTCTATGCGGCTGGTGATGTCTCCAAGTTTGCAGGGCAGACGGTGGACCTTGCATTTCGGACGGCATCGCCCACCGCGATTCCTTTTGTTGGCACCCACTTTGTGCTCGACAACATCTTCTTTGTTGGTGTCCCGGAGCCGCGGACGGAAGCTCTGGGGCTTGTGGCGCTGATCCTCGCAGGGGCGGGCCTCCTTCGCAAACAGAGAAGGTGAGCAATCCGGGACATCTGCTCTCGCCAGGCTAGCCTCCCAAAAAATCGTGCATATGCACGATTTTTCGGTAAAGGCTATGCCCGTTCTCGGTGCAGCGCTGGAAGCCGGGGAAATTTGATCGACGCTAAGTCAGCGCTTGCGCTAAATAACCGCCATGTTCTCCCGTCAGTTGAAACGCACTGGCCGTGTGCTGCCTTGGTTCTGTTTCATTCTCTGCCTCGGCGCCGCCAATTCAGCACCGGAACGGGGCCGCGACCAAAAGCCGCTTCTCGGTTTCAGGCCCGAGAATTCCGCGCGGCAACGCGAGCTCGAACAGAAATTCGATGCGCTGCTCAATCGCGACAATCTGAAAGAATGGATGCGCCGCATGTCGGCCCAGCCGCATCAAGTCGGTTCCGCTTACGGGAAAGAAAACGCCGAGTTCCTTGCGGGCCTCTTCCGCTCGTGGGGTTACGACACAGCCATCGAAGTTTTTGAAGTCCTCTTTCCGACGCCGACCGAGCGCATTGTGGAGATGATCGGCCCGGAGAAATTCACGGCAACCTTAAGCGAGCCGCCGATTCCGGAAGATCGCACCTCGGACGTGAGCCGCGAACTGCTCCCGCCCTACAACGCTTATTCGATCGATGGCGACGTCACCGCGCCGCTCGTTTATGTCAATTACGGCGTGCCCAAAGATTACGAAGCCCTGGCCGAACGCGGGATCGAGGTCCGCGGCAAAATCGTCATCGCGCGCTACGGCGGTTCCTGGCGCGGGATCAAACCAAAAGTCGCGGCGGAACATGGGGCGATTGGTTGCCTGATTTATTCAGACCCGCGCGACGACGGGTTTTTTCATGGAGACGTTTACCCGAAAGGCGCCTGGCGCAATGAGCGCGGAGCACAGCGCGGTTCCGTCTCGGACCTGCCGCTGTACCCGGGCGATCCGCTGACGCCCGGAATTGGCGCGACGCACGAGGCGAAACGGCTGCGCCGTGAAGAAGCGCTGACGCTCACCAAAATTCCCGTTCTGCCGATTTCGTCCGCGGATGCGCTGCCGTTGCTCCGCGCGCTGGAAGGTCCGGTGGCGCCCGAGGATTGGCGCGGCGCTTTGCCAATCACGTATCATCTCGGCCCAGGGGCGACCCATGTTCGGTTGAAGGTCGCATCCGATTGGAAAATCGTTCCGGCCTACGACGTGATTGCCAAGCTGCCGGGAACAGAGCGGCCGGACGAATGGATCATCCGCGGCAATCATCACGATGCGTGGGTGCTGGGCGCGGATGACCCGCTCAGCGGGCTGGTCGCAATGTTGGAAGAGGCGCGCGCGATCGGTGAACTCCGCAAAAATGGATGGCAGCCAAAACGGACGGTTGTGTTCGCCGCCTGGGACGCGGAGGAACCTGGACTGCTCGGTTCGACTGAATGGGTCGAAACACATGCGGATCTGCTGCAACAGAAGGCCGCCATTTACATTAATTCTGACAATACCGGGCGAGGGTTTCTGCACGCGCACGGATCGCATTCACTCGAAAAATGGGTGAATGAAATCGGCGGAAGCGTCATTGATCCGGAGACCAAGATCCCGGTGGTGGAACGTGAACGCGCCCGGGAATTGGTCCACGGCTCGCCCGAAGAACGGCGCGAACTCCGGTCCAGGTCCGATCTGCGGATTGGCGCACTCGGGTCAGGGTCGGATTACACGCCGTTCCTGCAGCATCTGGGCGTCGCTTCACTCGATCTGCGCTTTGGGGGAGAAAACGGCGGCGGGTCGTACCATTCGCTTTACGATTCATTCGATCATTACAACCGGTTTGGGGATCCCGGGTTTTATTACGGCATTGCTCTGGCCCAAACCGCTGGACGGGCGGTGTTGCGGGCCGCGGACGCGGACGTGCTGCCATTCGTTTCGTCGAATTTCACGGAAACCGTCGGCCAATACGTGAAGGAAGTGGTGAAGCTTGCGGATGATCTCCGGCAACAAACTCGTGAGCACAATGATCTCCTCGCGGAAAAGCGGTACCAGGAAGCGGCTGACCCGAACCAAAAATATGTTCCGCCCAAGCCGAGAGCCCCCGTGCCGTTCTTTAATTTTGCGCCGTTGCACAACGCCATGACTCGGCTCGACCAAACGGCCGAAAGATTTCAGAAAGCCTGGCGGGAAAACACCACGCCGCAATGGAAGCTGACGCCGGCGGCAGAGAAACAAATCGAGGCGGCGTTTGTTCGAGCCGAGCGGGCGCTTGCCGCAGGACCGGGCTTGCCGCGCCGGCCATGGTACAAGCACCAGATTTACGCGCCCGGTTTTTATACCGGTTATGGCGTCAAAACTCTGCCGGGGATTCGGGAAGCGATCGAGGAGCGAGCCTGGGACGATGTCAACCCGCAGATTGCGCAAGTCGCGAATGTGCTGTTGGGCTGGGCCCGAGAGATAGACGCCGCCACGCAAGCACTGCAGCACGCCGGGCGATCCTTGTGAAGAACTCCCCACAAATTCAGGCCGACCCCCAGATTGATCTTCTTCTTCAATCCCTGTTTCTTGCTCAATTGCGCCAGCAGCCGCGGTCAGAGTCAAAAGGGTTCGAATTCAGAGGCCGCTTTGGCCGCGAGCCGCTCCAACCAAAAGGCCGGCTCGCCTTGAGCATCCGCAGCATCAGCCAATTCAGGAACAATTCCCCAGACTCGGGCAAAATTCTGCGGCGACTTTCCGGACTCGACGAAAATGCGCCCAGCCAATCCAAGGCAGCGCACTCCTTGGCGCGCGCAAAGCCGCGCCACTTCCCCCACTCCTTTGCCCATTCCGGTCGATTCATCGATGGCGCCTTCTCCGGTCAAGACCACGTCCACAGTCGAGATGCGCTCGTCGAACCGGCTCAGTTGATTAAAAATGTCAAATCCAGCTTCGAGTTTGGCCCCGAGAAACGCCGCCAGCCCGAAACCCAACCCTCCCGCTGCGCCGGCGCCTGGCCATTCCTCGGCGCGAATGCCCAACTGTTGCTCGCAAATCGCGGCCAAACGGGCCAGGCACGCTTCCGCTTGGGCAAAGTCATCAACCCGCAACCCTTTTTGCGGTCCATAAACGCGGCTGGCTCCGCGCGGCCCGAGCAATGGATTTTGCACATCGACCGCGACGGTCACCTGCTCGAACCCGAGCGGACGGACCGGCGGTTCGATTGCCCCGAGCGATTCCAAACTCGTCCACCGGTCGATGCATTCCCCAGTTTGCGAAAGGAAATTCCAACCCAGCGCGCTGGCCAATCCGAATCCGCCATCGTTCGTGGCGCTGCCGCCAATCCCACAGAGAACCTTGCGGGCGCCGGCAGCGGCAGCGTCATGAAGCAGCTGCCCGAGGCCGAAAGTGTCCAGATCGAAGGGATGGAATCGGCCTGGCGGGAGCAAAGCGAGGCCGATGACCTGCGCCGACTCAACGATGGCGGTTTGGGTTTCTCGGGAAAACCACCAACTGGCCTGGCGCGACCGATGGGCAGCGTCGATAGTTTCGGTAGTGCAAATCGCCGCGTCGAGCAACGGGCTGATCACTTCGCCAAAGCCATCGCCGCCGTCGCTCATCGGCAGCAACTCGATCTCATCCGAGGCGCGAATTTTGCGCCAGCCAGTTGCCATTGCTTGCGCCGCTTCGGACGCAGTTAATGTCCCTTTGAATTTGTCCGGCACGATCAGCACTTTCATGATTTTAAGTCCGGCTGCAGCCCGCAATTCTCATGGGACAACTGTCCAGGCGCCGGCAGGGCGTTGATAAAGGAAATTGTTGCGAAATGAAACGGATATGTCAGTTTGTCGGCTATGGAAAAACCGAAGATTATTGCCTACTTGAAGCCCCATTGCGGATGGAGCGAAGGCGTCCGCGCTGTCCTCCGGAAGCACGATTTGCCATTCGAAGATCGCGACATCATCAACGATTTGACCCAACGAACGGAAATGATTGAGAAAAGCGGCCAAATGCTCAGTCCTTGCGTGGAAGTGGACGGGAAAATCCTGGCGGATGTCAGCGGCGAAGAAGTGGAAGCGTATTTGCTCGCGAACAAATTGGTTACGCCGACAGACCGGCCAGCGGATGCTCCCACCAACGCGCCGTGCGCGCACGAAGCGCCCTCGACGCTGGATTTCCGTCGGTAACCTCGTTTTTGCAGAACTTTTTTTTGTGGGCGGAACGCAGGCGTTCCGCCTTTTTGTTTCCCCTGAACCCGGGCTCGCTCGTCTTGCCGAGGCGAGTTGAGGAGAGAGCATGGGCGGTCCGACACGGGTTGCCCCTTACCTCGTTTTCAGGCCAGATCCTGATTCCGCAGCGTCGGGCTTCTCGGTTAGAAAAAGAAGAAACATCAGGGATTCGTGTGGCATGAAAACCTTCGTCATTCTTTTGATCCTTCTCGTTCTGGGAGTCGCAGCTTTCTTCGGTTACCGCGCCTACAGCCAGGGAATTGTGGTGGATATCAGCCAGGAACAAATCCAACAGCAACTCGACAAAAAATTTCCGATCCAAAAAACTTATCTCGTCTCCTCCGTGACGCTTTCGAATCCGAAAGTGGAGCTCAAGAATGGCTCGGATCGCATCTTCGTCGGCGTGAATGTGGCCGCGGGGATTCCAGCGGTCAAAAACGTCAGCGGCGCCGCGGAGATTTCCGGCAAGGTCGATTACGATCCCAATGCCGGGGAGTTTTTCCTCAAGGACGCGCAACTGGAAAAGGTGTCGATGACCGGATTGCCGGACAAGCATATCGATCAAGTGAAGACAATCGTGGACGCGCTGGCGAAAGAGGTTTTGAACCGCTTCTCAATTTACAAACTGCAAGAGTCCGATCGTTTGCAAGCGATCACGAAATTGTTTTTGCAATCGGTCGGTGTGGAAGGCGGCAAGCTCCGGATAAAGATGGGCCTGAAAAAAACGTAGCCAAGGCCCCGTAGCTCCGTCTCGGCAGTGTCTACGGACCAGCCGCAGCAATGCCCGAATGGGAATTGCTCTTCAAAATTTCGGACGCCGCCTGGTTGGCGTTGTTTCAGAGCGTTTTTGGTTCGCGCGCGAGCGAGCTGATCGTCCTGAGGAGCATTTGAGTGGAGTACGGTTTATTCAGAAAGGCGTTTGCATCCAAAGTTTCCCTGAGGCTGGTTTTGGCCCGCGAACTCGCTCCGCTCGCGCAGATGATCTTCAGCGATGGGGCAACGCGCCTAAGTTCCTTGATCATCCGAGCGCCATCCATGAGCGGCATCATCAAGTCCACCACGGCAACTTGAATCTGGGCGCGATGTTGCTCGAATGCGAGCAAACCCGCGACTCCATCCCTGGCCGTGACGACGCGATAATTAAATGTTTCCAGAGTTAATTTGCACATCTCGAGGAGCGCTTCTTCGTCGTCAACCACCAGGACCAACTTGCCGTGGCCATCGGGCGGAGCAGCCGAGGCGGAATCCTCTCGACCGGGAGCATTCTCTGCGGCCGGAAGAAAGATCGTGAACGCAGTGCCTTCGCCAGGTTTGCTGTCGACCTCCAAAAATCCGGAGTGGCTTTTGACGATGCTGACGACGGTGGAGAGTCCGAGCCCAGTTCCTTTGCCCTCTTCTTTGGTGGTAAAAAAGGGGTCGAAAATTTTTGCCAGCAACTCCGGGGGAATGCCAGTGCCAGTGTCCCGGACGACAATCTTTACGAACTTTCCGGAGATTGGCTCTGCGCTGCCGGGCGGAGTTTTCCTTTCCAAAAGCGCTGTCTCCGCCTCGAGTTGAAGGAGACCTCCGTTGGGCATGGCGTCTCGTGCATTGACACAGAGGTTCATCAGCACCTGGTGCAGTTGGGTCACGTTGCCCATAACCAGCAGGCGGTGCTGGGAGAGCTGGTTCTGAATGCGAACGGACGGAGGGAGCGTCCTTCGGAGGAGCTTGCAAATATCGTTCACCAAGGGGTGCAGATCGAGGGCGGCCGTTTGGCCCGCGGCTCCGCGCGCGAAGGAAAGGATTTGTTTCACCATTTCCGAACCGCGCTGGGCGGTGGTGCACATCACTTCCACGATCTTACGACCTTCGTCGTTGGTGACATTGTCGCGGAGCAGCTCTGATGCGAGCAAAATTGGCGAGAAGATATTATTCAAATCATGGGCAATCCCGCCGGCCAGCACGCCCAAAGACTCCATTCGCTGGGCTCGCAGGAACTGGGCTTCCGTCTTTTTCTTTTCTGTCAGGTCAGTATTGATCACCAAAACAGCTTTTGGTTGGTCATTTTCATCGCGCAACAAACTGCGCCGGGCGCTCACGACCAGCTCTTTTCCGTCCCGGGTGGTCTGAATCATCTCCCCTTCCCATCGGCCTTTTTCCAAAAATGCGGCCATGATTTCTTGGGTCGAGGCCGGCTGCCATTGCGGCAGGAACGAGGAAATTTTTTGGCCGAGAATTTCGTTCCGCTTCCAGCCGTAGAGCTCTTCGGCCCCTCGATTCCAATAGAGCACTATATCGTGGGGATCTGTGACGAAGATTGCGTCGGGGGCTTCATCCAACAAGGTCGCTTGCTGCCGGATTTGTTCCTGCGCCAATTTGCGGTCGGTGATGTCCTCGATGGAGCAGTCATAAAAGCGGACAGCGCCAGTGTGGTCGCAAATGGCCCGGGCATTGAGCGAGATCCAAATCGTTTTTCCTTGTTTGGTGCGGGCTTGCAGGACGAAACCTTTGACGATTCCGTGTTCCGCGATGAGCCCTTTGAATGCTTCCCGCTCGTCCGCTCTGGCATAAACTTGGGTCGCGATATCCTGGACCTCATGGATCAACTGGTCTGGCGAGGCGTAGCCCAACATCTCCGCCAAAGATGGGTTCACCGCGGTAAACCGTCCGTCCGGCGTAGTCTGACAAATGCCTTCCATCGAATTTTCAAAAATGGAGCGGTACTTTTGCTCCGCTTCCAGTCTTTGGGTAATATCCCTTCCATTCAGAACGATCCCATCGATGGCGGGATCATCCAGCAACGCTTGCCCGATCACCTCGAGATTTCGCCAAGAGCCATCCTTATGGCGGAACCTGAACTGAACGGCCATCGGACCCTCGGAGATGCGCAAGGCTCTTTGAAAGCCGTTTTGTGCCGCAGGCAGATCAGCCGGATGAATCAAGGAAAACGCGCTCTGGCCGATCAATTCGCCCGGGGCAAAGCCGAGGACCTTTTCAATAGACGGGCTGTTGTATTTGAAACGCCCATGACGATCCAACACGCTGACGATATCCAGCCCGTTTTCCGTCAGGGTGCGGAACCATCGTTCCTGCTTCCGCAAGGCTTCCTCAGCCTGAGCTCGGGACTGGCGATCTTCCACCTCGCGCAACGCCCGCCGCACGGCAGGAACCAGTTTTTCCGGCCGGTGTTTGAGGACGTAATCCGTCGCGCCGGTTTTCAGGCTTTCGACCGCTGCTTCTTCTCCGATCGTGCCGGAAAAAAAGATGAAGGGCAGTTCAGGGCGCAGTTCGCGCGCGGCCGAGAGCGCGACCAGACCGTTGTAGAAAGGGAGCGTGAAATCGGAAATGATCAAATCGGCGTTAGCCGTTCTCAATTCACGACAGAAGTCGTCCCGCGTGTCGACGCGTCTGAGTTCGGGGTCCAAGCCTTCGTCTTCCAAGATGCGCAACACCAACTCGGAATCGAGCGGGTTGTCTTCCAGGTGCAGAATTCGTAGCGCAGGCATAGATCAGTTCGATGGCGCAATATCGCCCGGTGGCGGCGGCTCATTGAGGATGGCCCAGAAGCAGCCCATTTTTTCTATCGCGTGAATGAACTGCTGGAAGTCGACCGGTTTGACCACATACGCATTACATCCCAGGGCGTAGCATTTCTCGAGATCCGGTTCTTCACGCGACGAGGTGACCACCACCACGGGCATTGTTTTCAGCCCCGGATTGGATTTGATCTGGCGCAACACTTCCAAGCCGCTGAGCTTGGGCAATTTTAAATCGAGCAAAACGACAACTGGATTTCCGGGTCGGCGCGCCTGATGCGCGTTCCGGCATAACAGGTAATCAAGCGCCTCGACGCCGTCGCGCGCAATCTCGACTTCGTTGGCGAGGTTATGCTCGGCCAGTGCTTGCAGGGTTAATTCAATGTCGTTCTCGCTGTCTTCGACCAAGAGGATTCGTTTGAATTCGTTCATGCGTTCTGATCTCGGTTTGGCATCGAGAAGTAAAAAGTGGCGCCCTCCTCGATCTTGCTCTCCGCCCAGACTCGGCCGCCGTGCCGCGTGATCACCCGGCGCACGTTGGCCAGCCCAATGCCAGTCCCCTCGAATTCCGATTCGCGGTGCAGCCGCTGAAAAACGCCAAATAATTTATCGGCATACGCCATGTCGAAGCCGACACCGTTATCCCGAACATAAAAGGTCTGCTCGCCATCGTTTCGGCCGCCAATTTCAATGACGGCTCTCGCGCGGGTGCGGGTGTACTTCACCGCATTCGCGATCAGGTTGATCCAAACTTGCCGGAGCATCGATTCGTCGCCATGCACGTCCGGCAGCTCCGCGATCTTCCATTCGATCGATCGGGAGGTTAGCTCCGGCGCCATGTCCGCGATGACGCTGGCCACGAGATTGGCCGTGCGAACTTGGTTGCGAGTCATTTCTTTCCGGCCCGTGCGCGAGAAGATGAGCAATTCATCAATCAGCACGCCCATCTTCTTGGCGGCCTCGCTGATGACGTCGAGATGCCGTTTGCCCTTGTCATCCAGCACGCCGGCCGCGTGTTTTTTCAGCATCTGCGAGAATCCATCGATATGCCTGAGCGGGGCTCGCAGGTCATGGGAAACCGAATAGCTGAACGCTTCCAGTTCTTTGTTTAAAGCCGTCAACTCGGCGGTGCGTTCGAGCACGCGCTGTTCGAGTTGGGCGTTCAAACTCACCATCTCCGCGTTGGCGCGCTCGACTTCGGCCTGCCGCCGAGCTTGAGCATCCGCCATCGAATTGAAAGTTTCGGCCAAAAGGTGCAGCTCCCCGGTTTTTTCCGCGCTGCTCACTCTGGCGGTCAAGTCTCCCGAGGCGATCCGGCGGGCGGCCGCCACCAACGAGGAAATCGGCGCCAAAACAAAATGGCCGGCGTACCACCGCGCCATCAGCAAAGCCCCAAAGCCAACCGCCGCCAGGATGATCAGATTTCGGGCAAGAATCTCGTTTGCATGCGAGAAGGCCAAGTTGCTTGGAATACCCACGCTGACAAATAGGCCTGGCGATTGTGCGGGCGCGTCATAAATCGGAGTGACGGAATAGAGCCGCGCCACGCCGTCGATGCCAGGTCCTTGAAAGCTGCCTTCGTTGCGGCGAAAGATTTGGTCCACGAAATAGTTTCCGGATAAGTTTTGGCCAACCCATTTTTCAGCCTCAGGAAATCGGGCCAGAACGCTTCCGTTGCGATCAATCATCGTCACCGCAGCCCCTGGCGGAAGCTGGATTTGCGCGAGGGTTTTGGACAGCAATTTCAAGTCCAGCGAAGCGAACAACACCCGCTCGACCGAACCGTTCTGGTCGACCACTGGATAGCCAAAATCAAGGGCAGCCACATCGGTCAATCGTCCGACCTGAAAATCGCCAATGGCAAAACGGCGTGTGGCCACGGCCGGGCGAAAATAAGAGCGGTCCGAAAGATCGACGTTGGTGTTTGTGCGGACAGCGCTGGCAAAGACTTCTCCGTCCTTTTCGATCAACCCAAAATTGAGGTAATCGGGCGAGAGCTTTCGCAGATTAGAGAAATGGTTTCCACAAACCGTCCGGTTCGTGGAAAAAACGAGAAACGGAAATTGAGCCAGAGTGGAGAGGAGTTGGCGGGCATTCTTGACGAAGTTCTCCTCGTAAGCGGCGGCGACTTTGGCCAGGCCGATGGTTTCCTGGCGCAATTTGTCCATCTCTGTGCGGCGCTGCTCGAGGTTGGTGTAAAGCGCCAGACCGAGCGCGGGAATCACCGGGAGCATCACCAACAGGAATAGTTTGGTCCGCAGTCGAGTTAAAAACCGGATTCGGGCGGCGCCATCTTGAGTTCTGCTCATCTACAGTTTGAAAAAATGCTAGTGGACGAGTTTTGCCAGGGCAAGCCAAGGGCCTGAGCAGAAAAAAAATTCCGGACTCTTGTCTGAAAACCGCAAGAGACCGCGCTTGTCGAAATGGCCTGGGCCAAACGCATCTTGAGAATACGGTGATTCCATCCGAAATCTTTCAATTGTTTTTGCCACGCCCCTTAGATTCTTTTTTCGACATTCTCGTCGCAAAACCTCTCAGATTCTTAGATCAATCAAATGCGAAATTCGAAGCTCGGAATTCGAAACAAATTCGAAGAACCGAAATTCAAATGCTCAAAACGGCAGGGGCTTTCCATGAAGGACAATGGCCAGCCATGGCTTTGTTTTGGGTTTTGGATTTGAAGGTCTGGGAATTGTTCCGGATTTCGGATTTAGCGCTTCGGATTTAAGTATGTTCATTTCGAATTTCAAATTCCTTTGGCTGGGATAAGGGCTCGGGTTCGTCGATGGATCGTGCCAGCCATTTCATCTTGAAGCAAAGCCGAGGGCGGGGCCGAGTCCAGTTCGAAGGTCCGCCCTGCAGCGATTCTCATATGGGTTTGGGAGCGCGGCTGTGTCCTCTGGACCAGCCGCAGCACGACGCGACGTTCGTGTGGATTGGTTTTTCAGTGCCAAATCGAAGCGGCCGAAAGAATAGTAACGTGACTCCTGCAATCGACGAGCTGCGGCTGGTGCTCCGCACACAGCCGCGCTCCGCAAGATGAGAATTGCTGTCCGTCCTCCCCCTCGCATTTTGCCGATCTTGAGCTATTCTACTCGCTCGACGAAACGCAGCCCGATTGCCGCGCAATGCCAGAAACAGATCTTAATTCAGTTCCGACCGCTCCTCGAATTCGGACGAAGAAACGCTTTCCTGCCCTCCGCTCGATCCAATTTCCAGCGGACCTGCCCATCACCGCGAAGAAGGCGGATATCATCGATGCGATACAACGCCACCAGGTTGTCATCATCGCGGGCGAAACCGGTTCCGGAAAGACGACCCAGATTCCAAAAATGTGCCTCGAAGCTGGGCTAGGCCAAACCGGCCGGATCGGATGCACCCAACCGCGCCGGGTTGCGGCCGTTTCCATTTCGAGACGCATCGCTGAAGAATTGAACGTGCCTTGGGGCCGCGAAGTGGGGTGCAAAATCCGCTTCAGCAACGATTCCTCCCCGGAAACCGTGGTCAAGGTGATGACGGATGGAATTTTGCTGGCTGAGATTCATCACGATCCTGAACTGCGCGATTATGAAGCGCTCATTATCGACGAGGCGCACGAACGAAGCTTGAACATTGATTTCCTGCTGGGGTATCTGCGCCAGTTGCTGCCGCGACGGCCTGACCTGAAGGTGATCGTCACCAGCGCCACCATCGATACCGAACTGTTCTCCATCGCATTCGGCCATGCGCCCGTGATCGAAGTCTCGGGCCGACTGTTTCCCGTCGAGGTTCGTTACGCTCCCATGTCACCGGAAGCGCTGGATGCCGGCGAAATCAGCTATATCGAAGCCGCCGCGGAAGCGGCCACGCAAGCGCTCGCGGAATCGCGCCACGGCGACGTGCTCATCTTCATGCCCGGTGAACGCGACATCCGCGAAACACGCGACCTCCTGGAAAGTCGTGCCGGCGGCGCCGAGGTGATTCCATTGTTTGGCCGGCTTTCTTCGGCGGACCAACAGCGCGTCTTCATTCCGGGGCCGCGCCGGCGCGTCATTATTTCGACAAACATCGCGGAAACCTCGCTGACCCTCCCGCGCATTCGTTATGTGATCGATTCCGGCCTGGCGCGGATCAGTCGATACAATCCACGCAATCGCACCAAGCGGCTGCCGATCGAGCCGATCTCGCAAAGCAGCGCCAACCAGCGCAAAGGCCGGAGCGGACGCGTCGCGGAGGGAGTCTGCATTCGGCTTTATTCGGAGGAGGAATTTCTCGCTCGACCGCTGTTTACCCAGCCGGAAGTGCAGCGCGCCAACCTGGCTGAGGTGATTCTACGGATGAAAGCGCTCGACTTGGGGAACATTGAAGATTTTCCGTTTCTCACCCCGCCGCAGCCCGTGTCCATCCAGAGCGGGTATCAACTCCTGCGCGAACTCGGCGCCTTAACGCCCGAGAACGATTTGACTGACCTTGGCTGGGACCTCGCCCGTTTGCCGGTTGATCCGACCATCGGCCGCATGTTGCTCGCGGCCGCGCGCGAAAACGCGTTGAGCGAATTGCTCATCATCGCCGCCGGGCTCAGCATTCCCGATCCGCGCGAGCGTCCGGCCGATGCGACCGCCGGGGCTGACGCAGCGCATCGGCGCTCGGCGGATCCAACCTCGGATTTCCTGAGTTTGCTCAAGCTTTGGCGGGTTTTCCACGAGCAGGCAAAGAATCTTAAATCGCAAAGCCAGCTCAGAAAATTTTGCAAATCGCAGCACCTGTCGTTCATGCGAATGCGCGAATGGCAAGACCTGCACGTGCAATTGGAAGAATTGATTTCGGAGATCAGCGGCTTTCGGTTGAACGCAACCCCGGCCAGCTACGACGCGATTCATCGAGCTGTCCTGGCTGGATTGGTTGGGCAAATCGCGCAGAAGACCGGCCCCAATCAATACCGCGCGACGGGCCAGCGCAGCGCCATGGTGTTTCCAGGTTCGACTTTGTTTCGGAGCAAAGAAGCTAAATCAGCGGCCCAGAACACAGCCGCCGCGAGCGCAGCGCCAACCAAACAGCCGGAATGGATCGTGATTGGCGAGCTCGTGGAAACCTCGCGCTTGTTCGCTCGCACGGTTGCCGGAATTCAACCGGATTGGGTCTACGAACTCGGCAGCCATCTCTGCTCGATCACGCATCACGAACCGTTTTGGTCCGCGGATTCAGGCCGCGTGCTGGTGCGCGAACGAATCCGCTTCCAGGGATTGGAATTGCTCGAGCGGACCGTGCCGTTCGGAACGGTTAACCCGCGCGAAGCCACCGAGATTTTCATCCGCCGCGCGCTCGTCCCCGGCGAAATAAAATCCCCGCACCGATTCCTCAGCCACAACCGCGCACTCCGTCAAAAGATCGAGACGTGGCAAACGCGGATGCGCCACCACGAATTGAATGATATCGACGCGGCTTTCTTTCGGTTTTATGCGGCCCGGCTCGAAAACATCTCTTCTCTTCCCGACTTGAACCGGGTCGTCCGGGAACAAATGGCGCGCGATCCAAACTTTCTCTGCGCCACCGAATCGGACTTGCTGGCTGGGACGGAATTAAGTTTCGATGCCGCCGCTTTTCCCGACCAGATTCAAATCGCCGATCAATCCGTGCCCGTGGCCTACGCTTATTCCCCGGGCGAAGAACAGGACGGCGTCACGGTGCGTTGCTCCGCGCATTTGGCCGAAGCGCTCAGCGCCGGTGACTGCGATTGGATTGTGCCTGGGTTTCGCGAAGAACAAATCGCCTGCCTGCTCCGCGCGCTCCCAAAATCGCTCCGGCGCGAATTTCAGCCAATCGACGCCAAGGCCGCTGAAATGGCGAAAGCTCTCGGCCCGCAGGATGGCCCCTTCCTCACTGCGTTAAGCCGGTTCGCCGCGCAACGCTACGGGATTACGATCGCCGAGACGGACTGGCCCGTGAACGAACTCCCCAATTATCTCCGGCCCCGCTTCGAGGTTCGCGGCCTTGATAACCGAGTGATTGCCGCCGGCCGCGACTGGAACGAAATCAAACGAATTTTGGCAAAACAGACGGTCGATCATCGCGAGGAAGAATGGCAACGCGCCGCGACGGCTTGGGAACGGTTCGGCATCACACAATGGAATTTTGCGGATCCTCCCGAACGAATCGAACTGGCGTCAGCTTCCGGCAGCAGCCTCGCGGCTTTTCCGGGTCTGCAACTCGAAGCCGGCGAAGTTTGCCTGCGCTTGTTTCCTTCGAGCCAACAAGCGCGACAAGCCACGCGGGCTGGATTCCTTCGGCTGTGCGAGCTTGCCCTCAGCAAGGAACTCGCCTGGCTTCAGAAAGACTTGCGCGCGCTCGACGCGTGCAAACAACTCTACGTGACCCTTGGCTCGTCGGACGAGTTCTTGGAAACAGCCCTGGCCAGCTTGAAGACTCACCTGTTCGAGATCGAACCGGTCTGGCCGCTGCGCAAAGCGACCTTTGACGCCGCAGTCGCTCAAGCACGCGAACGTCTGCCCGGCCTGGTTCAACGGTTTGGCCCGTTAATCAAATCGATTCTCGAATTGCGCCAGGAACTGTTGCTCTGCCGCCAGCCATTCCCGACCGTTCGTTCGGAGCTCGATGAGTTACTCCCCAAAGCATTCCTCGCGAAGATCCGTTTCCAGCGCCTGCAACACCTGCCGCGCTATTTAAGAGCCATGCTCGTGCGGGCCGAACGCGCCCGCGTCAATGCGCCGAAGGACCGCGAGAAAGCAGCTCAGATCGCTCCCTTCCAAAAGAAATTGGCCGAGTTGCAAAAGCGAGCGGCGGTGGCCCCGGAACTGGCCGACCAAATCGAGGAGTTCCGTTGGGCCATCGAGGAATTCAAAGTGTCGCTCTTCGCGCAAGAACTCGGAACAGTTCGACCCATCTCGGCCAAGCGGCTCGAGCAACAAGCCGCGCAGATCAGCGCGAAATAATTTGGAGGCGGGCCAACACCGGTTTTTAATTTGTGGTCGCTTCGAATTAGCGGGATCGAATGTCAAGGTTGACGAGCCGTGTTCACGGTTACGACTCCCAGGCTTTCTCGCGATTTCGCTTAACCACCGCGCGCCGCCGTTTGGATTCGAGGTTTCGCGCTTTGGCAGCCCGCGAAGGCCGCCGGGTCCGCCGGCGTTCCTTCTCCCGCAAATCGCGCTCGGCCCGCTCGATCTTCCGTCGCTGATCGTCGATGACTTTGGCTAACCGTTCGCGAGCCAGCTGCCGGTTCTGCGCTTGCGACCGCGACTCCTGCACCGTCACGAACAAATTCGTCGGCTTGTGCCGCAGGGTCACCCGCGTAGAGACTTTGTTGACGTTCTGGCCTCCTGGACCGGAAGAATGACTGAATGTTTCTTCCAATTCCGATTCGTTGAGGATAATCGGTTTCATCAAAACTCACTCTCCTCGAACCAGAATTCCGAGCGCCCGAAAAGGCCAAACAGGCCAATTAGGGAACCCGTCGGCTCGTCCCGAAGAGAGCGGCGATAAAAAAGATCACGCAAATCGCCAGGAAAATAAAGAACAGGATCTCCGTGATGGAGACGGCAGCGCCCGCCAGGCCTGTGAATCCCAATAATCCCGCCACGATCGCGATGACCAGAAATATAAATGCCCATCGCAACATAACAATCTAACTTCTGCCCGTGTCTCACCCGCGCAAGAGGGCGTCAGCCCGCATTTCGCCTCAGGGTTTTCACGAGCCGAAACTCTTTCGCTTGGCGGGGAAGGCAAGGCTTTCTATCCTGCGCGAGTGCGTCTCTCTTATCGCGTCATCGCCGGCGCCGGCAGCGCCGCCCTTCTTCTCCTCGGAATTTTCAGCTGCCGCACCGGGCCGGCCCGCGGCCCCGTGCCGATTCCGCCCGCGGCCTTCTTTCCCGAAAAACTGCAAGCAATGGACCATGCGATCATTGCCGCAATCGCCGAGAAGAAAACACCTGGCGGAGTGCTTTGGCTTGAAAACAACGGCCAGCGTTACACGAAAGCGTACGGCAACCGCGCTCTGGTCCCGAAGCCCGAAGCGATGACGGTGGATACGATTTTCGACGCCGCCTCTCTCACGAAAGTCATCGCGACCACTCCCGCGATTCTCCTGCTGATCGAGCGAGGCAAGATCCTCCTCGACGCCCCTGCCCAAACTTATCTGCGTGAATTTCGGGGAAACGGAAAAGAAAACATTGCCATTCGCCATCTGCTCACGCACACGTCCGGGTTGCGCCCGGATCTTTCGCTCGAACCGCCCTGGTCGGGCTACGACAAAGCAATCGAGCTCGCCTGCGCCGAAATCCCGCGACAGCTCCCTGGCCTCACTTTCGTTTACAGCGACATCAACTTTATCGTGCTGGGCGAAATCGTGCGCCGGGTCAGCGGGCTCACTCTCCACGAATTCACGCGGCGCGAAATTTTCCAGCCGCTCGGAATGAGCGACACCGGTTTCCGGCCGCCGGCCCGCGAGCTTTCGCGGATTGCGCCCACCGAAAAACGCGGGAACGAAATATTGCGCGGGGTCGTGCACGACCCAACCGCGCGGCGTATGAATGGTGTGGCCGGGCATGCCGGGCTTTTCACCACCGCGGCGGACCTGGCTCGGTTTGCCCGCATGATGTTGAATCAGGGAACGCTCGACGGCCGGCGGGTGTTTAAGCCGGAAACGGTTCAACTCATGACGTCGGTCCAATCGCCGCCCCAAGTGGCAGCCCGCCGCGGCCCAGGCTGGGACATTGATTCGCCCTACGCCGGACCGCGTGGCCGGCATTTTCCGATTGGTTCTTACGGTCACACTGGTTGGACCGGCACTTCAATCTGGATTGATCCATATTCACGAACGTTCCTGCTTTTTCTCGCCAACCGGAATCATCCCACGGAAGACGGGACAGTTGTTGCGCTGCGGTCAGAATTAGGGACACTCGCGGCTGAATCGATCATTGGATTCAATTTCGCGTATGTTCCCCAAGCGCTGCCAGCCAGGCCCGCCACGCGAACCGAGAGCAAGCTGGCCGCGGCGGGGCCTTCCCTATCCGCCGGCGTTTTAAACGGAATTGATCTTCTCGAAAAACAAAAGTTCGCCCCGTTGCGCAAACTCCGCGTCGGCCTGATCACGAACCAAACCGGAGTCGATCAGCGCCGCCGCCCCACGATCGATTTGCTTCGCGAAGCGCCGGAAGTTCGGCTCGTCGCCCTGTTCAGCCCGGAGCATGGCATTCGCGGCGAACTCGACGAAAATGTAGCCGACGCGACCGATGAAAAAACTGGCCTGCCGATTTTCAGTTTGTACGGAAAGAACCGCAAACCCAGCGCCGAGCAGTTAAAGAATTTGGACGCGCTCGTGTTCGACATTCAGGACATTGGGTGCCGCTTTTACACGTACATTTCGACGCTGGGCTTGTGCATGGAAGCCGCCGCTGAAGCGGGCAAGAAATTCATCGTGCTCGATCGCGTCAATCCGATCGGCGGCACTCTGCTGGAAGGACCCGTGGCGGGAGACGGCAGCTTTACGGCGTTTCATCCCATTCCTGTGCGCCATGGGATGACGGTCGGAGAACTCGCGCGGCTGTTTAAAGCGGAGAAGAAATGGCAACTCGATCTGACCGTCGTGCCGGTGCAAGGCTGGTCGCGCGATTTGCTCTTCGAAGAAACGGATCTCGCGTGGACTAGTCCCTCTCCCAATATGCGCAATGTCAGCGCGGCGCTGCTGTATCCGGGGATTGGCTTGCTCGAAACGACCGCGCTGTCAGTGGGCCGCGGGACAGACTCGCCGTTCGAAGTGATCGGGGCGCCTTACATCGATGATTTGAAATTCTGCGGAGCGCTGAGCCAAGCCGGACTTGCAGGGGTTCGCTTCGTTCCCATTCGGTTCAAACCGTCCAGCAGCACGTTCAAAGAGAAATGGTGCGGCGGCGCCCGCGTCGTGTTGCTGGATCGGCGGCGGCCGACCGTTCCGATTGGGTTGGCCATCGCGCAAACGCTGCACCGGCTTTACCCAAAGGAATTCGGAGTCGAAAAATTCAATCGGCTGCTGCTCGACCCGGCCGCGATCGAGGCGTTGCGTTCCGGAAAAAACTTTTCGGATATTGAAAAAGGATGGGAACCCGGATTGAAGAATTTTGCGCGACGGCGTGAGCCGTATTTGCTTTATCCTTCCCGGTGATGTCCCCGCCTGCGAAACTCGCGCAGCGGGCGCGAGGCGACTCTTCTCCTGCGTCACCTTATTTTTTTCGGGCAGGCAGCTTGTCTTCCGGCTTCAGCGAAAGACCCATCTGAGGTTTCCATTCCAGCTCCCTTCCATCGACGGTCAGCACTCTGGGGAGCAATTGGATTTCATGGCCAAAAATGTCCAGCGCCACCGTTCCCGGCAGAAAGGTGGTGTCCAGGAATTGCACCTTGCCGAAGGGCACTTCGGTTATGGGATGATCGAAGACGATTGTTTCATCGAGATTCGTTGAACTGGCTCGCTCGCCCGGAAATTGAACGGCCAATCGCTGAACTTTGAGCGTTTTCTGGGAAACGGAAACTCGCGGCTCGCCATCGCCGCCGGTTTGAAACCGAACCACCCAGGGCCCTTTCTTCTGACGGGTGTATTCGATCGCCCAGAACGCTGCCAGATAAAGTCCAAGCGCCAGGGCAAACGCCACTACGACATGTTTCCAAATGCCACCGGGTTTCATCGCTGGTCAGACTTGAGCGAACCGAACTTCAGTGTCAAATGACAAGTTCGTCCGCCAAATTATCTCGCCAACCTGTGCTCGGATGTGCTACTCAGCCGGCGCAAAGTAGACGCAATGATGAGCCGCAAATTGATCGTGTCCGTCCTCACCGCTCTCGGTCTTGCCTTCAACTCCTCCGCGCTTGCTGAAGCCACGCACGTCGTGCAAAAAAATGAAACCCTCAGCGAGATCGCCGAGAAATTTGGCGTGGGCATGGATCAGCTCATGCGCCGAAATCATCTGCAGAACGCGGCCAAAATCCACGCCGGGCAACGGCTGGCCATCCCCCGAAATCGAGCGGCCTTGAGCAGCGACCTTTCGCAAAGACTGGAGCACGTGCGGATCGAACGCGGCAAGTGGAAATACATCGTGATCCATCACAGCGGGTCGGAAAGCGGCAGCGCGCGGGCGTTCGATCGGTACCATCGCGAGGAGCGGCACATGGAAAACGGCCTGGCCTACCATTTTGTCATCGGCAACGGTAACGGCATGGCTGACGGCGAGATTGCGATTGGCAACCGTTGGAAAGAGCAACTCGATGGCGGCCATCTCGCCAGCGAATCGCTCAATGAAAAAAGCATCGGCATTTGCCTTGTCGGAAATTTCGATGAAGAACGGCCGAGCGAACGCCAAATGCGCGCGCTGGATGCTTTGATCAATTACCTGCTCGACCATTGCCATCTGAAAACCAGCGCGATTAAAACTCACCAGAAGATCAATCCGATTTACACGCGCTGCCCTGGGCGCCATTTCCCGACGCAGGACTTTTTGAAAGAGATCAAGCAGGAACGGTCCTAGCTCACACGTTGAACTTAAACAGCATCACATCTCCGTCTTTGACGGCGTATTCTTTGCCTTCCATGCGGTAAAGTCCCTTCTCTCGCGCCGCGGCGACCGAACCGGATTCAGCCAGATCTTTGTAAGCAACCGTTTCTGCTTTGATGAACCCGCGTTCGAAATCGGTGTGAATGACGCCTGCTGCTTTCGGCGCCGTCTCTCCCGCGTGAATTGTCCACGCCCGAGCTTCCTTCTCACCCGCCGTGAAAAACGTCCGCAACCCAAGGAGATGGTACGTGCTCCGAATAAGGCCGCCGACGCCCGATTCGGCCACGCCCAGCTCGCGCAGAAATTCGGCCGCTTCTTCCGGCGGCAAATCGATCAAATCGCTCTCGATCTGCGCGCTGATCACAACCGTCTCGCAGCCGTGATGCGTTCGGGCGTACTGCTCGACGCTTTCCACGTGCGGATTTGAAGCCGCCGAAGCTAAATCCGTTTCTTTGACGTTCGCGGCGAAAATGGTCGGTTTGTCCGTGAGCAGGAAAAAGTTTTTTGCCACGGCCTGTTCCTCCTTGGAAAGCTCCAGCGTCAAGGCCGGCTTGTTTGCGTCCAGATGCGGTTCGATTTTCTGCAAGACCTCTTGCTCGGCCAGCGCCGCTTTGTCGCCTCGTTTGGCCTCCTTCGAAATTTTTTCCAGACGCCGCTTGACCGTGTCGAGGTCCGCCAGCACCAGTTCGGTGAGGATAATCCCGATGTCTCGAACCGGATCGATCGAACCGGCCACGTGATGAATGTTCGCGTCTTCAAAACAGCGGACCACTTGGATGATGGCGTCCACTTCGCGAATGTGGCTGAGGAATTTGTTCCCCAATCCTTCGCCTTGGGCAGCCCCCCGGACGAGTCCCGCAATATCGACCACCTCGATGGCGGCGGGAATGATCGTGTTGGTTTTGGCGATTTTGGCGAGCACAGCCAGCCGCTCATCCGGCACGATCACGATCCCAACGTTTGGATCGATCGTGCAGAACGGATAATTCGCTGCTTCGGCCTTGCGCGTGCGGGTGATCGCGTTGAACAAGGTGGATTTTCCGACATTCGGCAACCCGACAATTCCGGCTCGTAACATGGTTAAATCTTCCTGGAAACCGCGCCCGGGAATTATGAAAAGGAACGGCGATGTTCCCGCTCCCGTTGCGCGGCAGGGTGGAAACGTAGTGCAGTTCGCGTCCAAAACAAGCGGAATTTTTTTGCGGGATTTCAGGAGAAATTTCCATCGCCGCACGAGCGCGCATTGCGAGAGTGAACAACCCGAGCTCGGTGCATACTCGGGGCCGGCTCGTCAGTAGCCTCTCCCCACCGGAATGACCAGGTGCGTTCCGGAACGCAGCGTTCACGCTGCAGCCAAGGCATTGCACCAAGGCCAAACGTTGGAAGTTCCCAACGCTGCAGGATGGGAAGGGTTCGTATGAAGGTCATTCCCCGGCGGGAAGTTCGATCCAAAATCGGCTGCCTTCCCCGGGCTTGGATTCCACGCCGGTTCGGCCGCCCATTCGATGGACTGCCTTTTGCACGATCGACAAGCCAATCCCGGTCCCTTCGTATTCCTCCTGGCCGTGCAACCGCTCGAAAATTGAAAAGATCTGCTTCTGATATTCCGGCGCGATGCCAATGCCCGAGTCGGCCACGACCAAACGAATGTTCGCCCCGAGCGGCTCTGTGTGAACGCGGACCTCAGGCGCGGTATTCGGCCGCACAAATTTGATCGCGTTGCTGAGAAGATTCGAAATGCACTGGACGAGCGACGGTTCATGGCCCAACACGGAGCCGAGCGGCCGTTCGATCGTGATGTGCTCCCGGTTGCGGCTGAGATTGGGATATTGTTCGATGACCTGGCCGACCAAACGATCCAAGTCGACGTGACCAACGTGGAATTCCGTCCGGCCAATCCGGCTGTATTGCAGCACATCCTCGATGAGCCGGTCGAGGCGCTGCCCAGCGGTCACGATACGCTCGATATAACCGAGTTCGGGCGGCGCGAGCTTGTGGCCGAAGTCCTCCAGAAAGGCTTCGGCAAATCCTTGCATGGCGCGCAGCGGCGCCCGCAGGTCGTGAGAAACCGTAAACGAAAAGGCCTCCAATTCCTCAATCGTTTCGCGCAGTTGCCGCGTCCGTTCGGCCACTTGGCGCTCCAATTCGCCCGCGTAATTGGATAACTGCTTTTGCGCGTCGGAAAGGGCCAGGTCGAGCCGCTTCCGCTCCGTGATATCGCGGGCGATTTTTGAAGCCCCGATAATTTCACCGGAAGAATCTCGGATCGGCGAGATCGTCAGAGAAATTTCGATCTTGCGGCCATCCTTCGCCAAGCGTTCCGTTTCGAAATGCGCCACGCGCTCGCCTTTCCGGATTTTTTCGAGTATCGCGGGTTCTTCCAAAAGCCGGCTGGGCGGAATGAGCAACGAGATGTGCTTGCCGATGATTTCCTGCGGCGTGTAGCCAAAAAGCCGCTGGGCCGCCCCATTCCAAGTCGTTATCCGCCCGGACAAATCCTTCGAAATGATCGCGTCCTCGGAAGAGTCGACAATCGCCGCGAGCCGCGCCCGGTTTTCCTCCGCCGCGCGTCGTTCGGTCACATCCCTAAAAACAAAAACCACGCCGCGCAATTCCCCTTGGTTGTCGACAATCGGCGCGGCGCTGTCATCGATAGCGCGCTCGATGCCGTTCCGGGCAATGAGAACCGTGTGATTGGCGAGCTCGACCGTTTTGCCCTCCTGCAAAACCCGGCGGACGGGATTGAAGGCTGGCCGGCGATTTTTTTCATTCACGATCCTGAAGACGTTTTCCAGCCGCTCTTCCTTGGCGTCAGCGGCTGTCCAGCCAGTCAGGACTTCGGCGGCTTTGTTGAGAAAAACGACCTTCTCCTCCAGATCGCACACAATCACGCCATCCCCAATGTTTGCCAGAATGACGCGCAACTCTTCGCTCTGCTCGAAAAGGTCCTTCTCATACGCCTTTTTTTCCGTGATATCGCGCGCAACTTTTGAGGCCCCAACAACTCTTCCTTCCTGGTCGACGATGGGTGACACGGTCAGCGAAACGTGAATGGGTCTGCCATCTTTCCTGATCCGGACGGTGTCGTACTGCTCGATGCGCTCCCCCGCTTGCAGGCGGTCGAGAATCAACCGCTCCTCCGCTCCTTTTTCGGGCGGGATCAGAATCGAAACCGGCCGGCCGACGATTTCCTGGGCAGTATACCCGAACATCTTCTCTGCCCCGCGGTTCCAGGTCGTAATGATGCCATCCAAAGTCTTTCCGATGATCGCGTCATCGGAAGACTCCACGACAGCGGCCAGGTACGCTTTCATCGTCTCCACTGAATCACTCGGATCAAACGGATCTGCCATAATGTCAGCACGTGAATAGAGAGCACAGCCAGGGAGTGGGGACCGGCGCGAAGCGTAATGGTTGCTCCCCTTGAATCCAGCAATTTCTCTCAAACAACTTCGACCTCCGGATAAAGCTACTTTACGTGATGCTCGTTTGTCCAATCTCTCAAGCCACGCCTGATTTTCTGATGTCCGTCATTCGTCATTTCCCACCGCGAGCGACCCAGAAAACTCAGTCCTCTGTGTGCGGAGCGTCAGCCGCGTCTTCAGGGATTCGGAAGTCTTGGATCTGCCGGTCATGGTTCGGTTGGTCCGGAAAACACAGCCGCGTATCGAAACCGTCCCGGAGCGCGACTGTGCTGAAAGCCAGTCGCAGCAGCGTCGCAAACCAGGGGGCGTCCGAGCTTTTGAAGCGCAACTCCCATTTGGGCATTGCTGCGGCTGGTCTTCGACACAGCCGCGCTCCGACGATTTAATCGCCGGGTTCGGGTTCAGGGGTCTTGCCTTCGTTGCGCAAGAGCAGTTAAGGTTGCCCGATCAAACTCCAAATTCAACCCATGAAACTTCTCGTTTTTTTCCTAACGGCAGCTTTGGTCCTGGCTTTAACTGGAATGGCGCTTGGCGCTGAAAAAGTGAAACCGGGGAAGGGAAAGCTCCGGCATCTGGTCGCCCTTAAATTCAAAAGCTCCGCCAGCGCCGAGGACGTGCACAAAATCGAACAGGCCTTCCGCGCGCTGAAAACAAAAATTCCGCAGATCGCCAGTTTCGAATGGGGCACGAACATCAGCCCGGAGAACCGGAACAAAGGGTTCACGCACGCGTTCTTGGTCACGTTTCAAAATGACAAGGACCGGGACACTTACCTGAACGCCGGCGCTCATCAAGATTTCGTGAAACTGCTCGGCCCGGTCCTCGATGATGTGTTCGTGATTGATTTTAAAGCGCAGAAGTAAGCGGGGACCGGGACGTCTTCACACCCGCAGACAAGAAGTGCTCTCGCACTCGTCGTAGTGTCCTAATTTGGCAGGAGCGCGGCTGTGTCGCAGACCAGCCGCAGCGTTGCGACTGGTCCTTCGGACACAGTCGCGCTCCGTAATCTCGAAATTCGGACACTGCCTGACTCTGGCGCACCTTGACGAGGACCCGTTCGCCCATAAACTGAGTTGTTCTTGATGCAAACCCAGTAGCTTGCTTTATTTGCGCGCGCCGTGAAACGAAAACCGTCTTTACTCGTCATCTTTCTCAGCGTCTTCATCGACCTGATCGGGTTCGGCATTGTGATGCCGCTGCTGCCGGTTTACACCGACCAATTCGGCGCGAAAGGGGCCATGATCGGGCTGATCATCGCTTCCTATTCGCTCATGCAATTCCTGTTTGCGCCAGCGTGGGGGCGGCTTTCCGATCGCATTGGCCGGCGCCCGGTCATTTTGATCAGCAACCTCGGCTCGACCGTCTCTTACGTTTTGTTTGGAGTGGCTTCTCTCACCAGCGGCCGCACTGGGCTCATTCTGCTCGTGATATCGCGCGTTTTAGCGGGGATCGGCGGCGCCAATCTTTCTGTCGCTTCGGCCTACATCGCCGATATTTCGCCGCCCGAAAAACGATCCGCGAAGATGGGCCTGATCGGGATGGCGTTCGGCCTCGGTTTCATCTTCGGGCCGGTGCTTGGCGGAGTGAGCGCCCATTTCCTTGGACCGGCCGGGCCGGGTTGGGTAGCGGCTGGCTTTTGCGGCGCGAACTTTTTGCTCGGCTGCGTGATCTTAGGCGAGAGCCGTCATCCCGGCGGTTATATAGCGGCGGGCCGGCCTAAATTCGGTCAATGGATCCACACGCTGCAGCAGCCCAAGCTCGGCATGCTGATTGGGATTTTCTTTCTGGCGACCTTTTGTTTTTCGTGCTTCGAATCCACCCTGCCGTTGCTGCTCGGACACGTCTTCGGAAAAAATTCTTACAAGGTCACTTATCTCTACGCCTACTGCGGAATCATCGCCGCGCTGGTGCAGGGCGGCTTGGTCGGCCGCCTGGTCAAAACGTTTGGGGAACCCAGGCTCATTTTTGGGACGCTCTTCGTCGTGGGAATCAGCCTCGGTTTGTTGCCGAACCTGCCGCACGCCCATTACTTCGGCTGGCTATTGTTCGCGCTCGCGCTGTTTGCCGCGAGCTCGGGCGTCAATCGGCCGCCCGTCTTCGGGATGATTTCATTGAATTCGTCGAAGGACGAACAAGGCGCGAACCTCGGGGTCGCCCAAAGCGCGGGCAGTTTGGCGCGAATCTTAGGCCCGCCGTTTGCCACGGCCTTTTATCCGGCGTTCCCCGGGCGGCCCTACCTGATCTGCGCCGGCCTGGCGATTTTCGCCTCGTTGCTCAGCTGGCAATTTCTATGTCGCGAAAAACTGCCGGTCGCGGAACCGGGCGTGCAAAAGGCGGGGTAAGGCAGGATCGCAGATTTCAGATCCCGAATTCAGATTTCAGATCTCAAATTCAAATTCGAGATTTGCGCGAACACTTCAGAAACCTTCAACTCACTCAAGCCATCCGGGGCCCGCAACAATCGGAGTCCCGGGTTCAACGGCCGCCACACTTCGGGTTTGCTCTCGCCCCACAACACCAGCCCTGTTAATCCGACGGCGCCGGCGAGATGCGTAATCCCGGAGTCGTGCCCGATAAAGAAATGGCATTCCCGCAGCCTCCGCCCGAGTTCTGGCAAGGCCAAATTCCGGGCCAATCTCCGGCGACCTTCCGGCAAGCGCCGCCCCAAACGATCGAGGCGTTCTCCTTCCGCCTCGCCGCCGACCAGCAAAAGATTCCAGGCGGAGATTTGCGCAAGCTCGGCCAGGAATTCGGCCCAGCGAGCTTCCGGCCAATTCTTGCGTTCGCTTCCGCTGCCAGGATGCACCGCCAGCCATTTGCCCGGCCCAAGCTCAGCCGCGCCAGCCTTGCCCAAATCCAATCTCGGCGCCGGATCGGCGTCGAAAATCGCCAATCGATTCAAGGGCTGCAAAAAGGCTTCGGCCGCGTGCAGATTGGCGCCTTCTTCCGGCCGGTGTGGTCCGGCAATGAACTGCGCTTTCGAACAGCGCTGCACATTCGTCCGGAAAATCTGATCGGGATCGTACAGATAGGAAACGATCACCGCGAACTCCGCGAAATAGGCGGCCAGGTCTGGATCGAGATCGCCCCGATCGGCAAAAAACCCGGCCATGGCGCGGGATTCGATTGAACGCACTTCGTTGGCCAAGCCGCCCGCGACGGCCAAGCTCGCCACGTGCGGATAACCAATAATATGAAGGGCGGCTTGGGGAAACGCTTTCCGCAAGGCGGCGATGGCCGGCAGCGTCAGGATGAAATCTCCAATCGCTCCGCCGCGGATCACCAGAATTTTTGCGTTCGACGGAGGCATCCTTCCTTTTGATTAAACCTCACTGAGGCGACGGTGCGAGAGGCTACAGTTTGCCGGATGCTCGGGAAAGGCCGCAACCGCCCGAACAACGCGCATCAAAACACCGCCGCGCCTAGAAACGTGACGAGGAGGCAAACGCCCAACGCGAGGCCCGAGGCGAGGCGAAGGCGGCGTTCATTCGACGTGAGCCATTGCAGAAAATCGCGCAGCCGCCACGGCGAAACCATCAGCCACATGGCGGTCACGATCCAAATGTAACAGAGAATCGATATCACCAGACGCCACTCGGATTGATGCCAGCGGGCCGAATCGAGCAGCAGCTTCGATAAGAGCAGCAGCACGATGGCAAGCCCGCGCACGGCCAGATAATCCTTCACGTAAACGCAGGTCAGCGCGCCGATCAAGCCGAAGCCCACGAGCATCATTCGTTTGTACGGCGCGAAATCGGAGATCGTTTCGCTTTGAACATTGGAAAGAAACCAGAGCGTGCCGAGCCCCATCAAGACGTAACCCCAGTTTTCGGAGCGATGAAACCGCCGGGCGGCCACGCTGAACGCGGCTGGCTTCAGCAACGCATAAATTTCCGGCAACGAAAAGAGGAGGCCCACGCCGATGGCGAGAGTCGAGAGTTTCATCAGGTTAAAATTGCATTAATCCAAATTCAAAATCGCCGGGTCGCCATAGAGTGTAAACGAGCCGCACCGGGTGATTTTCAAATCGAGCAACTGCCCGCGATGCCGCGGCGAACCCTCGAACACAACAATCTTATTGCAGCGCGTCCGGCCTTCCATGCGGGCGGAATTCTTACGGCTGGGACCTTCCGCAAGAACCTCGAGGGTGAGTCCGACAAAACGCTGGTATTTGGGCGCGGCAATCTCGTTGATCATGCCGAGCAGGCGCGCGTGCCGTTCCTCGCGAATCTCCTGCGGAACTTGATCGGGCAAACCAGCCGCGGGCGTGTCTCGCCGGGGCGAATATTTAAAAATGAAGGCATTGTCGAAGCGCGCTTCCTGCGCCAATGACAACGTTTCTTCAAAATCGTCTTCAGTCTCACCGGGAAACCCGACGATGAAATCCGTGGTGATGCCGATGTGAGGGCGAACGCTCCGCAGCTTCATTACGATTTCCAAAAACCGTTCTCGCGTATAACCGCGGTGCATCGCTTTTAAAATCCGATCGCTCCCGCTTTGCACGGGAATGTGCGCGCTCTCGCAGAGCTTCGGCAACCGCCCATACGCTTCAACCAGATCGTCCCCGTAACCCTTCGGATGCGGTGAGGTAAATCGAATCCGCTCGATCCCCTCGATTTCGTGGACGGCCTCGAGCAGTTGCGCGAAGGCGGATTTCCCATCGCGAACTGGGATGTCGCGTTTGCCGTAACTGGTTACGATCTGACCCAGCAAAGTGACTTCCTTGACCCCGCGCGCCGCCAATTCCCGGCACTCAGCGACAATCTCCGCAATGCTCCGGCTTCGTTCAGCGCCTCGGGTAAACGGCACGATGCAGAATGTGCAGTGCTGGTTGCACCCTTGCATGATGCTGACGAACGCCGTGGGCGATTTGTCCGACCCATTTCCCGCCAGCAAATGCTCGCGGATCGTTCCTTCGCTCCCCTGCTCTTCCGCGGTGTCGCAAATCTTCTCCGACCGTCCACTCAAGATCTGGTCCAGATAATCGGCGGCGCGATGAAATTTTTGTGTGCCCAGAACCAAATCGACGTCAGGCAAACGGTCGATCAATTCGCGGCCTCGGCTTTGGGCCATGCACCCCATGAAACCAAGCACGACGTCCGGCCGATAGCGGCGGGTTTCAGCCGCGAGCGTTTTCATTTTGTTGAACGCTTTTTGCTCGGCTGCGTCCCGCACGCTGCAGGTGTTCAGCAGGATCACATCCGCCGTCGCCTCGGACGCCGCCAAGACGTAACCCTTGGCCACCAGCTGAGCGGCGACTGCTTCAGAATCGCGCTCGTTCATCTGGCAACCAAAAGTTTTTATGTAGACACTCGGCATGCGGACAATGGCCGTTGAACTTACGTCAGGTCAGCAGAGTTGAAAAGTTCCTTCTGCAGAATTCCTTGGAAATTCACGCCCTCCCTGACAAGATGCGGCTCATGCGTCCATTCCCACTCCCTCTCCTATTCGCCTTGGCGGCGCTCCCTCTCGTCGCCGCCGAAATCACGGTCGGTTCCTCGCGCGAAGAGCTCCTCAAAGAATATGGCCTGCCGAAATACTCGTCCAAAGCCGGCGACAAAGAAGTCTTCCTCACCGGAGGCGACATACGGTTTGAGCTGCGCGATGGCAAAGTCGTCAAGATGACCAAACCCGCCGTATCGCTCGAACGCCCAAGTTCGCCCGCGGCGATTCAACGCCCGGCCACAGCGCCGACGGAACCTAGCTCGCCCGCAGCCAAGCAACCGGCGCCGCTGGAATTGCCCACGCCAGCTTTCAACGGGGTTCCAAAAGCCACCATCGTGACCGACCCGAATTTCCGGCCGACGGGAACCTGGGGCGGCGAATCCGACGGAAAAACGATTGGAATCGATGGCCAGCCCCTCGCGGACCACAAGATTTATTCATTGGATTGCGCGCGGTTCCTCGAGCGGCTTCGGGCTGGCGAACAGCAACTTCTCCCTGCCGCCGAGCGGTCGCGCCTGAGCGATTTGAAAACTGTCTTGAGAACGAAAGACCCCGTCGCGCAAAAACGCGAAGAAGAATCGTTCCAACGGCAATTCGGCCATCCCGCAACGGAAGATCCCGACTTTGCGCTGGCCAAACTCGAGACTCTTCTCGAATCGGCCCAGCTCGCTTACGAAGATGCCGATGGACAAATCTCGTATCTCGAAAAGTTCAAAGCCAAGGACAGAGTCAACCTCGAGCAGGCTCCGAATGAAACCGGCACGAAACTGCGCGCCCAAATGAAAGACGCGATCGCGCGCATGCAGCAGGCCCGAACGGAACTCGAACGGCGCTACCCCGAACTGTCCGAGGCCGGCCGCAAGACCCAGGAAGGCGAGCACGCCAAAGCTCACAGCGGAGAAACCGCCGGGCGGACTGGCAGCGACAACTTGCAGATGTTTATTTATCAGTCATTCGAAAACACGCCGATGCTCGAAGGTTTGGGCGCGTCATTTCAGGGCCGCACCAACCTCCAAGCCAAACCGATCTTCGTTCCAAAAAACGAAAAGGTCATCGTGCTCGAGAGAGCCTCAAAGCCATGGACAGGTCCAGACGGTCCCGTGAATCTCGAGCTCAGCCGGATTCAGTTGACGAGCGATCGCCTGCGCCAGCATGACGGCGTTCGTTTGCCAAAGGTGACGTTGGAAGGCTGGGTCCTCTCGCGAGACTTGGGGCCTGCTCAAAAATAACTTCGAGCCGGCTGAGTCGGTTACGGCTGGGTTCGCGCTTGGCGGAGTTGATCCAACCCCACCGCGAGGATTATCAAAATCCCGATGATGATTTCCTGCATGTAATTCGGCCAGTCCATGTATTGCGATCCGGTGCGCAACACGGCCATCGTCAGCGCGCCGATCATTGAGCCAAGCACGCTGCCCGTTCCGCCGCTCAAGCTCGCGCCCCCAATCACAACGGCTGCGATCACATCCAACTCGAGCCCGATGGCGGCGGTGGGATCGCCCTGGCGCAACCGCGAGAGCTGCATCACTCCGGATAAACCGACGAACAATCCCGCAATCGAATAGACGAGCATTTTCAGCAAGCGCGTGCGAATCCCGCAAAGCCGGGCCGTCGCTTCGTTCGAGCCAATCGCAAAAATGTGCCTGCCGAAAACGGTTCGACGCATCAGGAACGCCGTCAGAATGGCAAGCGCGATCGCGACCCAAACCCCGGGCGGCGGCCAGTGCCCGAGCGGGTCCGGATCCGTCATCAGTCCGGCAATCTTCGATTGCGGGAAATTGACGGTTTGATTCGCGGCCAGCCATTTGGCCGAACCGCGCGCGACGCCGAGCATTCCCAGCGTCACGATGAACGGCGTCATGCGAAATCCGGCGATGAGACTGCCATTCGCCAGGCCGACCACCCCGCCCGCTAGAATCGTGCAAACGATGACGACCGGCAGCGCGACGGCGTGCTTTATCAGCACGGCGCCGAGCACACTCGAAAATGCGATCACCGACCCCAAGCTCAAATCGATGCCGCCGCTGACGATGATCATAGTCATGCCGAGCGCGGCGATGGCGACGATCACGGTTTGAGTGAGGACGATTTTGAGATTGGCGAGGGAAAAGAACGCTTTGGCGCTGACCAAATCGGTCTGGGCCAGACTGCTGCGCCAGCCGCTCCAACCGTGCACATTGGCCTGGCGCATCGTTTCGTCAATATCGCGGAATGACAGCAAAATGCCGAACAGCAACATGACGAATGCAAGGATGAGAAATGGTCCAACCGTGTTGAAGAGTGTGCTGAGCCGGCGCAACTGTTGCACAGGCACGGCCTCGAACGATTCGTGCGCTTCTATGGCTGGGCGATCAGGCATGGCGGTGCTTTGAGTGCGTCATCGTTCTCGGCTCGTCAGTAGCCTCGCCCCACCTGAATGATCCGTTGCACGTCCGGGGCGAGCGTACTCGCGAGCCGCAAGGTTCATGGAAAGCCTCCATGTTTCTTCAACCACGCATTGCAACCATGAACGTGACGGAGCGCGGCTGTGTGTGACAGGCCTTACATCGATGGGCACACACCGCCTGGAGCACCAGCCGCAGCTCGTCGATTGCAGGAGTCAGGTCACTATTCTTTTGGCCGCTTCGATTCGGACCTTGCAAGCGACTGAGCTGCTGCGCCTGGTCCGATGAACACAGGCGCGCGCCGGAAACGCTCTGGTTCATGGGAACGGTCCCTATAAAGGATTCACATCGCGCGGCGCATGCAATGCGCTTTTCAGCTACATCCGCCTCGTTACCTCGGCGGCTACCATCGAAGAACGTTCCTCTCTTCATGCTTCGCTCGTTTCGCCATTTTGTCCGATCGCCGCGCGGATGATGCTATGTTCCGTCCACGCCGAAACCGGCCTGACTTCCGACAAAACACCCCGGCACATCACGCCGATCGTGTCGCAAATCCCAAGCAACTCCGGCAGGTACGAACTGATAAACAGGATCGATTTCCCCTCGCTTGCTAGCTGTCCGATCAATTCATAAATTTGGGCTTTGCTGCCGACATCAATCCCGCGAGTCGGTTCGTCCAAAAGCAAAATCTTCGCGCCGTGATGAAGCAACCGGCCGAGCGCGGCCTTTTGCTGGTTGCCACCGGACAATTCGATGATCCGCTGGGCGGGAGATTGGGCCCGGATGTTCAGCTTTGCCATCCAGTCGGAGGCCGCGCGGCGCTGGTCCGCTTGGCTCAAAATTCCCCAACGCGAAAATGGATTTAGCCGCGTAATCGTGAGGTTGTCCGCGATGCTGCGGTTCAACATCAACCCTTCCTCTTTCCGATTCTCGCTGAGCAGTCCCATCCCTTCGCTCAAACGACGGCCGGGCGACGCGCGTTTCGATTCGTGCCCGAATACGACGACCGACCCATCCGTAAGCCGGTCCAATCCGAAAACAACGCGGACGGTTTCCGTGCGACCTGCGCCGATCAGCCCGGCAATTCCCAAAATCTCGCCTTCACGCAAAACCAGGCTCGCGGAAACCGGCTTGCGCGGCCCAGCCACGTTCCGCAATTCCAAGACAGGTTTGCCCAAGGGATGTTCGACTCTCGGATAAATTTCATCCATCTGGCGTCCAACCATCCGCTCGATGATCGCGGCCATGCTGGCGCTGGCCATTTCGCCGCTGCCGACGCTTTCTCCGTCACGCAAGACGGTGTAGCGGGCGCAAACGCGTTTACACTCTTCGAGAAAATGGCTGATGTAAATAATGCTGACGCCCCGCCGCCGCAATCGGTCAATGACCGCGAAAAGATTTTCGGTATCCACCTGCGTCAAGCTGCTGGTCGGCTCGTCCATAATCAGGACTTTCGGCTGGCCCAGCAGAGCGCGCGCAATCTCCACGACTTGTTGTTCCGCGATTGTCCGCGTGTAAACCGGCGCGTCGAGCGGTATCGCTTCATGCTGTAATTCCGCCAGCACCCGCCTCGCCATCTCACGCCGGCGCCGCCGATCGACCACGCCCCAGCGACGCGGCTCTTCCCCGAGCAAAATATTTTCTTCGACGCTGAGGTGCGGGGCGAGATTAAGCTCCTGATAAATCATCGCGATCCCGCCGCGACGCGCGTGCAACGGATCAGCTGGAGTAAAGGGCTGGCCATCGAGCTCGATTTCGCCGGCATCCGGCCGGTGCGCGCCGCTCAAAATTTTCATCAGCGTGCTTTTGCCGGCGCCATTCTCCCCGATGAGCGCGTGAACTTCGCCAGGCCCAACCTCGAACGAGACGTTTTTCAGAGCTTGCGTCGCCCCGAAACGCTTTTGCACGCCAACCATTCTGAGCCGAGGAACAGTCATCAACTTGGATGCGTCTTTGGAAATGCTCGCCGAAAAACCTCTCCGTTTCTTAGATGCCCGCAAATCGGAATTCCAAGCTCGAAATCCGCAACAATTTCGAACGATCAAAAATTCAAAAGGTCGAAAGCGGAGCTGGCCGCCAGGCTTCTCGCGCGTTCGTCATTCGAAATTCGTCTTTGGGAATTTCACTTCAGGTATTGATCGAGCGGCGGATAAAGCACGTCTTTCACATTGGCCTCGCCCATATTTTCCCGCGTCACCAACTGCACGCCGGTGTCGATTATCTTCGGCACGGTTTGGCCTTTGAGATGATCGACCATCGTTTTCACGCCGAGGTACCCCATGTTCATCGGATGCTGCACCACCAAGCCTTGGACATCGCCGCTTTTCAGGCCTTCGACCGACTGGCTGCCTGCATCGAAGCCGACCAATTTCACCTTGCCGCCAGCCCGCCCAGCGTCTTTGAGCGCCAGCATCACCCCGATCGTTACCGGTTCGCACGGGGCGAACATCCCGTCCAAATCGCGGCCAAATCGGTTGAGGAGGTTTTGCGCCGCCTGATAAGCGGAATCGCGCGTCGGGCCGGAGTATTGATCGCTCGACAGCAATTCAATTTTTGGAAATTGGTTCGTCAGCACGTTCAGAAAACCGGCTTCACGCGCTTCCGTGCTCGCGGATCCGACCTGGTACCGCAGGAGAATCACCTTCCCTTGCCCGTGCAAAATTTTGCCCAGGTGCTCCGCCCCAATTTGGCCCCCTTTGTAATTGTCCGTGGCGACATAACTGATCGGCTTGTCTGAGTTCAGAGCCGAATCAATGATCACCACCGGGATATTTGCCCGGACCGCATTTTCAACCGGAGCGACCAGCGCCTGCGAATCGAGCGGAGCCAAAACGATTCCGTCCACGTGCCGGACGGTGAAATTCTCGACCACAGAAATTTCCTGATCGCGGTCGTCTTCGCGCAAAGGTCCTTTCCAAATGACCTGGACCTTGACTCCTTGCTGGGCGAGCTCGCGTTCGGCCTTGACCGCCCCGGCGTGGATCGACTTCCAAAATTCGTGGCTCGTTCCCTTGGGAATCACTGCGATTTCGTACGATTTCTTGTCCGGCTTGGACGCGGGAATCGCGTTGCTTTCGGAAGTTTTCTTCTCTCCTTTGGGACCGCAGCCAGCCAGCAAAAACACTCCGGCGCAGAGAAGGGGAAGCCAAGATTTCATGCGGCCAAAACTATTGAAGCAAGAGGGCGTTTTCAATCTTTATGATCGGCGTGGCCGCAGACCCGCAGGCGGACAAGTTCCATCCACCAGTTCCAGCGATCCGTCCGGCTCGTCACCTCGGCAGCTACAATCAGTCCGGCCATTCTTGTCGTTTTGCCGTTGCCTTGCACCCCTCCAATGTGGCAAACCCGACCCACGCTTTCCAAAGTTCAATCCAAGCCACCCATGAAACGATATCTCTTTATCTGGTGCCTGTTCTGTTCTGTTTGTTTTGGCGCCGAACACCGGCCGCCGAACATCATCTTTATTATGGCCGATGACCTGGGATGGGGAGATCTCGGGTGTTACGGCCAAAAACTGATTCAAACTCCGCAGATCGATCGAATGGCGTCCGAGGGAATTCGTTTCACGCAGGTTTATGCCGGCTCGACTGTCTGCGCGCCGTCGCGCTGTGTCCTCATGACTGGCCAACATACTGGTCACTGTCGAGTCCGCGGCAATGCGCGCGTGCCCTTGCTCCCGGAGGATCGAACGGTGGCCGAAATCCTCGGTGACAGGGGATATCAAACATTTCTCGTTGGCAAATGGGGTTTGGGCGATGCCGGCACCACGGGCATGCCGACCCGCCAAGGCTTTGATTATTTCTTTGGCTACCTCAACCAGCGCCACGCCCACAATTATTACCCGACCTTCCTCTGGCGGAATGAAACGAAGGTCCCGCTCAAAAATGTCGTCCCGAAGGAAGATGCGGAAGGGGCTGGCGTCGCCAGCGTCAAGGCCGAATACAGCCACGATTTATTTGCCGCAGACAGCCTGCGTGTCATCCGTGAAGCGGCGCGTGACCGGAGCAAACCATTCTTTCTCTATTTCGCGCTGACGATTCCGCACGCCAACAACGAAGCAAAAAAGCAAGGCATGGAAGTCCCGGACCTCGAGCCTTACCAGGACTTGAATTGGCCGGCGCCGCAAAAAGCCCATGCGGCCATGATCACGCGGATGGACAACGATATCGGCCGGTTGCTCGCGCTGTTGAAAACGCTTGGCCTCGATCAGGAGACGATTGTGTTCTTCACGTCGGACAACGGCCCGCATCGTGAAGGCGGCAACGATCCGGAATTCAATCATTCGAGCGGACCGCTGCGCGGCATCAAGCGCGACATGCACGAAGGCGGCATTCGCGTGCCGATGATTGTTCGCTGGCCTGGTCATGTGCCCGAGGGAAAAACCAGCGATCAAGTTTGGTATTTCGCCGATTTTCTGCCGACGGCAGCGGCGCTGGCTGGCGCAAAACCACCAAAGCAGATTGATGGAGTTAATGTGCTGCCGACGCTGCTCGGAAAAAGACAAAACCTGCGGGACCGATTTCTTTATTGGGAATTTTATGAGGGCGGTTTCAAGCAAGCCGCACGGCACGGCCGGTGGAAAGCGGTGCGACGGGCGCCGAGCAAGCCGGTTGAAATTTACGATCTTGAATCGGACCTCCATGAAGACCGGGATCTGGCTGCGGCGAAGCCGAAAGTCTTGAAAGAAATGGAGCAGTTCCTGAAGACGGCGCATGTCGACTCGCCCGATTGGAAAATCACGGAACCGAAAGCCAAGGCATCGCCACCCTGAACAGCGGAAGAATTAGCGCCGGCCAAAGGAACTGTTATCCGACGGGCGCCTCAGTTGGCCGGCCGCGTTTCCATTTCGAAAGTTTTCGCGCGACAAACATCAATGCCAGCGCCAGCACGATCACAACGAAAACTGGAGCGAAGACAGCCAGCACCGACGTGATCAGCGCACCTGTCAATTCGGCCGCGGCGACGAGCGGATTTCCCATTCCTCCCGTTCCCGCCAGCGACGTTCCGCGAAGCGCGACTGTGGTGGCCTGGATCGCTCCGGCCATTCCTCCGCCCGCGATGACGGCCATGGACCAGCGAAGGAAGGGGCTCATGTCCGCCACCATTGTGGCGGTAATCAGAGTGCCAGCCACGATCGCTGCCGGCGTGGCCAGAAGGTCGAGCATATGATCGAGCCACGGCACAAAGTAGCCCGTGATCTCGAGGACCGTCGCGATGGCAAAGGCCCAGAAAGCCGGCATGGTCCCAATCCAAGCAAAGCCAGCGGCGAGTTTCACGTGGCCGGTCAGGGCCGCGAGGCTCAACACACAAAGAGGAACAAAGACTCGAAAGCCGCAAGCGGCGCTCAAGCCGATTCCGACGCAGAGGCTCAGCAAAAGGTCCATAATGCTTTCGAACTTACTATCTGTTCTCCTAAACGCCAAGCCAGCTCGTTCAACATTCACGTGGCTGAAAACGTGAGTTTTCAGACGCAGCGCATGCTCCTATTGCATGCCCCTCAACCGTAGCGCAGACATTCTTGTCTGCGAGTTCAGGAGCTTTCCAGCTCCTGTTCTAACGAGGCGATTGGAAAATCCCCCTCACTCGCAGGCTTCGAAATCTGCGCCAACCCGCAAGCCCGCCCCTCACCGAACGTATTTGTCAGCGGGAGTTTCCCCAAGTATATTGCCTCAGCATTCACCAGAAGCGGCCGGACAAAGGACCTCTTATGAATTTCAGGCTCATGACTGCCGCGAAAGTCACGGCAGGTATTTTCCTCTTCGCGGGGGCTGCGTTCCTCATCGGCTGGCAATCACCCTCCGGGGCCAAGAAAGCTGAGGCCGCCTCGACCAACGGCACCGCAGAGTTGACCCAACAAATTTCCTCACTGGAAAAGCAATTGCAGGAAAAGGCGAGCGAGGTTCAACGGCTCAAAGACGAGATCACCCAAGGAACGAAAGCCAAAGACACGCCGGCGCCCACGCGCCCTGTCGTGGTCGAGCCGGGCGTCATTTCGGTGCCGGTTTTTTTTCCGGAAAGCCGGCGGCCGCTGGCAACGGCAACGCTATTCTGGCGCAAAGGGACCAACCAAACTGGCCAGGACGTTTTTTTTCCCATGGTGATTTTGCCGCCGCATCTGCGCGCCTCGTTTACGCAGCGCCTGACGAACACAGTCGAGCGGGCCTTCACGCGGGACGTGAATCACAACTATAATTTTTATCCGTACTATTATCCGACCCTATTCCCTGTTGAGGTTGCTGCCGGGACGTCGCCAACGCCGATCATCCCCAATTCAACGCCTCCTCCGGATAATCGTTTCCCTCCGCCGCTCCCTCGCTTCGGAAATGAACAGGGCCAACCTCCGGCTTTGCCCCGCTTCGGCATCAAGCGCCCGTAATCATTCGCTAGGGTTTTTCCCGGTTTTACTTCAGAGCTAAGCTCACGGAAAATTCCGGGTTTTCCAACGTCTTGAGCTTCAAAATAGCTCAGCCTACGTTTCCGCCAGTGCTAGGAGGAGTTGGTCAGCAGTTCGACGAATAGGCTTGGCAGGACGGTGACAGACTCTTCCATCCCGCTGTTCGATGGCGTTCGCGGCGCGGGAACATCCCAGGAGGACTCATGAAAAACCGTTATGAAAGCAGACCGGGACAGTCTTGGCGAAATTTGGTTCCCGCCGATTTTCCGAGCAACGATCGGACGATCGCATCTCAACCCACGCTCGAAGAACTTCCGCCGCCGCCGGCCCGAGGAAATTTCCAGGAAGTCCAAGCGCAGTTGCTGGCTTCTTATCACGGCGTGGCCGAGCATTACCGGGCTTCGGACGAGATCCATGTCACCGGCGATTACCATCAACGGTTGCGCCGGGTCTTAATCGAGCTTTCCACCGCGTTTGCGCGGCCGATCTCCGTGCTCGACGCCGGTTGCGGCACCGGCCGGTACTTCCATTGCATTCGCAATGCGACTCGGTTGGTCGGGCTCGATCTCTCGGCGGAAATGTTGCAGCAAGCTCAGAATCCAGTGAAGGCCGAAGAGGTCACCGCGAAACGAGTCGACCTGGTTTGCGGCAGCATTTACGAGATCGCGTTCCCGCCAGGTTCGTTTGACCTGATCTACTCGCTCGGCATGTTCGGCAACGGCTGCACGCTCACACTCGACATGCTCGATCGTTTCTACGATTGGCTCGGCCCCGATGGCATGCTGTTCTTCGATCTGTTCGACCGGTCGAAATTGCCGCGATCGTATCGGTTCAAACAACAGGTCCGCCGCTGGCTGCTCCCCCTCGCGGAAACCTGGCGCCAAAGAATCCACCGCAAGGCTGGAGTGCCGCTCTTCTCGCTGACTGCGGAGGAACTGGAAGAGATGTTGGCCAAGAGCAAATTTCCGCACCGGTTGGTGATTTCGAGAGAGTGCCGCACGCCGATGGGGCATGGCGCGAAGCTGGAATGCGTCGTTCATAAACATCCAAAGGCGCAGTTTACCTTTCCGTCCGAGCGGTGAACCGGTAGCTGAACTCGTCGTAGCTGAACTCGTCAGAGTTCAGATTCCTCCGTTGCACCGCCTCGACTGAAGACTCACGTCTTCAGCTATGGCTGCTTCAGCTTGGAGATCAAGTCCGCGGCCGTAGTTGCCGGCGGCAAACAGGAGCGTCCGGTGCAGACATACGCCGTTGGCCGGCCACGTTGCACACCGAGCGTGCGCGTGAAATCTTCAACCGGCCCTGCCGTTCCGAGAACGATTTTGTGCGGCTGGAAGATAGAATGCGCCGCGTGAATTAATTCCAAAGCGGCTGGGTCTTTCGCGTCGCCAGCAATCGCGACACGTTTCGGTTCCTCGAGACAAAAATCGAGCCCGATCAGCAGGTGCGGCACCGCTTGCGGAAGCTCGTGCAAACGCTCCGAGAAATGCCGCAGCGTTCCTTCCGCGGCGGCCTTGAACTCCTCGCGGCCGGTGATCGAAGCCAATCGCGCCAAGCCCACAACGGCCACGGAATTCCCAGATGGCTCCGCCCCGTCGTAATCGTCCTTGAGCCGCAGAATCAGATCCGAGCCGCTGCCGCCGCTCTGCCAGAATGCGCCCTCCTTCTCGTCGTAAAAACGCTTTTTCATCGACTCCGCCAACTCGATCGCGAAGGCAAGCTGGTCCGGTTCGAGCGTGGCTTCGTAAAGATCGAGCACGCCCGACAACAAGCTGGCGTAGGCCTCGAGCAACTGCGTCTGATCGCGTTCGCCTTCACGCCAGCGATGATAAAGCGTTTTGCTCGCGGGATCCCAAAGCTTCGCGCGGATGAATTGCAGGTTCTTTTCAGCCGCCGTCCGGTAGCTTTCATCCTTTAGAATCGCGTAAGCCCGGGCGATGGCGCCCAGCATCATGCCGTTCCACGAAACCAGAACCTTGTCGTCCCGGTGCGGACGCACTCGCTTTTCCCGCGCTTGCCACATTTTTTTCTTGGCCGAATTCAGGAAAGCTCGTTCCGCTTCGGAAAGTTTTGGATCGACGACGCTCAACACGTTTTGGTCCGGGAGCGGATTTGGATCGCTGTGATCGACAAAATTTCCGCGCGGCGTGATGCCAAAAAACCGGATGGCAACGTTCGCTTCTTCGGGCGTCAACAACGCCTCGACCTCCGCCTTCGTCCACGCATAGAATTTGCCCTCCTTGCCTTCGCTGTCGGCGTCTTCCGCGGAATAAAACCCGCCTTCTGGGTGGGTCATGTCGCGGAGGATGTAACGCAAGATGTCTCGCGCCACGTCTGCGAACCGTTTTTCACCACTCACAAGAAATGCATCCAGGTACAGTGCGACCAGCTGGGCATTGTCATAGAGCATCTTTTCAAAGTGCGGCACGAGCCACTTCGCATCGACGGAATAGCGGGAGAAGCCGCCGCCCAACTGATCGTAAATGCCGCCGTTGGCCATTTGTTCGCAGGTATGGAGCACCATGCGAACCGCCTCCTGGTCTTTGACTCGCCAGCCGTAGCGCAACAGGAAGAGCGGCTGGCTCGGACGCGGAAACTTAGGGGCGCTGCCGAAACCGCCGTTGGTCGAATCATACTCGTGCTTGAACAACTCGAGAGCGCGGTCGAGGACAGCCCGATCGGGAAGGCCGCCGCGGCTGCGGGTTTGTTCGGCATAGACTTTGAGGCGTTGATGAAGGTCAGCGGCGGATTTCACGACTTCTTCCCGCCGCTCTTTCCAGAGTTGCTGGACCTGCTGGAGCACTTGCAAAAAGCTGGGCCGGCCGTAGCGATTATCCGGAGGAAAGTACGTCCCTCCAAAAAAAGGGCGCAGGTCCGGCGTGAGAAAGACATTCAGCGGCCAGCCGCCCTGGCCAGAGGTGGCTTGAACAAACGTCATGTAAATCTTGTCGACATCCGGCCGCTCTTCCCGGTCGACTTTGATGCTGACGAAGTGAGCGTTCAGGAATTCCGCCAACTTTTCGGACTCGAACGATTCCCGTTCCATCACATGACACCAATGACAGGTCGAGTAGCCGATGCTCAGGAAGATCGGTTTCTCCTCGCGGCGGGCTTTGGCGAAAGCTTCTTCGCCCCAGGGAAACCAGTCGACTGGATTAAACTGGTGCTGGAGAAGGTACGGCGATTTCTCGTTGGCCAACCGGTTGGCACGGTGTGCGGCAGATGGGGCGTTCATGAAAGTGCGAGTTCAGTCCGGCGGGAGAAGGCTCTCTGCCGGAACGCAGCGTTTACGCTGCAGGAAGATAGCCCCTGGCCAATCCCCCGGCAAAAGCCAAATTGATTTTTGTGTTGGACGTTCGAGCGTGAACTTGGGACTACTGGTCATCCGCCGCTGACGTGAGGAGAGGTTCTCGCGCTGAGTTGCCGCCATGCCGCTTTATGTTGTCGGAAAAACCCTGGAACTTTAACGCCGCGCTGCGCCTGCTGTTCGGGCTGTTTGCCAGCATTCTGATCGGCATGGTGGCGGTCAGCTGGCTGCAGTGGAATAGCGGCCCGAGCGGCTCAGCCATCCCGAGCTTCCGTGGTTTTATCGTGGGCGCGATCACTTTTCATGGGGTCGGCCTGCTCTTGATTCACGCGCTGCTTCGCGAACACCAAATCAGCTGGGCCGCTGCCTTTGGATTCAATTCCCCGCGGCTTGGCCGAGCATTGCTCCTTGCGATCATCGTTGGGATTGCTGTCCTCCCAATCACCCTTTCACTGAATCAACTTTCGGCCCAACTCCTCCGCTGGGCCCATCTGAAACCGCAGATTCAACCTTCCATCGAAACGCTTCATTCCATCGTTTCAGTCAAACAAAAGATCTTCTTCGGGATCGTGGCGATCATCGTCGCGCCCACGGTCGAGGAGTTTATCTTTCGCGGCATCCTCTATCCCACGATAAAACAGCAAGGTTATCCGCGCCTTGCGCTTTGGGGAACGTCGCTGTTCTTTGCCCTCATTCACAACACTCCCATGATTTTCGTGCCGCTGACCTTTCTCGCGCTTATCCTCACTTTGCTTTACGAAAACACAAACAACCTGCTCGCGCCGATTGTGACGCATAGCCTCTTCAATGCCGCGAATTTCTTCTGGCTCGTCTACCTGCGATAGCCACCTTGTGCACAGCCCGACAGCATGACCGAACTCGAACTGATCGCCCGAATCATTCCAACGCTCGCCACTAATTCATCCGTTGTCGCAGGCGCAGGCGATGATTGCGCTCTTCTCGACCTCGGGTTGCCTGACCGCTGCCTGCTGCTCAAAACGGACGCCGCCGTCGCCGGAGTTCATTTCGACAACGATGCTCCTCCGGAAAAAATCGGACGCAAAGCGCTCGCCCGTAATTTGAGCGACATCGCCGCGATGGCGGGAACACCCCTGGCCGCGGTGGTGACGATCGGCTTGCCCAAGGATTTTTCGCCCGAATTCATCGAAGGAGTTTATCGCGGGTTGAACAGCCTGGCTCAACAGCATCGCATCGCCGTCGTCGGAGGGGAGACGACGTTGAGCCCGTCCGGCTTTTGGATTTCGGTTGCCGTTCTCGGTTCCGTCCCAAAAAACAAATGCCCGCTGCGGTCCGGGGCGAAACCGGGCGACGCTATTTTTGTTACTGGAGACCTGGGCGGTTCGCGGGCCGGACAGCACTTGGACTTCGAACCGCGCCTTGAAGAAGCGCGCTGGCTGGCCGAGAACTTCCCGATTCATTCGATGATCGACCTCAGCGACGGACTGGCCAGCGATCTTCGGCATATTTTGAAGGCGAGCAAGGCTGGCGCGGAATTGCTCACCTCAGCCGTGCCGATCGCCCGCGCCGCGCGCCTGGCCGCCAAGCGCGGAAATGCCGCCAAACCGCCGCTCCTGGCCGCGTTGACGGACGGTGAAGATTTTGAACTGCTCTTCACATTGCCGGGCAAGCAAGCTGTTCCGCTGCTCGACGCCTGGAAAAAAAAGTTCGATCGAGTGCGGCTCAGTTGCATTGGAAAAATTACCGCGGCGCGCGGGCTCAAATTGCGGGACAAACATGGGGTCAAGGAATTCACCGGCCATGGTTACGTTCATTTCGACGAGCCCTGAACAAACCGAAGCGTTAGGCTGCGACTGGGGCCGCGCCGTCAAACGCGGGCTGGTCATCGGGATCACCGGCGAACTCGGGTCGGGAAAAACTCAACTCGTCAAAGGCATCGCTCGAGGCTTGGAAATTCCACAGCGGGTTCACTCGCCGACCTTTGCTCTGCTCAACGAATATTCGGGCGGCCGGCTGCCCCTTTACCACATCGACCTTTACCGCTTGGAAACTCCTGAAGAAATCGCTCGGGCCGGGTTGACGGAATATTTTCACGATCCCGCCGGCGTAACGGTGGTGGAATGGATGAACCATTGGCTGAGCGGTTTTTCAGAAACGCCCAGCAATGGGCCATTCCGGCGTGTGTCCATCGACGTGCTCGGCGAAAATACGCGCAAAATCCTTTATGAAGATCTTGGCGCTTGAATTTTCCTCGAATGAACGAAGCGTCGCCATCGCCGAAACGAGCACAGGCTCAGCCGTCGCGCAGACCGCGTGCAAAATTCTCGGGACTTCGTCAGAAACGAAAACGCAATCGACGCCAGCCTTTCGGCTGATCGGAAGGGCGCTCGGCGAAGCGCAACTCGAGCGTGAACAGATCGAATGCATCGCCGTCGGCCTGGGCCCAGGTTCGTACACTGGAATTCGGGCCGCAATCGCTATTGCCCAAGGATGGCAACTCGGGCGGCCTGTTAGCTCGCTTGGCATCGGCAGCGTCGAAGCGATCGCACTGCGAGCCTGGGAAGAAGGGAATCGCGGCGCGATTGACGTGGCCATCGATGCGCAACGAAACGAATTTTATCTGGCTGGTTTTGAACTCGAATCATCTGGCCCGGTGGCCCGAACCCGGACTGAGCTCGCGCCCCGCGCTGCCCTTGAGGAACTCATCGCGGCCGGAAAGATTGTGGTTGGCCCGGACCTCGATCGCCGACTTCCTGGCGCGCGACTGCTCTTTCCCGGGGCGGAACAGGTAGCGCGATTGGCCGCCGGCCGAACCGATTTCGTTCCGGGTGAGAAGCTCGAACCGATTTATCTCCGACCCATCTCATTCGTGAAAGCGCCGCCTGCGCGAACGGACATTCCCTTCGGCGATTAAAAGCAAAAAGCTTGCGGAGCTCCGAGGCATAGGAAAGGTCCGGTTTCCAAACAAATCTCATCGTGCCGCCGGTTCCGATCCGCTCGGAAACCGCGGGGAGAACTTTCCCTCGCTCGCAGCACAACCAACTCAAATTGGTGATCGGTTGACCCAGAGGATGGGATCGGATAAAAAAGCAGCCCTGAGACGCCAAGCCCGCGAAGCACTGGCCGATCGGGAGCGTTCTTCCGGCTATGGACTCGGACCTTTTATGGTCGGTCTTTTCGTCGGTGCTGCGGCTGTCACTCAAGGGCGCCGTTTCCTTGGTGTTGCTGCTATTGCTCCTCCGTTTTTTCCGTTCTGTTTTGGACCCTCGGCTGCGCCGGTCCGCCGTAGCCCTGATCCTCCTTTCGCTCTTGGTCCCGTTTCCTTTCAAGGCGACATGGAGCTTCTCGAGCCTGATTTCCAGAGCTGAATCGCGCTTCCAACGAAGGCTGGCAGCAATTCCGTTCGTCCCACCTGCTGATGTGAGCGATAGCAGTCCGAGAGAATTTCCGGATTTGGATCGCGAAAAGCCCGGGCGGGAATCACCACAGGAAAGGGAATCGGTCGACACGATGTTCTGGTTCCGATATTTGCCGCGCATTTGGATTATTGGGATAATCGTTTTCGCGGTGCCGTTGTTCTTTAGCAGGCGCAATCGAAACCAAAACCCCGGTCCACGTCCGCTCAGCGAAGAGCCACCCGAGCCGTGGCGGACCGGATGGCCGCACGGCCTCAGAGCCGTTGTGGAAATCGTCCATTGGTTTAATCCGGTCGTTCCATACGTATTGGCGCGGGTTGGGGAAATCGCGCGGCCCAAAGCGAGCGCGGTGCAACCAGAGCCGCCAGAGCTGGCGGGGAGCCGTTCCGCGAGTGCTTGGCCTCGCAGGGTCGCTGCTATCGGCGGGCATCTGGCCCTCGTTGGATTGCTTGCGGCGGCCTGGCTCGGTCCAAGTCCACCGCGCAAGGTTCCACCGAGGGAGCCTTGGGAAGGGATCGTGCACAGCTACCCGCTGCGGCTGACGAATTATTCCCGGATGATGGTCCTGGTGCGAGCGGCGGATTTTTACACCGGCGTTCCCATCCGTCGTTTCAGCGTCGTGCACACGTGGGAGGCAACGAGGATGACCAAATTAAGCATGGGGGTTTTTAGCCATCGATCGCTGGAGGTTTCCAATGGTCTTTCGAGAGAGGTTTTTCTTCCCGATTTCATCCGTGGAAATTTACAAGTTGAGGCGGTGGGTTACCGGACTTTGGACAGCGGATTGATCTATCGCCAAGAGGGATCCCAGGCACTTTTGTTTCGCCTCAAAAGGGCGACAGCCTTCACGGGCAAAGTCCAAACTGAAAAAGGCGAGCCGGTCCCGGATGCGGAAGTTGCCATTTGGGGAGGCGATTCAAGGGGTCCCCAATGGAACGGGTCGCGCCTCTGGAAGCCTGGCGGGGCGCAGTGCGAGATCACCCGAACGGATGCGCACGGCGAATTCAAAGCATTTCCACCGATGCTGCCGAAACGAGCCGCGGCCATCTGCTCCCAGGGCTTCGTCGGCGCCATTCCCTTGAAGGCAAAGGATGCCACGAATCGGATCGTGCTGACCTTGAAAAAGTGGGCCGGGATTGAAGGATCGATGATGCGTTCCGATTCGCCCGTTGTCGGCTGTCGAGTGGTCGCTTACGACGGGGCCACGGGTGATGATCCAGCGGCTCTACAGTTGCTCTTGACGGTTGTGACCGATCACACGGGCCAATTCCGGCTCACGAATGTGCCGCCTGGAGTTGTCTTCTTCGGGCCGATTTCAGGCATAAAGACGCGTTTGGTCCTGGAGCCGGGCGAAGTTCGATCGATTCAGTTGCGCGGCGCGGCGCGGGTGCGTGGGCACGTTTTTCAAAAGCATCTCGGCCGTGCCCTGACGCCGATCGAGCGTGAGATCGAGTTGGATATCAATTTGGATTGGCCGAGTCAGCAGATTTGGTTAATTCCGACCAATGGCCTGGCGCTTTCGCAACCGGGAATCCCTCTTGTAACGCGTCACCTCGAGGGGCGCATCGCCGAGGATGGGCAGTTCGTCTTCGAGGACGTGCCTCCGGGAACTTATTACATGAATCTTTCCGTGCGCAAAATGGTGGTGCGGGATGAGTGGAAAACCTACACGGACTTCCCGCTCCTTGCCACCCGGCTTGCCACGGTCGAAGTGCCGAACGCAGCCGCGGCCGAGGGCAAAACTATCGAGACGGGGCAAATCCCGGTTTTATTGCAATCTCCATTCCGCAAAGACGCCGTCCCTCCTTCCGGCCTCAATAGGAACCCGCGCATCCCCCCATGAAAAATTATCCCGCCAGAATACTCAGCGGTTTTTCCACGACCTACTTTGGCCCGCGGCCGGTCCGTGCGCTCGTCCGCATTTTTCTCCTGCTCGCCGTTGTCTTCGCGCTCACGCAGTATTGTCTCACGCCAACACTCGTGGTCGGTTCGAGCATGGAGCCGACCTTGGACGAAGGCGATTGCGTCCTGGTTAACCGGTTGGCCTTCCGTTTGCGCAAACCAGCGCGCGGCGAAATCGTCTGCGTCCGCGGAAATGGAGAATGGTTGATGAAGAGGGTCGTCGCTCTGCCGGGCGAGGTCGTGGCCATGACGAATGGCCTTTTCTTTATCGACGGAACCCGGCTGGTTGAGCCGTATGTCCGGCACCCTTCCAAATGGACTTATCATCCGGCCCGCTTACGCCCCGATCAGTGCCTGGTGATCGGAGATAACCGCGGCATCGAACAAGTGATGGGAACCATCTCCGTTCGGAGGCTCGCGGGCTGCGCGATTGGCTACCCGCCCGACTGCTACACAATCGAAAACCGCGCGCCTGCGCAACGCCGGCCGCCATCCAACAGTCGCGCGGCGCACTTGTAGATCACGGCGCCCTCAGGCAACACGACGGCGTTGCCTGCAGCCGGTTAGGCGACGCGGTCAACTCGTCAGCATTTCATGCCACAGGAGGAGAGTCGGGACGACCTTGGCGCGTAAGCCCTGCCGACAAGTCGTCGCTTTCCTTGATAATGACATGCTCAAATCCTGCCGCGGCTAGTACTCCGGCAACAAACGCCTCCGACTTTTCCTTCACAATGTTTGCATGACGATTCAGATCGATGCGGAGGTGCATTAACCAACCACTTAAAACCGTAAATAGTAACTGCTTTCATGATGAGCAGCCGCCTAACATGAAGCAGTGTATCGGTCAGGCTAGGGTTCGCAAGTGTCCAAACGAGCCAGAGGAGACAACGATCGATTTAACCCCCCCTGAAAAAAGTGGCCGCTCCGCTGGCGCCGCCGATTGAACCAGATGCTGTAACTCACGTTGAGCCATTGGACCGCGCGGCTCAGATTGGGTTCGGTCAACGCCAAGAGCAGGTGATAATGATGATCCATGAGCACAAAACAGTGCAGGCGGACGCGGAACCGCTGAACTGTTTCGGCCAATAACTCCAGAAAATGATGCCGATCCGCATCGTCCTGAAAGAATCCGCTTCCGCTCATTGCCGCGTGCGGTGACATGGCGCCACCCGCCCCGGGCCTCTCGATGCGCAATGGGCGGCATCCTGCTTGACGGCATGCCCAATTGTCAAATGGTAAGACCCTTATGCGCGTTCGAATTACATCCGTGCAATCCGTGGTTACACCTCTTCGAGAAAGTGTGGTTGGGCTGTAGTGATAATTAGCAACCCGATTTTTAGGACAGGGAATTTCCGAATACTTCTGCTTCTTTTAACGAATATTCCCCTAAGGAAAATTCGGGATCAACCCGCATTGACCCGACTTAATTCGCGCGCATGTTGGTGGGTTTTAAAAATGGCAGACAGATTGAAACACCGAACCTGAACCCGGCATTCAAGGGCCTTCCGGGATTCAGATAAATTTCCAGGGTCCAAATAACATCCACAACCAACAAAAGGGGAAACACTATGAGCAGGGTTCGCGACAGCCATTATAACTATCCGAGTACAATCAAACGCAAGGGCACGAAGGCTTCGATGCTAACTGCGGTTTTGATCCTCCTCGGTGCCCATCAGGCTTCTGCGTTCTTCTTCCAGAGTTTTGAAACGGACACGGTCGGCTGGTTCGGAGCAACGAGAGTGATGACAGGCACGCACGGTGTCGTCTCGAAGATAGGCGCCTTCCACGCCGAAGATACCGATCGCGGTGCGTTCACCCGCTGGGGCGGTTACAGCGAGACGTTCCCGCCCGGTGGGTACACGACATCCATCGATATTTACCTCGACATCTCCCCTCCCTACATGACTGGCAGCCTGACGCCCTACCTGAATGACACCCGGTTTGACTGGACCTCGGCGATTAGCAGACCTGACTGCGAACACCGCCGTGACTTTGTCTTCAACGCTGGCTTCTATACCGACACCGACACAACAGGCAGCGGCCCGCGGTTCGTGATCAGCGCCAGCAACAACGCCGGCCGAAGTGGAGCTTTTCCAAAGAATCCGGGCCACATGCCCTACACGATCTACGAGGAAGGCTGGTACACTTTCGAGCACCGCTTTCGCGATAATGGCTTTGGCGTGCTGGCGGTTGACCTGACGATCAAGAATGCCGCCGGGGCGCCGCTGTTTACGTGGACCCTGAGCGATCCCTCTGACGTCATCGGTACAACGGTCGGTGGAAATCGCTACGGTTGGTTCGCCCAGGACGAGTTTCCTACAGGGCTCGCTTTCGACACTTCGATCCTCATTGGCTTCCAGGACTACTGCACGCCGCCTGCGAATACTCCAGGAAAAGTAACCGGTGGTGGCCAAATCTCAGGGGAAGAGCCGATTTTCTCTGCGCTCGGAGATCTCCTCTCAGTGCCAGCTCTGGTTGTCAGTCCAGCTGATCCAACGGCGAACTGTACTTTCGGCTTTACGGTCCAGTGCTGCACGTCATCGGGCAACCTCGACTACAACGACCATACCATGGATGTGCGCATAAAGGCCCAATCTATTGATGGGTTTTTCATTAGCACCGGGCCCTGCGGTCCGAACACTCATGCTAGCTTCACTGGCACTGCCCAGGTCATCCGATCGACCGGCACGACCGTGGAGCCCTTCACCGTTGAGGTGGATGATTGTGGTGAGCCAGGCACTGCCGATACCTTCGGTATCAGGACTACGACCTATGTTAACGGGCCAAACCCCTTGATCGGCGGCAATATTCAAATCCACTGACAGCCGAGAAGCTGCGACCCCAAGGTAGCCGCGCTGCGCTACCTTGGGGCTGGGTTGCCGCACTCCGACCAATCCCAAAGGGCTTGTGACCTCCAGGCCCAAGGTTGCGAGGAACTACCTACCTTGAGTCACAATCACAGTTCCCAAATAAATCCAACCGCAACGCCGCAGCGATCGCGGCCTCCGCCGCGAGCATAGTTGAGAGTGAAGGGTCACATCTTACAATTCAACAATATGCCAATTCGTTTCATCGAGGCCTGCTCGGTGGCGTTTGTCTGCAACCACTGTTCGTAACGTTTGACGCACCTGGCTACGATGGGGTAGTTCCTCAACCCCACCGCCGCCGCCAATTCCGCCAACTTCATGCCGCACACCCGCCGGCCCAAATACAACACCATCTCCCGGCCGTGGTCCCCGTGTCGGTCGCGCAAGTCATTCCACTTCTCGCCCTTAATTTTCTCCACCGCGGCCAGATGCTGTAACTCACGTTGAGCCATTGGACCGCGCGGCTCAGATTGGATTCGGTCAACGCCAAGAGCAGGTGATAATGATTATCCATGAGCACAAAACAGTGCAGGCGGACGCGAAACCGCTGAACTGTTTGAGCCAATAACTGCAGAAAGTGATGCCGATCCGCCTCGTCCTGAAAGATCCGCTTCCGCTCATTGCCGCGTGCGGTGACATGGCGCCACCCGCCCCGGGCCGCTCGATGCGCAATGGCCTGGCCATGGGGCGGCATCCTGCTTGACGGCATGCCCAATTGTCAAATGGTAAGACCTGACCCTTATGCGCATCCTTTTGACCCTTATGCGCATCCTTTTGACCCTTATGCGCATCCTTTGAGGTCGAACCCAGTTGGTTTGGTCAGCGGTTTCCGACATTGTCTGCCGCGGACGGGCTGGCCCGGTCAGCATGTCGGTTTCGGTGAACGGGCGTTCGCCGCTTTCGCCGGTGGGGCGTGGCCCGCCACGTAGAAGAGCGACGCCACCACTGCTACCGCCAATAGCCCGACGATGATCAGCAGCGAGGCCAGCGTCGGGATTTTGTAGAAACCCGCCAGGAGCATCTTCGCGCCAACAAATACCAGCACCGCCGCCAGTCCGTAGTGCAGGTAGTGAAAGAGCTTCATGATGCCCGACAGCGCGAAAAACATCGAGCGCAAGCCGAGGATGGCAAACACGTTCGAGGTATAAACGATGAACGGGTCGGTGGTCATGGCCAGCACGGCAGGCACGGAGTCCACGGCGAACACGAGGTCAGTCGTCTCCAGCATAAGCAGCACGATGAACAGCGGCGTGGCCAGCCACTGATTGTCCGGCTTCACAAAGAACCGGCCTTTGTGATACTCCGCCGCCACCGGCATGAAGCGCCGAAAAAGTTTGAGCACGGGATTTTTCTCCGGGTGCACTTCCTTTTCCTTCTCGAACGCCATCTTGAGGCCGCTCACCACCAGCACCGCGCCGAAGACGTAGATAATCCAGTGGAACTTTTGCATCAAGGTGACGCCGACAGCGACGAACACCGCGCGCATGAACAGCGCGCCCAGGATGCCCCAGAACAAAACTTTGTGCTGATGCTGCGCCGGCACTTTGAAGTAGGCGAAGATGAGCAGAAAGACGAACAGGTTGTCCACGCTCAACGACAGTTCGACCAGGTAGCCAGTGAGGAATTCCAGCCCTTTGTCGTGGCCGCGCCAGTGCCAGACGCCCGCGTTGAATAACAACGCCAGCACAATCCACACGCCGCTCCACGTTAGCGCCTCTCTCATGCCGACGGCGTGCGATTTGCGATGGAACACACCCAGGTCGAGCGCCAGCATCGCCAGCACAAAGAGAGCGAATCCAATCCAGATCGAAAGTGAATCGATCATGCAACAGGTGCAACGTGGGAATGACGCCGGGATTCGCCTCGGGGTTTGGTTGCCGTGATCGTGTCGGCGGATGCCGCCTCAACAGCTTGCGTCTGGCTCAATCGCCGTTGCCCACTCGGCGAACCGAGTTCACGCCACCGAATGGATTGGGCACGGTTTCCGTGGCCAGTGGATCGGGTGTCCATTGACCGTCCACCACCAGGCAATACTCATAGTCGCCGGGCGCCAACGCCAAGTCCTTCGCCCATCGCCCCTGGCCCAGAGCGATCATGGGAGTCGCATTCGGCTGCCAGCCATTGAACGCGCCGGCGATGGACACCGATTCCGCAGCCGGGTGGTTGAACTCGAAATGAACTCGCTGCGATTGAGTTCCACCGTTGGTTTGGTTTTTGGTCTTGTGCTTTTTCATAAAACGATTTGTTGATGAACTTTCATTCGTCGTCATGCCTTCCGGTCAGCAATGGCAGCGAGTGCCAAAGGAAATAGACCAGTGAAGAAATAAACGCCGCCACATACGTCCAGGCCGCGGCATTCAACACTGGGTTCACGGCGTTTGTGCCGCGGGTCGTAATGGTCACCCAGCAGTTCCTCGTGCTCGACGATTTCTACGTTCTTGATGCCGGCCTGACGCAGAATCTCTGCGGCCACTTCCGCCCAGGTATAACCGGAGCGCGTGGGGGTTCGACTGTGCCGTGCATACGCTCGCTTGACATGCCGCTGGGCGAGTAGCGCGATGACCAGCGTGCCGAGGAAGATAAGAAGCATCATGCGACCTCCTTTCCTTGGACGGAGTTGTTCCGTTTTTGCAAAAATCCACGAACTTTGTTCAGCCATCGCCGCGCCCACGCGAATTCAATCGCCAGAATCGCCAGTCCAGCGGGTATCACAATGAAGGCCGGGCCGGGCAACACGATCAGCGCGACGCCAATGGCCAGCACTGTCCCACCCCAGACCATCACTACAATGCGCTTGAAGTGTTTCATTGCGCTTCTCCTGGTGTCATCTCCACGCCGCTGTTCTTCCGGTTTGTCAGCAGCAAGAACCGAAGATAACGAGGTAGCCCGCCGTTTGCGTGTTCATAGGTTGAAATGTCTTGGTCGTTTTCATCGGAGTCTCTCCGAAATTGCGTGTCATTCATTCAAACCCCACCGTTGGTAAGGAATCGCGCTCACGAACGGCGTGGTGTAGCGTCGGCGGATCATCTCACGAAACTCCTCGCCCGATGAGTCGTCGGGTGGCGGTGACGACGTCGTGATTTCCGGTGCAGCCGCCGCGGTGACTTGAACCGCGTCGGAGCGCAAGTCACTCAACGATTTCAACGTGGTAAAGGTTTTCATGTGGACCAGAATAAAACCGGCGTCGGACTTAGCCTATTACGACTTTTGGAATGGACTGAAAGGTTAAAGCGAATACCCTGTCCGGGTGGAATTCTTGAACTACCATCATCTGCGTTACTTCTGGGTGGTCGCCAAGGAAGGCGGCTTGCGGAAGGCGGCGGAAAAACTGCGCGTCTCCCAGCCCACCATCAGCGCGCAGATTGCCGCGCTGGAAGGCGTGGTCGGCGAAAAACTCTTTCGACGCGGCGGACGCGCACTGGCACTGACCGAGGCCGGCCAGCATGTGTTCATCTACGCGGAGGAGATTTTTTCCATCGGACAAGACTTGTTGAATTCGGTGAAGCAGCGGCCTACTTCGCGTCCGTTGCGGCTGCGTCTCGGCGTTGCCGACGCGTTGCCCAAACTGGTTACCTACCAAATCATCGAGCCTATCTTTCACCTCCCTCAACCCGTGCAAGTTTCTTGTTGGGAAACCAAGGTTTCCGACATGCTGGCCGAACTGACTGCGTATCGGCTGGACGTCGTGCTCGCGGACGAACCTGCGTCAAGCGGTGTGACCGCCAATGTGTTCAATCATTTCCTGGGTGAATGTGGCGTGACGTTTTGCGCAGAGCCGCGTTTGGCGGCAAAGCTCCGGCGCGGCTTTCCCAAATCATTGAATGGAGCGCCAGCGCTGTTGCCGATGTCAAACAGCGGGTTGCGCCGTTCACTGGAAAAGTGGTTTCATGCCACGGGCGTTCGCCCACGCTTGGTCGGAGAAATAGAAGACCCGGCCTTCGTGAGCATCCTCGCGTACCACGGCCTGGGCTTCATGTCAGTGCCGACACTGGTGGCGCAGGAAATTGTCACACGGTTTGGCTTTCGCACGATCGGGCGAACGGACGACTCCAAGCAGCAATTCTACGCGATCACCCCCGAGCGCAAACTGACGCATCCGGCAGTGTTAGCGATCACGTCCCAGGCGGGAGCGGCGCTGTCATTCGCCTGCCACGCCTGCTCTCCGGTGTAGTAATCACGTGCGTTTTTGAGATTGTATTGGGTTTCTGCCCTAACCACATGCCGGGTACTATCAGGCGCCCCTTTGCTAACTTGACCACGATGCCGCACACCCGCCGGCCCTAATACAACACCATCTCCCGGCCACGGTCCCCGTGTCGGTCGCGAAAGGCATTCCACTTCTCGCCCTTGATTTTTTCCACCCCGGCAATCACTGCCGCAAGTCCCGGTCGCTTCTCTTCCACCAACCGTTTGGCCCCCCGCTGTTCCTGCTCATCCCCGCGAATATGCTTCCTGAGCGCCTCCAAAAAGTCCGCTCCGCCCAACACCACCTTCCAAGTGACTTGGCGCGCGGCGGCGTAACGCCTAAAAAGCGACCATGATTATTCACGTGTGTTTGCCAGCGAGGAGATTGTCTAGGTGACAGCAGAGCTTTTAATGGCTCACCGATACTGTTTTCTCTCCTCGATAGTTTGGGAGAAATCAAAGGCGAATGCATCCCACAAATCATCTCCAAAATCCCAATAACGTTGAGTGGCCGCCATTGCAAAATCGTTACAATAGGCCGTCAGGAATGATCTGGCGCGCTCCGGATTTTTTGCCTGCAATTCAGTCCAGGTCCTTTCGACTGAGGGAAGTTCTTCAAGAGCGCGGTCCTCGATATCGCTTATCAAATGTTCCGTGGCGGCCCGCGTCTTTCCCCATGCGAGTTGACTCAGGCGCGCAGCCCGGCGAAACGCCCACGCCGCAGACTTTGCAGTGAAGCCGTTCTGGCTTGAAACCTTAAAACTCGGGGGCAAATCAGAGATCCCACAATACAACGGAATCCGGCAGGTCTGGGCAGGGTTATCGAATCCCATCCAGACAATGCCCCCAATCGGATCCGGCAGCCAGGACCGTAATTGCATGACGGTCGAATACGAGGTGGTGTTGTTCGGGATATTATAGTGCCGTGGGGCGGAATTGGTTTTCAGCGAATTGAACACACTTTTGAGATCGTCGAACATCCATGGACTCACCAGTAGGCTGGGAACCTCCGCTCCCTTTCTGTCTGGCGCTGATACTCTCGGCGTCGTGTCCAACGGTGTGTTTTTATACGTATCACGAAACCACCCCATCACCTCGCGAACTGAAACCTTTTTCTCTGCTTTCACTGAAAACGGGAGTTCCACGGCGTTTGGATCCAGATTTAATGACGGAGCCGCAAGGCTCAACACACGCCACTCCCTCGGACCGCAATTCGCCTTCTTCCAACTGTACGCTTTGTAAAACTTGAACGGTCCGTTTGTGGGATTCCACCACCTCAATTCCATGGCCAGCGACATCACGTTCGACGAAGCCATGAAGTAATCCGCATTGTTGAGATCTATTTCGCCGATCCGCAGCACGTTTGCCGAAACGCCAACATGGTCGTCCGGGATTCTCGCGGCGGCCCACACTGCGCCAAGATGCTTTTTAGTGGCTCCTAAAATCTCAAACTGCCAGACCTCTTTGGTGTCGGCAATGGTAAGGCATTCGCCGTAGTCGCCATAGCCATATTCGCGTGTCAGTTCATCGGCCAACCGAATGGCTTGGCGAGCCGTTTTACAGCGTTCGAGCATCAGTCGCTCGAGTTCCTCGATTTTGAAAACGCCGTTGGTGTTTCGCAGCTCCATTCGCCCAACCACGGTGGTTTCTCCCAATGCCAATTGATGCTCATTTATGGCGGGGTAAGCCGTATCCAGAAACGCGAAACTTTCCGGTGCTTCGGGGATTTCGCCAGCTACCTTGAGCCGCCGCTCATCATCCGGACTGCGCGTAAACATCCGTCCGTCATAAATTTTGGTTTTTCCGCCGACTGCATTGGTGCGATGCGGAGAAATAGCCATCCAGGTGCGGTAACCCCCATCTGCTGTGTGCGAGGTGATCACTGATCCATCAGCCGTGGCGCTGCGTCCCACCATGATGCTCGTGCAACCGTGGAAGTTCGGGAAACCAGGCTCCGGCTCGGGGAGTTCGCCCCTAAGTATGACAACTGAACCGGCGATCACGACGGCGACTCGAATTCGGCGAAGAATCACGCTTGAAGCGTATTTGATTTTCCGATCTCGACGAGGAAAAATGGGTCCTACCCCGCATCTTTCATGCGCCGAAGTGAATGTTTGAACGTGGGCGTGCCGTGCGCGGCGACGTTTTTCACCCATTTTTGCGCCGCTGCGCACAGCTTCAGCCTTGCCCGCCCGCCTCGGGCGCACCGCTTGCGCGTTGAAGGAGGAGTTTTAGCCTGGTGCGCTCGGGGGAAACTTTGCTGGCAGCACAATCAACTCAGAAAGAAAACTCCCCTCGGATTCAGACCAACCTCAAATTTTCCTCTCTGCTAATTCCGGTCCGCTCTGAATCTGTGGGGGGAGTTTACAGAGGCAACATTCTTAATCTTGAGAAATTCGGCTGGTGGCATTCGAGCTGCACCGGAAAAAACTCTCAAAACTGCAACAGCGCGCTATCCCCGCCACTCAAATATGAAGAAAATCACTCTGCCACTGACGCTTTTTCTTACATCGTGTCTCACTTTTGCATTTGGCGAAGGAACGGTAAACTTTAGCAATAAGGTGACAGCTTCCGGGATCGATGCCCCCGTCAAGGACATCGACGGCAAGACCCTGCTGGAAGGACCGACCTTCGTTGCGCAGCTTTACGCCGGCCCTTCGAAAGATTCTTTAGCGGCGACGGGTCCAATCAGTCCATTCCGGCAGGGACGCGGCGCGGGTTATTTCGTCGGCAGCAGCATGTTCATTCCATCCGTCCGCGGCGGCGAGCTTGCCTACGTCCAAATTCGCGTTTGGGAGGCGCCGATCGGGGCGACCTACGAGGAAGCCGTCGCCCGCGGAAGCAAATACGGACTTTCGGAAATCCTCGGGCTGATCACAGGCAATGCGGGGGCCCCGCCGTCGCTCCCGACTGACATGGTTGGTCTTCAACCTTTCGGTCTGACGGTAGAAACGCAAACGATCATCGCGCCTCCGGGGTTCTCTTTGATCGGGAATCCTCTCTTTCGCGGCGACAACACAGTCGTGGAAGTGTTGCCGAGCGTGCCGGAAGGAACGATTCTTTATCGGTTCGACAACGTAAAAAAGATTTATTCGGTGAACGTTTTTGACTTCGGGAGATGGACGAATCCGGATGACAAGTTCCAGCCGGGCGATGGCGCGTTTCTTCTGAACCCGACCGATCTGCCGGTTAACATTCAATTCATCGGCAAATCTGTGCCGGGCGATCCCCTGCAGACTCCCGAGCCGGGTTTTTATTTGCTGACCTGCACCAGCGTGGTCCAATCGTGCCGAGTCGAACAATTCATCGCGTTTCCGCCGGTGGAAGGGGACACGGTCTATCGCTTCAATAACGGGCTGTACCAACTCAGCGTTTATCAGTTTGGGACATGGCAAGGTTTCGCGCCGGTCATGAATCCGGGTGAAGGGGTCTTCCTGCGATTAGTTCCTCGCACTGGCCGGTAAATCGTCCCAGGACTGCGGCAGGTTACTGGAACGTAATCGCAGTCCGACTCATGCCCAAAAAACTTTCTACAATTTAATCTCCATTCGACGAACTATGAAACTGCTCATCCATTTTGCCTTGCTGATTTTTCTTTCGCTCCAAACGCTCGGTCAAGGAACCGTGTTGTTTTATAATCATGTCACCCAGGCTGGAATTGATGCTCCCGTTTTCGACGCCGATCGTGTCACGCGCTTGGCGGGATCGGCTTTTCTCGCGCAGCTTTACGCAGGGCCGAGTTCGGCCAGCTTAACTCCGGTAGGCCAGCCCCGAGTTTTCCAGACGGGGCTCGGCGCCGGGTATTGGAGTCCTGACACGGTCGTGATTCCAAATGTGGCGGCGGGAACATCAGCATTTCTCCAGGTTCATGTTTGGTCCGCGTCACTCGGCACGAGCTTTGAAGCCGCCGCCCAAGCGGGCGCCGGGTTCGGCCTGTCGAAAATCTTCAGCGTGCTGACGGGGAATGATACGAAAGGAAACACACAGCCGCCGAGCTTCCCTGCGAATCTCGCCGGTTTGGAAAGCTTTTCACTGGTGCCCGAACCCGGGCCGGGAGTCTTGTTTTGTTTGGGGAGTGTTTGCTTGTTCGCGCTCGGAAAGCGGCGTCTTTTAAAATACTTTCTGTAGCGCCGGATTATGACGAGTAACCGGGGCGGTTCCTCAAGAACATTTGAGCAATCACCGTTTTCCCATTTTCCAACTCGGCATAAACAGAGCCCCTGCAGGAAGGCCAATAACTGGTCGGGTGGACGATACCGGCGGGACTGACCTCGGATTGGATGCCGTGCCGGCTCAATGGTTGGCGGATCTTTTCTCGTTTAGTTGACGCCTCACACCAGCCTGTCACCATCACGATAGTGATAAAGCATTTAATCTTTGCGCTTTGGACCGTGCTGGGGTGTGGCAGTTTGAGAGCGCAGACAAATGTCTGGCAACCGTCGCCGAGACACCCGCAAGTTGCGATTTGGCCGGGATCCGTTCCTGACGCGCAGCCGGTCCCGGGTCAAGAGGCGGTTTTGTCCAACACAGATTGGATCGTTGCCGGCAAACCGTTCGCGTTTGTGGTCAATGTCTCGCAGCCAACGATGACGATCTATTCACCCAAGGAAGCCAATACGGGCGTGGCCGTCGTTGTTTATCCCGGAGGAGGTTACAATGCGCTGGCGGTAGACCTGGAAGGCACTGAAATTTGTGATTGGTTGACGTCCAGAGGCATCACGGCGGTGCTCTTGAAATATCGGGTGCCGACGAAGCCGAAAGTGGGGCCGTATTCGGAGTCACCGCAGGCGTTGGAAGATGCGCAGAGAACGCTGGGATTGGTGCGTTTTCACGCCGCCGAGTGGCATATTGACCCGCATAAGATTGGAGTGATCGGGTTTTCGGCAGGGGGACACATGGTGGCCGCAATAAGCTCGCATTTTGACAAACGTTTGTATCTGGCTGTGGATGCGGCTGACAAAGAAAGCTGCCGCCCGGATTTTGCGATAGCTTGTTATCCGGGACATCTGTGGAATGAAGATAAGGGATTTGTGTTGAATCCGAATGTTCCTTTAACCAGCAATGCGCCACCGACATTTTTGTTACATGCGGAGGATGACCATGTGGACGATGTCGAGCAGTCGCTGGTTTATTACATTGCGCTGAAGAAGGCTGGGGTTCCAGTGGAGATGCATTTGTATGCACAGGGTGGACATGCATTTGGGCTGCGACGCACGAACTTTGCGATTACGGAATGGCCTCGGTTGGTGGAGACGTGGCTAAGGACGATTGGAATGATTTCGGACTAAAGAAGTCTTCTTGGCGGACTGGATGGACCTGGGCTCACGCTCAAACTAACCATCCCTCCGATAGCGCGCGAGAGGATGAAGGGTGAGATCTTGCCCAAGTCGTGTGCTCTTACCTTTGCGAAGATTCATGTCGAACTTGGTGATCGCCGCGCGGTTTGCGCTGGAATGTCTGCTCGCGAGGTCAATGACGGCCGAGGCGAAACTCGCGCTCGTGATCATGGCGGGCCAACGCGCTCGATCCCAAGAAAGGGGTTCGCATCGTCGAAGCGCAGGAGGAATGTGCCACGAATGCCCGTTGGCGTGATGAACCGTTGCAGCACTGCGGCGGGAAATTGCACGGTTGGCCCTTCCAAACTTCGCACGACCACGAACTTCGCCGTGCCCCGGTACCATTCGACGAACTGTTCGGGCGTGATGGCGAGTTGGATTCGCAATTCGGGCATGGTCAAAGCAGAATCGTGAAGCGAGTCGCGGCAAACAACGGACTAGATTCCTTGAATTCGAGAAGTCGCACCATTTGAGTCAACTTTTGCTCTTTACCGATTTCGCGGTTTCCGCCTCAAGGAATCTCAGAGCGAGGCGCTGGGAGGAAACGCGGGTTGTAATCAAGGTGTGATCTGTTCTTTCAACTCGCCTGATCTGAGGCGCGCCTCGCTAGAAATTGCGCCGGTGACAATCTGCATTAGGTTAGACGAGGATTCGAGACAAGCCTTTTTAAACAGATCTGAGTGAACCAAGAGATTTTATGAAGCGTTTCGCCAGTTTACTTGCGGCGTTCGTCCTGGCTGGTTGCGCCTCGATGCCCAGCGGTGATTCCGTCGCTCTGCCATCGACCACGCCGTTTGATGCCGATCCAATGGCTCGCGCGGCGTACCTCCAAGGGTTCAGCGAGGGCTATCACGCGGTGGGCAGCGGCAGGCTCGGCTCGGTTGATGTCATCCAAGGCCCTCACAAACTCGCGCGCGAAATGGGCTGGCGGGCGGGAGTCGTGACCGCGCAGGGAGATGCCGCGGAGCACCAAGCGAAGTAATTCGCGAGCCGCAGGTGCATACTTCTTCCCGGCTCGTCAGGAGCCTCGCCCCACCGGATGAAAACCGTGCATCCAGGCGGTGCAAGTGGGCGAGCGTGCCCGCGAGCCAGTTTGCGCATACTCCTCGTCGGCTCGTCAGCAGCGTCGCCCCACCTGAATAAATTGGTGCATCGGGTCAACGTGACTGCTTGCGTCTCGGCTTCTTAATCGGTGGTTTTTTCTGCAGCGCCGCGGCGAGCACATCATCGACGGTTTCGGCAAACGTGAATTTCAACGCGCTCCGCACTTCCTTGGGCACGTCCGGAAGGTCCTTTTCATTGAGCTTCGGCACAATCACTTCTTTGATCCCCGCGCGAGTTGCTGCGAGCGTTTTCTCCTTGAGCCCGCCAATGGGCAAAACCAGGCCTCGCAAAGAGATCTCGCCCGTCATGGCGACATCCGCGCGAACGGGCGTATTGGTGAACAGCGAAGCGATGGCGGTGAACATGGCCACGCCGGCCGACGGCCCATCCTTGGGAATCGCTCCGCTCGGCACGTGAATGTGAATGTCACGATCTTTGAAAGCGTCAGCGGGAATGCCCAGCGCTTCAACGCGACTGCGGACCAGACTGAGCGCGGCTTGGGCTGATTCCTTCATCACGTCGCCGATCTGTCCGGTTAACATCATTCCGCCTTTTCCAGGAAACGAAATCGCCTCAATGTAGAGCACCTCGCCGCCGACGGGCGTGTAAGCCAAACCGGTGACGACCCCGGGACGGCTCGTTTTCAATCGCGCCTCGCGAATATATTTCGGCGGGCCGAGCATCTCCCGGACGATCTCCGGAGTCACAACCACTGATTTTTTTTCGCCCGCAGCGATCTGTGCCGCGACGCCGCGGCAGACCGAACCGATTTGGCGTTCAAGTTCGCGCACACCCGCTTCATGCGTGTAATCGGAAATGATCGTGTGCACGGCGGGGTCGCGCCACTCGCATTGTTTGGCGGTCAATCCATTCTCCTTGAGCTGCCGTTCAATCAGATATTTCTTTGCGATTTGAAATTTTTCTTTGTCGGTGTAACCCGGAATCACAATCACTTCCATGCGGTCGCGCAACGCCGCTGGAATGGGATCGATGTAATTGGCCGTGGCGATGAAGATTACCTGGGAAAGGTCGAACGGCACGTCCAGGTAACGATCGACGAATGCGTGATTCTGGCGAGGGTCAAGCACTTCGAGCAATGCGCTGGCGGGATCACCCCGGAAGTCAGCCCCGAGTTTGTCGACTTCATCGAGCATGATCACCGGGTTGCGCGTTCCCACCCGGCGCATCTCCTGGATCAACCGGCCGGGCATTGCGCCAATGTAGGTTCGCCGATGACCGCGGATCTCCGCTTCATCGCGGATTCCGCCAAGGCTCAAGCGCGAGAATTGCCGGCCAAGGGCATCGGCGATGGATTGGCCAAGGCTCGTCTTGCCGACGCCGGGAGGGCCCAAAAAGCAAAGGATCGGGCCGCGACCGTTCGGATTTAACTTCCGGACGGCGAGGTATTCGATCAGACGCCGTTTCACCTTTTCCAAATCGTAATGGTCGCGATCGAGAATCCGTTCGGCTTGCTTGAGGTCGAGGTTGTCGGGACTGGTTTTTTGCCAGGGCAAATCTGTCAGTGTCTCGAGATAACTGACGATGACGAAGTATTCCGGGCTGGCCGCAGGAATAAAGTTCAACCGGTTCAATTCGCGTTGGGCCTGGGACAGGACGTCTTTGGGCAGGCCCGCATCTTCGAGGCGCTTTTGGAGTTCCTGCACCTGTTCCTCCGTTCCCTCGCCGTGTTCGCCGAGTTCCCGTTGGATGGCTTTGATCTGCTCGCGCAAATAAGCGCGGCGCTGAGTGTCTGTAATCTGCGACTCGACATCTTTCTGAAGCTTTTGCTGAAGCTGCGCGATTTCGAGCTGGCCCGAGACGCGGCGGAACACCTCTTGAACGCGCTTTTCCGTGTCGACTTGTTCCAATAGTTTTTGTTTCTCGGGCACATCCAAGCTCAGATTGCCGGCCAAAAAATCGGCCAACTGCCCAGGATCGCTAATGTTCATGACCACCAAGCGCGCTTCGTCCGGAACATTGGGCGTGAGCTCGATCAGCTTGAGGGCGTTTTCCCGGAGAGTGTTGATGGTCGCTTGCCATTCTTTTTTGGCGGAATCGATCTTGGGAGATGGAAGCAATTCGACTTCGGCCCGCAGATATGGCTGCGTTTGGACAAGATTTTTCAACGCAAACCGTGTCATCCCCTGCACGATGATCACGACCGTTTCGTCCGGCTGCCGGAGCAGTTTTAAAATGCGCACGGCGATCCCGATGTCATAAAGATCCTCGCGTGCGGGGGTGTCCTTGTCGGCATTTCGCTGCGTGATCAACCCGATGATTTTGCTTTGGGGCAGCGATTCGTCGAGCAGCTTGCGCGAAGCAGGCCGGCGAACCGTCAAGGGCAAAACGATTCCCGGAAAAATGACCACGCCGCGGACGGGAAGAATCGGCAGCACGTCCGGAATTTTTTCTTCATCCACAGCGCTGGGTTGGTCCGCGACGCCAATGATTTTCGGCGCGTTTGAACCCGGGTCGCTCCCGCGAAAATGTGGGATTGGCTGTGCTGCTTTGTCCTCTTTCATTCGACAGGCTTTGTTTGAAGGCAGCGGCCTTTTTCAGCCCGATGCGCTTTCAAGCATGCGGCTTCAAGGGAAGATAAATCCAGAGCAGCCCATTGCGTTGTTCCGCTGTAATCCGCTCCTGATCTACTTCGATGGGCAACTGGATGGCCCGCTGAAATTCGCCGCAATCAATTTCCATGGTCAAAATCCGAATCGTTTTCTGCTCGCTGACCGCCGGCTCGGGCGGAGGTCTTTTGCCACGCAGCAACAAACGATTGTGCTCGACTTGCAAATCGATCGACTCCTTGGCCACGCCGGCGAGGTCAACGCAGATCTGAATGCAATGGTCCAAACGGTAAGCATTGATCGCGGGACGCCAGCTTCCCGGCGGGCAGAAGGAAGAAAAGTGGAGTTCGGTCAGGTGACAAACGACTTGTTCCAGTTGGGCCTGGAGGGTTTTCCAATTGTGGCGCCGCATGTTTTCTAACATAGCCCGGGGCTTCCGTTCTGTTCGCGCGAACTCAGGACGAACTTAACACCGTCAGCGGCTCTTTCCAAATTCAACAGATCCAATTGATCGAGGAGGTGCTCGGCGGGGGATCACCCGGGTGAACGCTCAATCGCTTGCCGGCGCCGCGGGGATTTCCGATCTGAGCTGCGAACGATTTTCTGCAAAACAATGAAAAAAAGGGGCCAGTAAGACCCCTTGTTGATTAGCTCCAATTATTGCGAACTGTTACGTGCACGAGCCGCATTTGTGGGTGGCGACGCTGACTTTCGCTTTCCCGCCGCCTTTCACGGACCAATCGGTTTTGCAGGCGTTGCAGCCGTGCTGCAAAACCAGCTTGGTGGCTGCTCCAGGGATGGTTAAATTCTTGCCTCCGCCTTTGCTGTCGCGGTCGGGCACGCTGACCACGCTTTCATTGCAGTTCGCGCAGTTTTTGGCGGCGGTGGCCGGCGCAGCTTTGGTTTCAGGAGCGACGCTTTGAACCAACTTGGCGCCTCCGCCTTTTGCCCCTTCCTGCGCGGAAGTGGTCAGCGGAATGCCAACTGCCAAGCCAAATGCGACCGCCACTGCGCCGAGAAATGAGAGTTTGCTTTTGAGGTCTGAGTTCATCTTCGAGCCTTTCTTTGGGTTTGTTTCCAGCGAATTCTTCGCTTCGGGGGTGGATACTCTTTTCGGGGTTGAATCCCTCGGACATTTGTTGGCCGAAGCTGCTCACTTGTTGGCGCAACCTGCTTGTCAAATCCGCTCGGCCAGCCGTCTGGCCAAACGCTCAAGCGCGGGCGAACGATCTTGCGGATCCAACCGCACGTCCAACAACGAAAAGCTCTCGATGTGATCCCGCGCGGCGGTCAACGCGGAATCCAGTTCCTCCTCGGTCCTGACCACGAATCCACGGCCCGCTCCCAAGATCTCGGGAATCCGGCTGAATTCCCAGGGAACCAAATCGTTGTAGGCGCCATCTTGCATTTGCCGTTCTGTGCCGTACCCGCCGTTATTGAGGACGACGACGATCGGATTGAGCTTATACCGGACGGCCGTCGAGAGCTCCATTCCGGTCATCTGAAACGCGCCATCTCCAACCAATACAAGCGGCCGCAAACGGCGATTCGCCAACTGCGCTCCAACCCCGGCGGGAACGGCGAACCCCATCGACGCGTAATACGCCGGGCCAAGAAATTCCGTTTGTTCGTGAATGAACAAATCAGCGGCGCCAAAGAGCGAATCGCCCACATCAGCCACGACGATCATGTCTTCTTCCAGGAAACCGTTGAGCCGTTGAAAGAGCCGTTCAACACGGAGTTTGGTGTGGCCTCGTTGGGCGGAGAATTTTGGCCACCGTTTCGGGCGCGGAATAGGCGGGAGTTTTCGCGCACGGAATTTCGAGCGCAATAAGCCGCGACAGAATTCTTCAAACCCAACACGCTCGTAGGAACGGTAGCGGACCGCGAGCCGCTCGCTGCTGGCCGAAATCGAGCGGGCTGGATCGAGCCGCGCCGTGTAAATGCCCAAGTTGATGTCCGTCATGAAAGCGCCCAGCAAAATCACGCAATCGCTCGATTCCACATACCAGCGGACTTCCTCCCGCCCCATCGCTCCCTCGTAAACGCCCATGTAAAATTCATGATGCTCGCCGACAACCGATTTTCCCAGGAGCGTTGACGCGACGGGAATATTGGTCTTCCGGGCGAGCTGAACCAGGGCGGTTTGCAGGCCGAACCGGTGCACCTCGATGCCCGCGATGATCACAGGCTTCCTCGCCTGATTGATCATTGCCACCGCATCTGAGATGGCCGCTCGCAAGACTTTCCGGTCGGCCAGCTCGAACCACGCTGCGCTGCGGGGCCGATCAATCACAGGCGCGGAAACCAGGTCGCGCGGCAGCTCCAGGTAGACCGGCCGTTTGTAGCGAAGCGCGCAATCCAAAACGCGATCAATCTCCGCCGCGGCCGTCTGGCCGTCCGTCAACACCGTCGATGCCACCGTCAGTTGCTCGAATACTTTCTTCTGGGTGTCGAAATCCCGGACCTTATGGTGGAGCAACGGATTTTTTTCTCGCTCGTGAATGCCGGGCGCGCCGCTGATCACGACTACGGGTGATTTCTCAGCGAACGCTTCCGCAGTGGTATTCGCCACCTTCAAGCCGCCCACGCAATAGGTCACGCAAACCACCCCGAGCCCGCGCACGCGCGCGTAGGCATCCGCGGCAAACCCGGCCCCTTGCTCATCACAGGTGTTGATGACTTTCAGCCTGCTTTTTTCGAGAAGGTCGTAAAAGCCGAGGACGTAATCGCCCGGAATTCCAAAAACATGGCGCACGCCCAAGCGATGCAGCCGATCGATCAACAATTGCCCGATCCCTCCAGGAGTGTTCATAGCGCTGGCGATTATGCTCGACTCAGATTATTTTTAAAGCTGGTCCTTGCAATTGAGCGTGAATACTATCTCTTAAAATTGTCCCTGCCCCTAATGCGCTATGAAGATTCGGTTTGATTTGCTGGTTCTGGTCAGCTCGTTGATTTCTGGAGCGGCTGCCGCAACGGCTCCTGCGAGTTCGAGTCCTCCGGTCAATTTCGACCGCGACATCCGCGGAATCTTTTCCGAGAACTGTTACGCTTGCCATGGCCCGGACGAAAAGCAGCGCAAAGCCAAACTGCGTTTGGACGATCGGGAAAACGTTTTCCTGGCCAGGAAAGATCATTCCATCATTGTTCCCGGGCACCGCGACCAGAGTGAACTCTGGCGCCGGCTCACGACCAGCGATGCCGATGATCGCATGCCTCCAGCCAAAACCGGCAAGACCCTTTCGCAGGCACAGGTCGAGCTGATCGGCCGCTGGATTGACCAAGGCGCGACGTGGCAAGTCCATTGGTCCTTTGTTACGCCAACTCGACCCGTCATTCCAAATGTCAAAAACAGTTCCTGGCCCCGCAACCCGATCGATAACTTCGTTCTCGCGCGCCTTGAGAAAGAAGGCCTGCCACCCAGCCCGCCGGCCGATAAACCAACGTTGGTCCGCCGAGCCGCGCTCGATCTCACCGGGTTGCCGCCGACGCTCGAGGAAGTTGACTCGTTCGTCGCGGACGGTTCATCCGACGCTTACGAGAAAGTGGTCGATCGTCTGCTCGATTCCGCGCCGTACGGCGAACAGATGGCCCGCGACTGGCTCGATGCCGCGCGTTATGCGGATACCCATGGGTTTCACATCGATGCCGAACGCGTCATTTGGCCGTACCGCGATTGGGTCATTAACGCGTTCAATCAAAACAAACCGTTCGATCAATTCACCATCGAACAGCTCGCGGGCGATCTCCTGCCCAACCCCACGGTCCAACAGCTCGTCGCCACCGGATTCGACCGCTGCAACATGAGCACCGGCGAAGGCGGGGCCATCGAACAGGAGTATCTGGTGAAGTATGCGATCGACCGGGCCACCACCATGGGCACGGTGTTTCTCGGGCTCACCGTCGGCTGCGCCCAATGCCACGACCACAAATACGACCCCATTCGCCAGAAAGAGTTTTATTCGCTCTACGCGTTCTTCAATAACGTGGCGGAAGCCGGGCTCGACGGGAACAAGCCGAATCCAGATCCGTTCATCAAAGTGGCCAGTCCCACGCAAACTCAGCAATCGGCTCAGTTCAGAGCGCAGATCGCATCCATTCAAAAACAATTGGATGGTCCAATGCCGGAGCTCGACGCCAAGCAAACCGAATGGCAAACAGCCTGGCAGAATAAACTTCGCCCGGATTGGAAGACGTTGAATCCGGAGCAATTCGCCTCGAAAGGCGGCGCCACACTCAAAAAGCTCAGCGATTTGTCGGTTCTGGCCGAGGGCAAAGTTCCTGATCACGAAATTTACGAAGTCGCCGCCGCCACCGACGCGCGCCACATCAGCGCGATTCGTCTGGAAGCGCTCACCCACGATTCGCTTCCGCACAAAGGGGCGGGCCGATCTGACAACGCGAATTTCGTGCTCAGCGAATTCGAGCTCGAAGCCGCTCCTCGAGCACACCTGGACCAGCGAAGGAAAATTAATTTCATTTCCGCGCTGGCCGATTTTTCCCAGCCCAAATTCGAAATTGAAAAAGCGATCGATGGAAATGCGAAGACCGGTTGGGCAGTCGAAGGGCAGAACCGGCGCGAAAATCGAACCGCGTTGTTCATTCCGGCTGAGCCAATCGACTTTGATGGCGGCGCCATGCTTTATTTCCGGCTGAAACATGAAAGTCCAATCACTCAGCATGCGATCGGCCGATTCCGGCTTTCCGTGAGCGGGAACGCCGAGTTGTTTTCGCTGGCCCCAACCACCGTGGGCGTTTGGCATTTGATCGGCCCGTTCCAGCCAAAGAATAATGAGGACCCATACGATGCGTCATTTCCACCCGAACGGGAAATCGATCTCGCGAAAAGCTACGACGACGGAAAACTCAAATGGCAGAACAAACCGGATCTGACGGACGGCAAGCCGCAGACGCTGGCAGGCGAGAATGTGGCCACGTATCTCTACCGTGTCATCAAAACGCCCGAGGCCCGCAAGGTGACTCTTTCCTTCGGAAGCGACGATGCCATTAAAGTCTGGCTCAACGGAAAACCCATTCTCGAGAAAAAGGTCATGCGCGGAGTTGAGCCGGACCAGGACAAAGTCGCGGTGACGCTTTCACCGGGCGAAAACCAGCTGCTGATGAAAGTCGTCAATTACAGCGGCGGGTACGGCTTTTATTTTAAGAAAACGGACCAGGACGAAGGCGACCTGCCGCAATCGCTCGCGCAGATTTTTGCCACCGGAACCACCTTAACGGATGCCCAGAAGAAAACCGTCCGGGAATTTTACCGCCGCGGGCATTCCCCCGAATGGCGGCAATTAGCTGCTGATTTGGAAAAAGTTCAGAAACAGCAAAAGGACCTTGACGATAAAATTCCGACAACGCTCGTGATGAAGGAAAAGGAAGACCGCCGCGAAGCGCACGTGTTGATTCGCGGGGAGTACGATCGGCCGTCGGACAAGGTTGACCCTGGCGTGCCGGCTTTTCTCCCGCCGCTTCCGAAAGACCAGCGGGTGGATCGGTTGGCGCTGGCCAAATGGCTGGTTGATCCCAAGCACCCGCTCACCGCGCGCGTGACGGTGAATCGGTTTTGGCAACATTACTTCGGCGTAGGGTTGGTTAAGACGGCGGAGGATTTCGGCACCCAAGGGGAGCGGCCGTCGAATCCGGACCTGCTCGATTGGCTCGCCACCGAGTTCATCCGTTCAGGTTGGGACGTCAAATACATTCAACGGCTGATCGTCACGTCGGCGACCTACCAGCAGTCGTCCAAAGTTTCACCTGAATTAAAGAGCCGGGATCCAGAAAACCGTTTGCTCGCCCGCGGGCCGCGCTTTCGGATGGATGCCGAAGCAATCCGGGATAACGCGCTGGCTATCGCTGGATTGTTAGTGCGAAACGTCGGAGGCCACAGCGTCAAACCGTACGAACCTCCTGGATTATGGGAAGCGGTTTCCTACGGCTACAAACAAAGTTACAACCAGGGCCACGGAACGGATCTCTATCGCCGCAGCCTCTATACATTTTGGAAACGGCAAAGCCCGCCGGCTGCCATGGTTACCCTCGATGCGCCTTCGCGTGAAACCTGCATCGTTCGCCGCCCTCGCACCAATACGCCGCTGCAAGCGCTGCTGCTCCTGAATGACACTACCTACATCGAAGCCGCTCGCGCTTTGGCCCAGCGCATTTTGACCGAACAAAAGGGCGATCTTGCCAAACGGCTGACGTTTGGCTTCCGGCTCGCCACCGCGCGAACGCCGCGACCGGATGAACTGGAAATCCTCATCCGCAAATACGAGCAACACCTGGAGCATTACCAAAAAAACAAAGAGGCAGCCCGCCAGCTCCTCTCGCTCGGTGAGATCAAAACAGCGGATAAATTCGATACAGCAGAATTGGCCGCGTGGACAACGATCGCGAATATTCTATTGAACCTGGACGAAACAATCACGAAAGGCTGAGAACCGGCTGCTTAAATCCGAAGCACGAAATACGAAATACGAATTTGAGGATCCAAGAATCAGAGGACGAGAATGTCGAAAGAAAAATCTAACCACCCTTTTAACGCCTTTAACGCCTTTAACGCCTTTAACGCCTTTAACGCCTTTAACGTTTTAACGTCTTTAACGTCTTTAACGTCTTTGACGCCCTGGAGCCGCCTATGAATCTATTCCAAGAAAAAGCTAAGTTCCTCACGCGCCGACAATTCTTCGGCCGCACTGCCACTGGGATCGGCACGGCCGCGCTCGCGTCGCTGTTAAACCCGGCGTTGTTCGGCGCGTTGACGGAGCCGGCGCGGTCCGGTTTAGGCGTGCTGGGCCATCCCCATTTTGCGCCGCGCGCCAAACGCGTGATTTACCTTTTTATGTCGGGCGGGCCGTCCCAACTCGATTTGCTGGATTACAAACCCGGGCTGAAGAAAATGCACGGTTCGGAACTGCCAACTTCTGTTCGCGGAATGCAGCGGCTCACCGGGATGACCTCTGGCCAAGCGTCATTCCCGTTGGTTTCATCGATTTTTAATTTCTCGCAGCACGGTCAAAGCGGCACTTGGGCCAGTGAAATCCTGCCGCACATCTCGACGATCGTGGATGACATCTGCGTGATCAAAACGTTGAACACCGAAGCGATCAACCACGACCCAGCGACCACCTACATTCAAACGGGCGCACAGCAGCCCGGCCGTCCCAGCATGGGATCTTGGGTGACCTACGGGCTCGGCACGGAAAGCCAGGATTTGCCAGGCTTCATTGTGCTGTTGTCGCGCGGCACCGCCATGCGCGATGCGCAACCGCTCTATGCCCGCTTGTGGGGCTCGGGTTTCTTGCCCTCCGAATATCAAGGCGTCCAGTTCCGGGCTGCCACGGATCCGGTTCTTTATCTCTCGAATCCGCCCGGAATCGATCGCCCGATGCGCCGCAGCATCCTGGATGGCCTCGCCGAACTGAATCGCAAAGAGGCGGACGCGTTTGGCGACCCCGAGATCAACACCCGCATCGCCCAATACGAAATGGCTTACCGGATGCAAGCTTCCGTTCCAGCGCTGACGGATCTTTCGGGCGAGTCGGAGGCGACTTTCAAACTGTACGGAGAAGACGCGCGGAAACCCGGCTCTTTTGCGGCCAATTGCCTGTTGGCTCGGAGGCTGGCCGAACGCGGGGTTCGCTTCATCCAGCTGTACCATCGCGGTTGGGATCAACATGGCGATTTGCCCAGGGACATCCGCGCCCAATCCAAAGATGTCGATCAAGCCTGCGCCGGTTTGGTTCAAGATTTAAAGCAGCGGGGAATGCTGGACGACACGCTCGTGATTTGGGGCGGCGAATTTGGGCGAACGGTTTACAGCCAGGGAAAATTAGAGCCGACCAACTACGGCCGGGATCATCACGGGCGCTGTTTCAGCATCTGGCTGGCGGGCGGTGGCATTAAACCGGGAATCAGCTACGGCCAAACGGATGAGTTCTCCTATAACATCGTCGAGAATCCAGTTCACATTCACGACTTGAGCGCGACCATCTTGGCGTGCCTCGGCGTCAATCACGAACGATTGATCTTCAAATTCCAGGGCCGCGATTTCCGATTAACCGATGTGGCCGGGCAAGTGGTCAAGGACATCCTGGCCTGAGGGACGACCAGCGCTTTATTGAACCGCCGATTCTTAATAATTGCGGGATGCCTTTTGGAGTGTGACAGTTTGTCGATATTCGTCATAGGTCCCTGGTTATTTTCCCCACTCGACATTTCAGTTGCCACACGTCCTTGCGCACTTATACTCCGACCGTGAGATTTAATTGGAAGTTTTTCCGCGTGGCGATTATTCCGCTCTTCCTCCTGCTGGGTGCGGGCTGCGGCGGCATTAATGCTGGCTCCAGCGTCTCTCCGTTGATGTTTTTCTTGCCGGGAATTGGAAAGACCGAGCCGTTGCGGCCGATTCCCACCTTTCCTCTGCCGAGCCAAGAAGTGGCACAAAACCAATAATCATTATGCGATTTCCTCTGGCGTTGACGCTGAAGATCACTCGCCACATCGTCAAACATAAGCTTCGGCGGACTCCAAAATTCGCGATGGTGCTGCAACTTGAACCGTTGCACACCTGCAATTTGACCTGCACTGGCTGCGGCCGGATTCGCGAATACTCGACCAGCCTCAAGGACATGATGAGCCTGGAGGATTGCCTCGGTTCCGCCCAAGAATGCGAAGCTCCGATGGTTTCCATTTGCGGGGGCGAACCGCTGATTTATCCAAAGATCGAGGAACTGGTCGACGGCTTGTTGAAGCAAAAGCGGATCGTTTACATCTGCACGAACGGAATGTTCATGCGGAAAAAAATGCGGGAATACCTCGCCGCCACGTATTCCGCGGACCGGGAAACTCTTTTGACGGAACTCCTCGAAGCGAAACTCGTCACCGACAAAGAAGCCGCGACGATTCGCCAGGGGAAAACGGACCGGCGCCCTGTCATCCGCCCGAGCCGATGGATGTACTGGAATGTCCATATCGACGGGTTGGAATACACGCATGACCTGATCGTCGAACGCGAAGGCGTGTTCAAGGAGTGCGTCGAAGCGATCAAAATGGCCAAGCTTTTGGGTTATCAGGTCGCGACCAATACCACCGTTTATAAGGAGACAAATGTTCAAGAGATCGAACAGATGTTCCAATTTTTCTCCTGGCTGGGCGTGGATGGGCACACCATTTCTCCCGGGTATGATTACGACGCGGCGAAGAAGGACATGATGAAGCGGCTCGGGAAAAATCCTAAAGATTTCTTTTTGACCCGGCAGATGACTCGGCAGAAGTTTTCGAAGATTCTCGACTGGGGAAAACAATTTACGATTTTCGGGACGCCTGTTTACCAGGAATTTCTGGCGGGAATGCGCGAACTCACCTGCACAGCTTGGGCGATTCCCACCCGCAATATCCGCGGCTGGAAAGCCCCCTGTTATCTGATGACAGACGGGCATTATCCGACCTACCAGGAGATGCTCTCGAAGGTGGATTGGTCAAAGTATGGCGTTGTGGACGGCGTCGCGCGCGATCCGCGCTGCGAGAACTGCATGGTCCATTGCGGCTACGATCCGAGCGGCGCGCTCGGAACGAATTATAAGCGCGGCGATAATTGGAAAAATTTCCGCTATAACTTTTCCGCCAAACCCAAACCGTTCCCGGGTGGAGTGGAGGTGCAAGCGTTTAACGGGGCGTCGATCGGCAAAGGCCATCTGGCCGAAGCCAAAGCCGCCATCAATCATCCCCTCGCCGGGGCGAAATCATCGTTCCAGCGAAACGGGAATGACATTCCTTCAGGGAATGGCTGCGGGACGAACGACGCAACCCAACGAGACGAACTCCTCGCGAAGATCGCCAGCGCGAAAAAGCCCGAGTGACACGGAGTCATTCCGGGAAACTCGCCATGGTCAACTCCGTTAATATTCAGAATTTTAAATCCCTCCGCTCCGTTACGTTCCAACCGACACGAATCAATCTTTTCATCGGGGAACCGAACACCGGAAAATCCAATATTCTAGAGGCACTGGCCTTTTTTTCACCTGGCGTCGTCAGAGAACCCCTTTTCCACGAACTTCTGCGGTTCAAAAATACGGCTGATTTATTTTTTGACCAAAGGGTGAGCCAGCCTTTGTGCATCGACATAGGTGACTTCAAGGTTTCGTTAGAATTCAAAGAAGGCATGTTTCAGGGGACAATTCATATTAACGGCACAATAACGGCCCGTTTCGTGATGTCCCATTCGGCTTTGATCCAGTGGCAAGATCTCAGGACGACGATTCGTTATTACGCATTTAAACCACTGACGACTTTCCCGAACGGGCAGCCCGGGAATTTGATTTCCCCATTTGGGGAGAACCTAGTCGCAGTTTTGTATTCAAACGAGGATCTTCGCCAGCGAATCGGGGCCATTGTGCGGTCGAAGGGGTTCCGCCTGCAAATCAAGCCAACGGAAAATGAGTTGTTGATCGCGAAAGACGTCAATGACGAGCTGTATAGTTATCCGTGGGCCACTGTGTCCGAAACACTCCGCCGAATTGTCTTTTTCATGGCGGTCCTCGAAACAAACGAGAATGCAACGCTCGTCTTGGATGAACCGGAAGCCAATACATTTCCATTTTACACAAAATATTTGGCAGAGCGGATCGCGTTGGATTCGAGCAACCAGTTTTTCATTACAACTCACAACCCATACTTGCTGAGTTCTATTGTGGAAAAGGCCAAATCAACCGAACTCTCAGTATTTGTCGCCCGAATGGAGAACTTCGAAACCAAATTGAGCCGGATCGAGGACAAGCGGTTGCCCGATCTTCTCGAACTCAACTCGGACGCGTTTTTCAACCTCGACAAGCTCGTCGAGCGATGAAGCTTTATCTCGAGTGCAAGCCCGACGAGGTTCTGGCGGTCACTCTCGGCGTTCCAGCCGCGGCAGTCGTTCACAGCCATGGAAAAGGAAGGGTCGCACATTATCTGACAAAGCACTCAGGAATTGTCGGTTTAGTCGATGAAGATCCCAGCAGCGCTCAACCGAGGAGTTTCGATAATTTTACCGAGATCAGTGTTGAGCATGAGGTCAAGTTAAAGGTCGACAAAGCGAAACAGAACCGTTTAATCGTGCTTTGCCCGAGGCTGGAACCTTGGCTGATTAAGACTGCAAAAGCCTCCCATTTGCGCATGGAGGAATTCAGTTTGAGTGAAGTCGTTCGAGATTTAGACGCCGAGATAAATCAGCGGCTACCCAATATTCAGCGGCTACCCAATATTCAGCGGCTGGTTGGGGAGTTGCTCAAGCAGAATAGCGCGCGCATGCTTCGGTTGAAATCTTTACTAAGTTCAAATGGCTAGAATGCCTTAATGAGTATGAGCAAAACCCTTTTTCTGAGCCCGCCTTCGTTCGACGGTTTTGACGGCGGCGCCGGCTCGCGCTACCAAACCCGCCGCGAGGTCACCAGCTTCTGGTATCCGACCTGGCTCGCCCAACCCGCCGCGCTCGTCCCGAACAGCACATTGCTCGATTGCCCTCCGCACGACATCGGCATCGCCCAATGCCTTGAGGAAGCCAAACAGTACGATCACGTCGTCATTCACACCTCGACTCCGTCGCTGAAGAACGATTGCAAAGTCGCCGAGGCCATCAAACAGAACCGGCCGGAAACCATCATTGGCTTTGTTGGGGCGCACGCCGCGGTGCTCCCGACGGAAACGTTGAAAGCGTCCTGGGCCATCGATTGGGTCGGCCGGAAAGAATTTGATTTCACCTGCAAAGAAGTTGCGGAAGGCAAGCCGTTGCCATCCGTGGCGGGGCTTTCCTATCGGAATAAGGAAGGCAAGATCGTTCACAATCCCGAACGCGACCTGATCCAAAACATGGACGTGCTGCCGTGGGTCGCGGATGTTTACAAGCGCGACTTGCAGATCGAAAAATATTTCATCGGTTATCTGCAGCATCCCTACGTGAGCTTGTACACCGGACGCGGCTGTCCGGCGCAGTGCACCTTCTGCCTTTGGCCACAAACCATCGGCGGGCACAAATACCGCGTTCGTTCCCCGCAGAATGTGGCCGATGAAATGGCTTACATGAAAAAGCTCTTTCCCCAGGTGAAAGAGTTTTTCTTCGATGACGACACCTTTACCGCGAACCTTCCGCGCGCGCGTGAAATTGCGAAAAAGCTGGCGCCTCTCGGTTTGACTTGGTCCTGCAACAGCCGGGCCAACATCGAATACGAGACGATCAAATATTTTAAGGATTGCGGCCTGCGGCTGTTTCTCGTCGGATATGAGAGCGGCAATGAAGAGATTTTAAAGCGCATCAAAAAAGGCGTGACCACCGACGAAATGCGGCGTTTTACCAAGTCTTGCCATCAAGCCGGCGTGGTCATTCACGGCACATTCATTCTCGGGCTGCCCGTCGAAACGAAAGAAACCATCGAGAACACCATCCGCTTCGCCCAGGAACTCGACGTGTTTAGTTTGCAGGTTTCGCTCGCCGCCCCTTATCCCGGAACGGAACTTTACGAAATGGCGCGGCAGAACGGCTGGTTCGTCAAAAAGGACAAAACCGATCTCGTCGAAGACGACGGGTTTCAGCAAAGCTCGCTCGAGTATCCCGGCCTGAACAAAGACGAGATCTTCGAAAACGTGGAGCGATTCTACCGCTCGTACTATCTCAGGCCGAAACCGATTCTGCGCATCATCAAAACGATGCTCGAAGATAAAGACGTTTTTGTCCGCCGCTGCCGCGAGGGTTACGAGTTTTTCAAAAGCATGGCGCAGCGCCGAACCGATCTCGAGTCTTCCAAAAGCTCGGCGAGCGCAGCTCTGGCCGCCAGCGCCTGAAAGTTCGGTCTTTCCCCAAATTAATCTGTCTAGGCTCGTCGGGCCGGCGGGCCAGTTGGCAGGATTGGATTTTTCAGAAGCTTATTCGCCACCGGCCGGTCGGCCACGCCTCGCTTTCATTCTGGCTCGGCTAAGCCAATTCCAATCAAAGAAAGATTGATTTAAACAGCGCGGCTAACGAACAATCGCCGCGGTTTGTCCATGAACAGTAATACGATTACTGATCGCCGGGAAAAAATAACCCGTCCACGCGTTAACGCCGCTGCGCTGCCTCCGGTCCAACCGCGCAAAAAAGGCAGGTGGGAATTGCTGGCGGAAATCCTTCAGCACGCCGGCCCTGGATTCTTGCAGTTCGCGATCACCAATGCCTGCAATGCGAAGTGCGATTTTTGCGGGTTCGGCGTGGATAAATTCGGCTCGCGCCAGCGGCGCAGCGTCACCCTGGAAGAAGCGCGCGATGTGATCGACATCTGCGTCAAAAACCATATCGGCTACCTTCTGTTCGTCGGAGGCGAACCGCTCGTTCACCGTGATTTGGCCGCCATGGTCCGTTGCGCCGCCCAAGCGGGAATTCACCCGATGATCTGCAGCAACGGCTCGCTCTGGACCGATCGCAACATCGGGGAATTCGCCCGGGCCGGCTTGAGCAGCGTCATCATGTCGATCGATTCGCATGACATTGCCACGCACGAAAAGAACCGGGGCTTGCCGGAAGTCTGCGCCAAGATCAAACGCGCCAATGATTTGTTCTCCGAATTAGGAATCCAAACAACGGCCAGTGTGACGGCCAGCCGTTTAATCGACGATTACCAGAAGTTGCCAGCCTTCCTCACTTCGCTCGGGTTTAACAGCTGCACGTTCAGCTATCCGCTCACCTCGCTGGGATCGAGCTATTTGAGCTTCAGCAGTTCGCAATTGGTCAGCTATCGCACAGACGAGTTGGTTGAAGTGTTTGAGAAGATCAAACGGCTGAAGAAAACCAGCGGATTTCCCGTGGTCAACCCGGCCGAGTCGCTGGCCGAAATGCAGCGGCATCTGCGCGGCGAGAAAGAGCACTTCGGATGCCTCGGAGGCCATAAATATTTTTATCTCGATTGGAACCTAAACCTTTACCGCTGCCACGCGTGGGAAACACCGATCTGCAACATTTACGAATTCAGCTCCGCCAAAATCATCCGGGATGGCTGCACGCGGTGCATGATCGATTGCTACCGCGATCCAAGCGTGCTGCAGTTCGTGGCGGTCAATGCGAGCGACGCATTCCACAATCTCAAACGCGGGCGATTTTGGGCTGCGGCAAAGAATATTTTCGACCGGCGCAACTTGACTTCGCTGCGCGCAGTCCGGGAGGATCGCAGTTGGATCGAAAAACTTTGAAAAGGAACGCCCTTCCCCATTAACTGTGATTTCTCATTGACCACGACACCCATTTTGTGTCGTGATGAAACACCATCACTGCTTGTGGATGCTTGACCATGGCTAGAGTTGTACGGAAAAACGGTTCGCTCTCACGTTCGGCCGGCGCCAGCAAATACGACGCTCATCACACGGTGCTGGACAAAACCTACGGCGCCCTGGCGGACCTGCGGCGGGAACTTTCCGATTCGAAAGCAGCCGTCGCCGAACGCACCGAACTTCTCAACGCCTTCGCCCATTGCGCCGATTCTCAACGGTGCTGGCTCCTCCTCGAAGATTATTTCGAAAAGCTTTCCCTCGCGCGCAAAGATTTCAACGCGGAAAACTGGTGGCCGCGCCTGCTCGCGCTGCAAGGCCGGGAGCGCCTCGAAGGGACCGCGCTGCTCTTTCTCCGGTCCAACCGTTCGCTCCCGACCGAGCTAGTTCCTTATGCGAACTTCGAACGGTTCGCCGAGATCGAGCAAGCGGAGCGCGAGGAGAAGTTCGTGCAGCAGATCGAAAAATGGCTGCTCCCCCCCACCCCAACCCATCTCGATTCGCCCCGCGCTTACGTCCGGGTTCTCTGCGAAACGGCAACGCATCCTGCGGAACCGGGATTGCACGGACTCAAGGTCCAGCTCAGCCTGTTCCGGCCGCGCACCGGCGAAAAAATCAAAACCATCGCGGAGATGGTCGACCTCACCAATCGCAGCACCCACGAACAGGAACTGTTCGCGCCCGAGGATTGGGACTTCATTCGCTGGCTGGCCGAACGCTATCCCGCGCCAGAGCCGGAGAAGGATTCGCTTTTCCTCGGCGGAATGGAATTGCTCGAGTGGCTTTCGCGCTGGGGCGATCGCCATCGTCTGCAGTGGAAACAATCGGGCCACCCGCTGCGCTTTCACGGGCAATTGGCGGAACTGCTCCCTGAGCTCGAGCAGGTGGATTCGGAATTGCACTTTACCCATTCGCTGAAGCTGCCGGACGGCGCGGTGCAACCGTTGCGCCAGGCGCTTTTCTTTAGCGGCCGCCCTGCCCTGGTCTGCGCTGGCGAAGCGATTTATCTCGTTCGCAACGCCCCGCCTCCCGACCTGATCGGCGCCTGGTCCCAAAAGCCGCTTCTTCCCATTCGCAAACTCAGCCATCGCCTCTTAACTCGCCTTCGCAAAAACGGCGCGGAATGGGAAAAACTTTGCGTCGCGCACTCGGCCATTCCGCAATTCATTTTTGAACTGAACGATGAGGCAGTGCGAATGCGGCTGCTGGCTCAAAGCGATCTCGACCAAAGTTTCTGGCATTGGAACGGGCACGAATGGCAAACCACCGAACCGGGAAAAAAAGCGTCCGAAAAACCCGAGATCCTGGACGACGCGCGTTTGGAGGCCGCGGTGCACTGGCTGCGGCGATTGGATTGGTTCACCCCGGAACCGGGGCTCTGGATCGGAGATGCGACTGAGCAATTCTTAAACAATCTTGCGCTCGCTTGGCCGGAGCGTCCGGCCGCCGCCGAATACCTCGGCAATCAATCGTTCCAACGCCTGTTCCTGATGCAGCGGCAGCTCCGGCCCAAGTTGGTCGTGCAGGGCAGCGGCATTGATTGGTTCTCGGTGTCGGCTCAATGGGAAGCAGAAGGCCTGAAGCTGACTCCAGCGGATCTGGCCCGGTTGCAAACCGCCACCAGCCGGTTCGTCAAATTACCCGACAGCGGCTGGATGGAGCTCGATTTGCAGGCCGTGCACAACGCCCACGAGACGATGGCTGACCTCGGCGTGGACGGACTCAGCCCGGTGCCGCAACGCGTGAACTTGCTGCACGCGGCGCAACTCGAACAATCGACTCTTGCCGGCATCAGCGATCAACCGCACCTCAAAGCGCTCCGCCAGCGCGTAGCCGAATTCGAAGGAGTCGCTTCCACGCCGCTGCCGGATGGCATCCAAGCGGAGTTGCGGCCATACCAGAAAGAAGGGTTCGATTTTCTCTGCCACCTGACTGGCCTGCGTCTGGGCGGCATTTTGGCCGATGACATGGGGCTTGGCAAAACGCTCCAGACTCTCACGTGGCTGGCTTGGCTCCGCAAAACCAGTGAAAGACCCAAACCGGCCCTCGTGATTTGCCCTGCTTCCGTCCTGCACAATTGGCGGCGTGAAGCCAACCGATTCACCCCAGCGCTGAAAGTTCTGGTTCTTGAAAGCGGCGCCGCGCGGCACAACTTGCGAAAGCAAATCCCGCAGCACGACATCATCGTCACCAACTACGCCCTGCTCCGCCGCGATCTGACCGATCTGAAAAAATTCGAGTTTAAGGCCATCATTCTCGATGAAGCGCAGTTCATCAAAAATCCCAGCGCCCAAATCACCCAATCAGTCAAACAACTCCGAGCGGATCATCGCCTGGCGCTGACGGGCACCCCTTTGGAAAACCGGTTGCTCGATCTCTGGAGCATCGCGGATTTCGTTCAACCGGGTTATCTCGGCACGCAGGAAAACTTCAACCAAACTTACGAAGCCCGGGGCGAAAACGCGGATTGGAACCAGCGGGTTGCGCGGCGCCGTCTTTCCGCTAAGTTGCGGCCGCTCCTCCTGCGGCGTCTCAAACAGCAAGTCGCCAAGGATCTGCCCGACCGGATCGAGGAACGGCGCGATTGTGACCTCGGGGAAGACCAACGAAAACTGTATCTCGCTGAATTGCGCCGGAGCCGCGAGCAAGTCCTCAAGGCGGTCCAGGAAAAAGGCCTGGCCAAGAGCCGCATTCATGTGCTGGCTGCGCTCACGCGATTGCGGCAGATCTGTTGCCATCCCAGGTTGGTCAGCAACGACTCCCCTTCCGGGAAAACCGAAACGCTCTTCGAATTGCTCGAGCCGCTCGTGGCGGAAGGCCAAAAGGTTCTGGTCTTCAGCCAATTTGTCCAAATGTTGCAGTTGCTCGAAAACGAGTGCGGGCTGCGCCAATACCCGACTTACCTCTTGACCGGCCAAACCAAGGAACGGCAAGAGATCGTCCAAGCCTTCCAGGAAGACTCCAACGCTTCGATTTTTCTGCTGAGCTTGCGGGCTGCTGGAACCGGCCTCAACCTGACCACCGCCAGTTACGTGGTTCTTTATGATCCTTGGTGGAATCCCGCCGTCGAAGCGCAAGCGATCGACCGCTCCCACCGAATCGGCCAAACACGCACGGTGAATGCTTACCGGCTGATCGCGCCGGGAACTGTCGAAGAGAAAATTTGGGAGCTGCAACAGCGCAAAGCCCAAACCATCGCTGACGTGCTGGGTGAAGAAGGTTTCGCGCGCAATCTAACGCAAAGCGACCTCGAATATCTGTTCGAAGAACCTTAGGGCGAGAAGCTCCAATGCGTCGTTGGAATTCAGGGAGCGTTTTCATGAAACTCACTCTCACCGCTGTGGTCTGCTCCTGGGCCACTGCGCTCCAGTTAATCGCCTCTGACTGGCCGCAATTCCTCGGCCCGGAACGGAACGGAGTCTCTCCGGAAAAACTGGCGCGCCCCTGGCCCACAGAAGGTCCACCGCAGGTCTGGCAACGGCCGGTCGGCCAAGGCTTCAGCGGGCCGGTTGTCGAAGGTGCAAAACTGATTCTGTTTCATCGGCTGGGCGATCGCGAAGCGGTCGAATGCCTCCAAGCCGCGACCGGCCAACCCATCTGGAAATTTGATTACCCGACGCATTACCGCGACGACTTCGGTTTTGATGAAGGCCCGCGAGCAACACCCACGATCCACAGCGGCCGGGTTTTCACGTTCGGAGCCGAAGGCATGCTTCATTGCCTCGATTTCGAGACGGGCAAAAAACTTTGGAGCGTCGACACCAAAGAGCGGTTCTCAGCCGGGAAAGGATTTTTTGGGTTGGCCTGCTCGCCCCTTGTGTCCGGGAATGCTGTCCTGATGAACATTGGGGGGCCGGGCGCAGGAATCGTGGCCTTCGATCTGAAAACCGGCGCCACGTTGTGGAAAGCCACCGACGATGAAGCGAGCTATTCCTCCCCAACAACCGCACGAATGGACGGCCGCGATTTGACGCTGTTTTTCACTCGGGCAGGCTTGGTTGGAATCGAGCCGGCCAATGGGCAGGTTCTATTTTCGTATCCCTGGCGGTCTCGACAAAATGCCTCGGTCAACGCTGCCACCCCGCTCGTGGTTGGCGATGAAATTTTTCTGTCGGCGAGTTACCAGACCGGCGCGATTCTCCTTCGGCTCCACGGAAACAAACTCCGCAAAATCTGGTCTGGCGATGATATCCTTTCGAATCATTACTCGACGAGCGTTCATCGGGAGGGATTTATTTATGGCTTTGATGGCCGCCAGGAATCGGGCCAAAATTTGCGCTGCGTGGAATGGAAGAGTGGAAAAGTCCGTTGGAAGGAGGACGGCTTGGGCGCAGGGACGGTCACTGCGGCCGGCGAGGAACTGCTTGTCCTGCTCGAAGACGGCCGGCTCCTCCGCCTCAGAGCGACTCCCGAAAAATTCGAAAGACTGGCCGAAGCTCAAATTCTCCCGACAGGCGTTCGCGCGTATCCAGCTTTAGCCGGCGGAAAACTTTTCGCTCGGAGCAAGGACCGATTGGTCTGTGTGAAAGTGGATTGAACGGGACTCGAGACGATGGACCCAGCGCCGGCTGCTTGGAATTTCCAGTTTCCACTCCCCGGTCTTTCTGGTAGAGCTAACGCCCGTTCCCATTTATGCCTCTGGTCCAACCCAAACCCGCGCCCATTGCGACAGCGCCAGTTCCTCCTCAAAAACAGCGTCTGCTCTCCTTAGACGCCTTGCGAGGATTTGACATGTTCTGGATTTTGGGCGCGGAGGAAATCGTCCACGCGCTCTCCCACGCCAGCCAAAGCGGCTGGTCACGCTTTCTCGCGCTTCAACTCAGCCATAAAGATTGGGAAGGCGTCGCGTTTTACGACCTGATTTTCCCACTGTTTGTTTTCATGGCCGGCATCTCCTTGGTGTTTTCCTTGGGACGCTTGCTGCAAGAGTCCGGGAGAAGCGGGGCCCTCGTTCGGGTGATTCGCCGAAGCGTTTTGCTTTATTTGATCGGCATCGTTTATTACGGCGGAATTTCGCAAGGGGTCGAACACATCCGGCTCATGGGCGTGCTGCAGCGAATTGCGCTGGCTTACTTTTTTACCGGCTTGCTGTTCTGCTTTTTCCGATGGCGCGGACTGGTGGCGGCTTGTGCCGCGTTGCTCCTCGGTTATTGGGCGCTGATGGCTCTCGTTCCGGCGCCAGGGATCGGCGCGGGACATTATGCGGAGGGGCAAAACCTGGCCAACTATGTCGATGCCCAATACTTGCCGTTCAGGAAATGGGATGGAGACCACGACCCGGAAGGGCTGCTCAGCACGCTGCCGGCGATCGGCACCTGTATCTTAGGCGCATTGGCTGGCCTCTTTATTACAAACCGGCGTTATTCCGAAGAGCGCAAAGTCGCTTATCTATTGGGTGCGGGGATTGCAGGCGTGGCGCTCGGTTTCTTGTGGGGCTTGGAGTTTCCGGTCATCAAGAAGATTTGGACCTCCTCTTATGTGCTCGTCGCGGCTGGCTATAGCTGCATTTTCCTCGCGCTCTTCCATTACCTAATCGAGGTGAAACAATATCAGCGCTGGGCGATGCCGTTCGTATGGATCGGCATGAACCCAATCACCCTGTATGTGGCCTTCGCCATTGTGAAGTTCCCGGAGCTGGCGGAACGGCTCGTGGGCGGTCCCGTTAAAGCCGCTTTGGGCCAATATGGCGAAGTGCTCGTCACCGCCGTCGCACTTGGCTTAGTCTTTGCGCTCGCTAATTTTCTTTACCGTAAAAAGGTCTTCATTCGGATCTAACAAAGGAACACATGCGAAACAGACAAAACTCCTGCCGCCTTACCTGGCTGATTGCGGTGGTGATTGGACTCGTGGCGTCTTTCAACAGCTCGGCTCAAAAGCTGCGCCCTCCCAACAATCCCCCGCCAGCTCGAAAACACTCGGCCGCCGCTTCGAAAATCAAGACGCCGCCGCCGGTCTACGAATCAATTGGGAACATCGAACGATTGGATCCCAGTTTGGATGCGCTCATCCCTTCCGGGGCTAAAATTGAAAAACTCGCGGAAGGATTCACCTGGGCCGAAGGGCCGGTCTGGATTCGGCAGGGCGATTACCTATTGTTTTCTGACGTGCCGAAAAACGTCGTTCACAAATGGCAAGAAGGGAGCGCGACGAGCATCTTCCTTAAAAATAGCGGATACTCCGCGGGCCAAGGCCGGGAAGGTGAGCCAGGCTCGAATGGCCTGACGACCGATTCCCAGGGACGGCTCGTCCTGTGCCAGCATGGCAATCGCCAAATCGCCCGGCTCGAACGCGACGGAAAGCTGAGTCCGGTCGCCCGTTATTACGAATGGCGGCGCTTCAACAGCCCGAATGATCTTGTCTACAAATCCAACGGAGACCTTTGCTTCACCGACCCGCCGTATGGTTTGGTGAAGGGCAACGATGATCCCGCTAAAGAACTGAACTTTAGCGGCGTCTTTCGGGTTAATAGTAAAGGGGACGTGACTCTGCTCACGGATGAGTTGACCTTTCCCAACGGAATCGCGTTCTCCCCGGACGAGAAGACGCTCTATGTGAATGTCTCTGATCCCAAGCGCGCCGTTATCATGTCGTATCCCGTCCTTCCGGATGGCAAGCTCGGCCGTGGCCATGTCCTTTTTGATGCCACCACTTTGGTGGGTGATAAGAATCCGGGACTGCCCGACGGATTAAAAGTAGACAAGAAAGGGAACTTGTTCACGACCGGTCCAGGCGGCGTGCTGGTACTATCGCCCGAAGGCAAACACCTCGGCACAATTCGAACGGGCGTTCCCACCGCCAACTGCGCTTGGGGCGGCAATGGCTCGGTCCTTTACATCACAGCAAACCATTGGCTCTGCCGGATTCAAACGAGCACGATCGGGGAAGGATTCTGAACGTTTGACGTCGTTTCCTGATGCGTCTTGTGAGCCTTCTTAGCTGGTTAGTCATTATCCAAGCCTTCGTCGTCGCAACCTGCGGCCAGGACTGGCCGCAACTGCTCGGACCGCGCGGCAATGGGATTTCCGGCGAAACCAACCTTGCTCAGAGCTGGCCAGCCAGTGGCCTTCCTGTGCTGTGGCACAAGGCGATCGGGTCGGGCTATAGCGCGCCATCAATTCGGGGCAATCAACTGGTGGTGCATCACCGAATCCAGGATGCGGAAGTCGTCGAATCAATGGACGCAAAGAGCGGCAAAAGCGGTTGGCGCTACGAGTATCCAAGTCACTATCTCGATCCATACGGTTATAATAACGGGCCACGTTCGACGCCCCTGCTGACGACGAACCGCTGCTACACCTTCGGTGCGGAAGGCAAACTCGTCTGTCTCGATCTGCAGAGCGGAAAATTAATCTGGCAACGCGACACTGCCAAAGACTTTGAAATTCCGGAGGCTTTCTTCGGCGTCGGCAGCAGCCCCGTGCTCGAGAGTGGTTTGCTTCTCGTGATGATTGGCGGGCAGCCGAATTCGGGCATGGTGGCGTTCGACCCGGCCACCGGCAAAACAGTCTGGGAAACAGTCGGCGAAAAAAATTGGCAGGGCCTCCCGCAAACCGGCTGGCCCGGGGAACCTCCCGTGCGCTGGCAAGTTCGGGAAAAGCAGGCGAGCTACGCGACTCCTGTTCCCGCGACCGTTCACGACCGGCGCGTCGTTTTTTGTCTGATGCGGCAGGGATTGGTCGCGCTCGATCCCAAAACAGGCAAAGTGCTTTTTAGCTACTGGTTCCGATCCCGCCTCAATGACTCTGTCAACGCTTCCAACCCGATTGTGCTTGAGGATTTGGTCTTCATCTCGGGGGCCTATTACCGAGTCGGCTCCGTTCTGCTCCGCGTTCGGCCCGACTGCAGCGGCGTCGACCCGATCTGGCGCAGCACATCGATGGAACTGCACTGGACAACCCCGATCTATTTGGACGGATTTCTTTATGCGTTCAGCGGAAGAAATCCGCCCGACGCCCGGTTCCGTTGCGTTGAGTTTAAGACTGGAAAGCTGAGGTGGGATCGGGACGAAAGTTGGGACCATTCCGTCATGCCCCCTCCAACCTTCGGCCGGGGCTCGTGCATTCTGGCGGACGGGAAATTAATCGCGCTCGGCGAAGGCGGCTTGCTCGGGTTGTTCCGCCCCAATCCCGACAAGCTCGATGAGATCTCACGGTTTCAAGTTCCGTACTTGCATTATCCATGCTGGGCCGCGCCGGTGCTCTCGAACAAATGTCTTTACCTTCGTTCGGAAGATCACTTGGTCTGCTTGAGTTTCTGACCGCGCAGCGCGGCGCTCGTCTACAATTGACCAGCTATCTCTGCGGGATTAGCGTTTCCCCGTGACAAGGAGCCAACCAGCGAAATATTGGACGGATGAGGAACTGCTGGCGTTGCCAAGCAACGGCCATCGTTACGAATTGGTCGATGGTCAGTTGCATGACATGAGCCCGGGGGACGGACGGCACGGAATTGTCATCACGCGACTCTCCACGCTTCTGAATGACTACGTCGCAAAACATCAGCTTGGGATCACCATCAGCGGAGACACTGGTTATCGTTTGGACGCTGACAACTGTCTGGCGCCAGACATTGCTTTTGTGCGAGCCGACCGTGTTCGTGAGTTGCTGCCGGATCCGGATAAATTCCTCCGCGGCGCACCGGATTTGGCGATCGAAGTGCTATCCCCGGGCGACTCGTGGGGATATGCGGAGAGAAAGGTTCAGTTGTGCTTTCGCTATGGCACTCAGCTCGCCTGGGTCATTGATCCTAAAAAGAAAATCGCGCGGATCTATCACGGCCCGCAGAAATTCGAGACAACAGAATCCGAATTATCAGGAGAGGATGTTGTGCCCGGATTCTTGGTTTCGCTTGAGCTGGTGTTCCGTGACTACTCCCGTGCTGACTGGCAGGTCTGAAGCGCTGGATAGATCTACGTGAGCCAGACCTTTAGAAGCATCCTGCTTCTCCGCGTCCGACCTTTACACTCTCAACCGCGTGAGCAGGCCGGTGAATCGCTTGTTAGGGTCCTGGTTCCGGATCGCCATCGCGAACGCCCGTCTCTGGCCGACCACAATGACCAGCCTCTTTCCGCGAGTGATCGCGGTGTAAATCAGATTTCGTTGCAGCAGCAGGTAATGTTGCACCGCGAGTGGCACGAGCACCACCGGGAATTCCGATCCTTGCGACTTGTGGATTGTGATCGCATACGCCAGCGAAACTTCATCCAGCTCACCAAAGCCATACACCACTTCGCGTGCATCAAAGCGGATAGCTACTTCGCGTTCTTCCGGATCAATGCGCGTGATTTGGCCGATGTCCCCGTTAAAGACTTGTTTGTCGTAATTGTTTTCAGTTTGGATGACTTTGTCCCGCAGCCGGAATTGCCAGCCAAACTTTTCGACCACAGGCTGGCCGGCTGAACCAGGATTCAGTTGCTGCTGCAACAGAAGATTGAGTTCGCGAATCCCAAGCGACCCACGATTCATCGGCGACAACACCTGAATGTCCCGCAACGGATCAGAGTTATATTTCGACGGGATCCGCCGCTTTGCCAGCTCGATCAGGGTTTCCAAAATGCGGTCCGGTTCTTCCCGCTCGATGAAATAAAAATCGGACGGCTCGTCTTTAGCAGGTTCTGCGGGAAAGGTTCCCTCCCGAATCGCGTGCGCAGCCGTGACAATTCGGCTGGCAGCCGCTTGCCTAAATACTTGGTTGAGCCGAACGACCGGGACGGTCCCGCTCTGGATTAGGTCCGACAAGACTGTGCCGGGCCCCACTGACGGAAGCTGATCGATGTCTCCCACCAAAATAAAGCTGCTAGTCAACGGCACGGCTCGGAGCAGCGCCTGCATCAACTGCACATCGAGCATGGACGCTTCGTCCACCACAACCAAATCTGCTTCCAGTGGATTTCGTTCATGCCGCGTAAAACCGCCGGCGTGCGGTTGAAATTCGAGCAACCGATGAATCGTTTGCGCTTCCATGCCGCTGGCCTCGGCCATCCGTTTGGCCGCCCGGCCGGTCGGCGCGCAAAGCAGGCACTTCATTTTCTTCGCAGACAGCACCAACAGGATGGATTTCAGCAGCGTCGTCTTTCCAACGCCCGGACCCCCCGTGATGATGAGCGATCGATGCCGCAGGGCCAGCCGCAATGCCTCCCGCTGGTTGTCAGCCAGCTGAATACCAACGCGGTTCTCGCACCAGACGATTGCTTTTTCGACATCAATCGGCGGGTAACTCGGCTTCGCTCCAGCCCACGCTTTGAAGCGCTCGGAAACCGAGATCTCGGCCGCACGAAGATTTGCCAAAAAAACCAACAGGTGCTCGCCAATCTGTTCTTCGACCAATTCACGGCCCGCGAGCAACTGTTGCAAGGCGTCAGCGACGATTTGCGGGTCCACCAGGAGCAACTTGATTGCTTGCTCGAGCAGGGTTTCACGCGGCAACGCGCAATGGCCGTTCCCGACCGCTTCCCACAAAACATGCCGCAGCCCAGCTCGAGCGCGCAAAATCGAATCGCGCGGAATGCCGATGTTTTGGGCGATCTCATCGGCGGTTTTGAACCCAATCCCCGAAATGTCCTTCGCCAGGACGTAAGGGTCGGAGCGGATCTTTTCGATGGCAGTTTCACCGTAGGTTTTGAAGATCCGCACGGCCCGGCTGGTGCCGACTCCGTGCGAATGGAGAAAGACCATGATTTCGCGGATGAACTTTTGTTCGGCCCAGGCTTCCTTGATTTTTTTGCGCCGGCCAGGGCCAATCCCATCCACCTCCTCGAGGCGAGCAGAAAAGCTCTCGATGATTTCAAAAATTTTTTCGCCGAATCTCGCCACCAGCTTTTTGGCGTAGACCGGCCCGATCCCTTTAACCAATCCGCTCCCCAGATATTTTTCGATCCCCTCTGCAGTGGTTGGCGGCGTCGTCTTGAGGAGGCTCGCTTTGAATTGGAGTCCGTGTTCGCGATCTCGAATCCAATTCCCTTCCGCGACGAGCCATTCGCCGGCGTTTGCGTCCGCCAATGAGCCGATGACCGTGACCAGATCGCGCTGGCCCTTGGCTTTTATCTTGAGAACGGTGAACCCGTTTTCTTCGTTAAAAAACGTCACCCGCTCGATCAGGCCGGCGATGGAATCGGTAATGGGAGCGGAAGCCACAGGACGAATAACGAATAACGAATAACGAATAACGAATCACCAATCACCAATCACGAATCACGAATCACGAATCACCAATCACCAATCACGAATCACGAATCACCAATCACCAATCACGAATCACGAATCACCAATCACGAATCACGAATAACGAACTCAACCGACGCACTGACGCACCGACCACTCAGTGCGCGGCGATCCGTTCGTCTTCCGGCAACGGTTGGTTCACGGTTTCTGGCGCCCAAATGAGCGCCACCAATCCAATCAGATAGGATGAGGCGAGCACCATCGCTGCCATGCGAAACCCTGGCAGCGAGGTCAAGCCCTGCAGCATTTCGGCGAGCGGACCGAGAATTATTAAACCAAAAGCGGTGACATAGCGGCCGACGTTGTAACAAAAGCTAGTCCCAGTTGTGCGCAATCGGGTCGGGAAAAGTTCAGGAAAATAAATCGCGTAAAGACCAAACGGGGCCAGGGTGGCAAACCCGAGCATGGGCCAGAGATACCAGATTTGGCTCGGCTCATGGAAACAGGAGAAGGTCACGAGCAAACTGGCCCAGGCGATCAACAACGCCATGACAAAGGCGATCCGCCGCCCCAATCGCGCCGCCAGCGCCGTAAACACGAACATCCCAAAAAAGGCCCCGACCTGTTGCAAGAGACCACCCTTTGATTTCAAGCCGGTTTTCTCGTCGTCAGTGATCGCCTTTTGCAGGATCGCGTGGATTTTCGTTTTCTGATCCGGCGTTACGGGATGGGCGAGCGCTTGTTTCGGATCGATGGGCGTGCCAGGCCGCATCGTGCGGGAGAGCAGCTCCAGAAATTTCCGTTGTTCCTTCTCATCGAGAGCGGAGGTGGCCGCGGCATGCTCTTGAGCAGATGAAGCGTTGAGCACCGTTTCGATCTTGGGGCGTGTTTTCAGCTCAACCGTGGGAATGGCGGAGTCGATCAACTCGGGAGTGTAAAACCCAACTCCCCACAATCCGATTTGGCCGGCAATCGCGAGTCCCAGCCCAACGAACGTATTGCGACGCCATTGCGGAACGCCGAATAAATCCTTCAAGCTCCCGAATGACTGCTTGTGTTTGCTCTGTGCTGCGGCAGCTTTGGCAGCCACCCAGCGGTCAGGTTCCCGCAACCGCCAAAACACAAACACCGCGACAAGCGCGGGCAGCGCTCCGATGTAATAGAGGCCGCGCCAGCCCCAGCCCAGATTTCCGGCCGGCACAACGATGCCGAGAGAAAGAGCCGCCAAGATATTTCCCACCGTCGACAGGGCCTGGAGTCCTCCGAGAGCGAACGGCCGCGCGCGATCAGGCATGACTTCCGCAACAAGCGCGGCGCCCACCGCAAATTCACCGCCCACACCCGCGCCGGTCAGAAAGCGGAAGGCAGCGAACGTTTCCCAAGTCGTGGCGAAGCCGCTCAACCCGGTGCAAAGGGCATAGACAAAAATCGTTAGCGCCATCGTTTTGGCACGGCCCCATTTATCTCCCATCACGCCGAAGATTAAACCGCCGGTCGCCCAGCCAATGATGAAGATCGATGTCGCCCAGCCGCCATATTTTATCTGCTCCAACGTGCTGGCTTGGGGCATGAGATCGCGCATCGTGATCGAACGCGACATGGTGAAGATCTGTTGATCGAAACAGTCGAAAAGCCATCCGAAAGCCGCGAGAATGAAGACATACCAATGATACTTGTTCAGCAGGCGCCACCAACCAACTGGCCGGTGGTCAGCATGAGCGGGCGAAGCAACATTCATCGACATAATGCATCAGAAGAATTCTTCATTTGGTTTGTCCTCCCATGTTGCCGCGCATAAATAGCGCGGAACGATGCGAGAATTGGACCAGACGGAAAACCGTTCACACTGGCAAGCAGCCGAGGGGTCCGCACTTGCGTACACCAGAACGCGACACCTCGCCAAGAAGAATTTCCGGAAAAATAGAATGGGCGCGTGCGAATCTGAGAAGCAGGATTGCGCAGGCACGCGACCCAGAAGAGGTCTGGCCTCGCGTGGCACATCGACAGATCACCCTGCGTCAGACAGGTTGTCAGCCATGAAAGTGACTTCACGAAAATTCCAGCGAGATTTCAGCCGCATTCGCCAGGCTGCAGCTGCAGGGGAATCCGTTTATGTGACCTCCGGGAATCAGGAATTCCTCTTCCAGAGAGTCCAGCCCAAAACGTGGCAAGGCGCGTTAAAAGGCAAAGTTAAGATCGTCGGCTACCTTTACAGCACGGGCTTAACTTGGGAAACAACGAAAAAAGAAAACCATGGGACCACGGATTTCTCGGATGCCACGGATAGAAAGAGTAAGCTCTCCGTTCCGAACGCTGAAAAACGTCCATGTGCTCCGTGGTCGAGCCGAGAAGCGAATTACACCAGGGATTTGAGGCTTTCGGACAGCAGTCAGTGCTTCATCCGAGCTCAGGATTTGAAGGATTTGAGGATTGGCTTAATCGAGCCATTCAGCGAAGCAGATGAATCCAAACAAAAAAAAAGCCCGTCGCTCTGGAGAGACGGGCCTTGGAAATATTCGCGAAGAAATTATTTCTTCTCTTCGGTCGCGGCCGCGGGTTCTGTCGTTGGAGCGTGAGTCTCCTCCTTCGCTTCCGTTTTCTTCGCTTCTCCCGCGGGTGGAGCCGATGGTGTTTCACCGATGAATTGCACCCATTCAAGGATCGCCATTTGCGCGGCGTCACCTTGGCGGTTGTTCAATTTGATGATGCGGGTGTAACCGCCGTTTCGCTCTTTAAATGCCGGCGCGATTTCTTCGAAAAGAATTCTGACGACATCGTTTTTGCGGGCCTTGGCAATGAGCTCTTTCGTGCGGAGCATCTGGCGCGTTTTCCACCTGAGCCGAGCGGCGGCAAGCCGGCGGCAGTGCAAGCTCCCCGTCTTGCCGAGAGTCACCATTTTTTCGGCTACGGGCCGGGCGGCTTTCGCTTTCGCCAAAGTCGTGGTCACGCGTTTATGCTGGATCAAGCTGCAGACCAGGTTTGCGAGCATCGCGTTGCGATGTTCGCCGGTTCTGCCAAGCTTGGCTGTTCGTTTGCGGTGTCGCATGGAAATTCCTCGGACTAACTAGGCGGCTTTGTTCTCTTCCTTGGGCGATTCGAGCAGCGTCGGATCGATGTTCATGCCCAGGCTGAGGCCAAGCCCGGCCAGTTTCTCTTTAATCTCGTTCAACGATTTCTTTCCGAAATTGCGATACTTCAGCATTTCCGCTTCGGTCTTCAGCGCCAACTGGCCCACCGTCGTGATGTTGGCGTTGTTCAAGCAATTCGCCGCACGGACGCTCAGCTCGATTTCGTTGACACTCATGTTCAACAGCTTCTTCAATCGGGCGCGCTCGTCGTCCTGCTTGTCCGCGACCTCCTCGAATTCGACGGCATTCTTGTCATAGCCGACGAACACATCGAGGTGATGCTGCAGAATCGCCGAGGCCTGCGTGAGCGCATCGTCCGGCGAGATTCGGCCGTCCGTCCAGATTTCCAGCAGCAAGCGGTCGTAATCGGTCCGCTGCCCGACGCGGGCATCCTCGACGGCATAACGAACCCGAGTGACGGGCGAGAACAGCGAATCGATTGCAATCACTCCAATCGCCTGGTCTGGCTTTTTGTTTTCGTCGCCCGGACAAAAGCCGCGCCCGACTTTGATTTCGAGCTCCATCTCGAATTTCTTTTTCTTGTCGAGCGTGCAGATGTGCTGCTTCGGGTTCACCAGCTCGATATTTTGGTTCAGCTTGATATCAGCGGCAGTGACAGCTCCTTCTTTGTTGGCCGAAAGGAGCAGAGTTTGGGGTTCCCGGGAGTGCGCCTTGAATTGAATTTTCTTCAAATTCAGAACGACTTCGGTGACATCCTCAACCACGCCTTCGATGGTGGTGAACTCGTGCATGGCTCCGTCGATTTTGATCGATGTGATGGCCGCGCCTTCGAGCGAGGAGAGCAGCACTCGGCGCAGCGAGTTGCCGATGGTGTGGCCGTAACCCGGCTCAAATGGTTCGGCGATGAATTTGGCGTAAGTTTCCGTGGCGGCGGTTTCTTCCTTCACCAACCGCTTTGGCATTTCAAAACGACCTAGACGTACTGGCATAACTTTATTTTTAGCAATTTTAAACTGGTCCCAGCCTCTTTATTCCCAGCGAGACGCGGACCCTTATATTTGCTTTTGGCTCTCACCCGAGAGCCGTTGTTTAACGGGAATAAAATTCGACAACCGTTTGCTCGTTGGCGATCGGTTGAATTTCGTCGCGGCTCGGAATCCGTTGCACGGTGCCGCGGAACGCTTCCTTGCTCATCGACAGCCATTCGGGAACGGCGCGGCTGGTCGATGATTCGAGATTGCGGGTCGCCATCTGCCGGGAGACGTTCGACTCTTTCACTTCGATGACATCATTCACGCGCAAGGCATACGACGGCACGCTGACTTTCCGGCCGTTTACTTTGACATGGCCATGCGTGACCATCTGGCGAGCCGCCGCGCGGGTATTCGCAAAACCGAGGTGAAACACCACGTTATCCAGGCGCGTTTCCAGAATCTGCAGCATCGTTTCACCCGTGACGCCGCGGCGCTTGAGCGCGCGTTGAAAAACCGTGCGAAATTGCCGCTCCTGCAAACCGTAATAATAGCGGAGCTTCTGCTTTTCGATCAGCCCCAGCGCATAATCCGTGTTCTTGCGGCGCGACTTCGGGCCGTGCATGCCGGGGCCATAATTCTTTCGTTCGAGATATTTGGTCGGGCCGAAAATGGGCGTGCCGAAACGGCGGCTGATGCGAACCCGGGGACCTGTGTAACGAGCCATAATTAATTGACGATTAACGATTGACGATGAGCGATTAGACGCGGCGCTTCTTCCGAGGGCGGCAGCCGTTGTGCGGAACCGGCGTGCAATCTTTGATGGTGGTGATTTCCAATCCGATCGCTTGCAGCGCACGGATGGCCGACTCGCGGCCGGAACCGGGCCCGCGGACTTTTATTTCCACTTCCCGCATTCCATGAGACATCGCTTGGCGAGCGGCATCCTGGGCCACCTGCTGCGCCGCAAACGCGGTGCTTTTGCGCGATCCCCGAAATCCAACTTTGCCGGCGCTCGACCAGCCGAGCACATTCCCGTGCATGTCGGTAATGCTGACGATCGTGTTGTTGAACGTTGCCAAAATGTTCGCTATGCCCACCGAAATATTTTTTGAGCCTTTGGCGCGAACGATTTTTTTGGCGGCGGCATCTTCGCCGAGCAGTTCAGCCGCGGTCGGCGCAGTCGCCGCGGGAGCTGGAGCGGCTGGAGCTCCTTCTGCAGCTGGAGCAGCGGCGGCGGCGGGCGCTTTCCCAGGCTCGGCCGCGCCTTCTTCGCTGGCAGCCGGTTTTTTGGCCTTGGGCGGACGGGCTTCGCCGGCGGGTTTGGCCGCGGCTTCGGCGCCTTCGGCAACAGCGGCAGGAGCAGCTTCCGGTTTCGCGTCCTTCTCCTTTTTTGGAGCAGGTTTCTTCGGTTTCGTTTCGTCTGCCATAGAAAATTAATGAATGCCGGTTTTGGCGTGCGGATTGCGAACGACGCCGACGGTTTTGCGCGGGCCCTTGCGCGTCCGAGCATTGGTTTGAGTGCGCTGCCCGCGAACGGGCAAACCGCGCAAATGCCGGACCCCGCGGTAGCATTTGATGGCTTGCAGCCGTTTAAGATTAAGGCCGATTTCGCGCCGCAGATCGCCTTCAATGACGTACTTGCCTTCCTGAATGGCATGCACAATTTGCGAGAGCTGCTGCTCGTTCAGATCTTTCGCCCGGACCCCAGCGTCGATGTTGGCGCGGGTCAGGATTTCTTTCGAGTTCACCGGGCCGATTCCGTAGATGTACCGCAGAGCGATATCGATCCGTTTATCGGGCGGAATATCAACACCAAGAATGCGTGGCATAAAAGTGGTTTAACCCTGACGTTGTTTGTGGCGAGCGTTCGAGCAGATAACCCGGATGACGCCTTTGCGCCGGACGATCTTGCAATGCTCGCAAAGCTTTTTTACCGATGCGCGAACTTTCATAAGTCATTTTTCTCTTTAAATACAATGCAGCCTTTCGACAAATCATAGGGCGACATTTCCACCGTCACCATATCGCCGGCCGCAACCCGCACAAAATTGAACCGCAGTTTGCCTGAAACATGCGCCAAAATCCGATGCCCGTTCGGCAACTCCACGCGGAAGATCGTGTTCGGCAATACTTCGATCACCCGACCTTCAACTTGGATTGCGTCTTCTCGGGGCACGTTAAAATTTCGGGTTCCGACTCAGTAATCAGAATCGTGTGCTCGAAATGGGCCGAGGGCAAACCGTCCGCGGTCACCACCGTCCAACCATCTTCCAAAATTCGAACTTCAGGCCGGCCCGCGTTCACCATCGGCTCAATCGCCAAAGTCATTCCCGGCCGCAGCTTGGGCGACGTTTTTCCGTCAACATAATTCGGAACTTGTGGTTCCTCATGCATCGATCGGCCGACGCCATGCCCAACAAACTCCCGCACGACGCTGAATCCTTGCGCCTCGACGTAGCTCTGAATCGCACGCGAAATGTCCACCACGCGGTTGCCAGGGAGGGCTTGGGAAATCCCCTGATACAGAGATTTCTCGGTAACGTCCATCAGTTTCTGCGCCATCAAATCGCAGCCACCGACCGCCGCCGTTTTCGCGGTGTCACCAATGTAACCGCCGTAAACCACTCCGACATCCAGACTGACAATATCGCCAAACTGCACGCGCCGATCCGACGCCAACCCGTGCACGACCTGCTCATTCACCGAAATGCAAACATGGCATGGGTACTTACGATACCCCAAAAACGCGCTGCGCGCTCCGTACCCTTTGATGCGCGCCGCGGCGAACTGATCGATTTCTTTCGTGCTGACCCCAGGCCGGATCCAGGCGCAGACTTCGTTCAACACGGCACTGGCCACGGCGCCGGCCGCCCGCATGGCTTCCACGTCCCGCTCGTTCTTGAGAATGATCATGCCTCTGACACGTCTCGGGAGCGCAAGCGGCTAGAATCGCCCACGAATGCGGCCTTTCTTGAGAAAGCCATCATAATGCCGCATCAACAGGTGCGCTTCCATTTGGCGCATCGTGTCGAGCATGACACCCACCGTGATGAGCAGGCTCGTTCCCCCAAAAAAGCGGGAAACAGTCCGAGGCACGTTGAAGGCATCTCCCAGCAACATCGGAACCACCGCGATCAACACCAGAAAAACGCCGCCGGCGAATGTAATACGGCTCATGGTGCGATGCAAAAAGTCGCTGGTGGCCTGGCCCGGCCGAATCCCAGGAATGTACCCGCCGTGCTTCTTTAGATCATCCGAGATTTGCAGCTCGTTGAATTGCGTGGCCACCCAGAAATACGAAAAGAACAAAATCATCAAACTGTAAACGGCGTAATACATCATCGCGCCTGCGCTGAGATGGCGGCCGAGCTCGATGAAAAACTTTATATCCGTCAACTGGCCCAGCTTGATGAACGCCGTGGCCGGGAACATTAAAATCGCCTGAGCGAAAATGATCGGCATCACGCCGGCGTAATTAATCCGCAACGGCATGTAATTCGTCCCGCCCGCGTAGACTTTGCGCCCCACCGTTCGCTGCGTGTATGTCACTGGGATCTTTCTTTGCGCTTGCGTGACCGCCACGATGCACGCGACCACTGCGGCCAGCAGAAGCAGCAGCGCGATTAAATGGAACGCGTGAAATTTGGCCGGGCTGCCATCCGGCGGACGGTACTGGAAATACAACATCTGAACGGCATTCGGCAAATCCGCCACGATCCCAATGGTGATGATGAGCGAAATTCCATTGCCGATTCCCCGCTCTGTGATCTGTTCGCCCAGCCACATCAACAAAACCGTTCCAGTCGCCAGCACGAGGACGGTTTGAATGCGATACCACCAGCCGGGATTGAAAACCAATTGGCCGGCGTAGCCAAACGTCTGTTCGGGATGTTCCCAACCGAGGGCCATCAATGTCCCATGGCCCAGGCAAAGAAGGACAGTCAGATACCGGCCATACTGAATTAATTTCGACCGGCCGCCTTCCTCGCGCGCCAGTTTGCTCAAGCTCGGCACCACTGCGGTCAAAAGCTGCACGATAATCGTCGCGGTGATGTACGGCATGATGCCGAGCGCGCCGATGGCGGCCTTCTGCAAAGCGCCGCCCGTAAAAAGGCTGTACATGCCAAGGAAGGAGTCGTCCATGGCGCCGCGGTTGTTGGCGAAGAACTCCTGCAAGCCGGCCGCATCCAAACCCGGCACCGGAATCCAAGCGATCATCCGGCAGATAGCCAACACCAGCAACGTGAACAGAATCCGGGATTTCAATTCCGGAATCTTGAAACAGTTAACGAAGGTATTGACGAGGTTCGAAAACATAATTGGAATCCAAAAACTTTAAGTCGTCGTCCCCTTCACAGCTTTACCCAACAGTTGGCATGCGCCTCCCAAACCCTCAATTTTAGCGCGGGCGGAAGCGCTGAAAGCGTGCGCACTGACGGTTAGTTTTTTGGTCAGCTCGCCGCGTCCAAGAATTTTAACCTTCTGGACCGGGCCGTTGGCGAGACCCGCCGCCCGAAGGGCGCCCAGATCCACTGTAGCGCCTTGCTCGAACTGGTTGAGGTCATCCAAATTGACAGGAACATACCGCACCGCAAACGCGGCGTTGTTAAACCCGCGCTTCGGAATGCGCCGGATCAATGGCATCTGACCGCCTTCGAAACCGACGCGAATGGAACTGCCTGACCGGGCGCTCTGGCCTTTGCCGCCGCGGCCGCTGGTCTTGCCGTGCCCGCTTGATTCACCTTGGCCAAGCCGTTTCCGGCGGTGTTTGGCGCCAGGCCGGGGTTTTAAATCGTGTAAACGCATAAAAATATTCAACCTCAGCTCACGACCGGCGAGGCCGCTTTCGGGCCGGTTGCGAAACCGCGCAACCGCCAGATATCCGCTTTCAGCCGCAATTCTTGGAGCGCCGCGAGTGTTGCTTTGGCAACATTGGCCGCATTCTTAGACCCGAGCGATTTGCTCAGAATATCTTTGATGCCGGCTGATTCCACCACTGCCCGCACCGTTTTTCCGGCGATGATGCCTGTGCCCGGCGAGGCCGGACGGAGCAGGACGCGGGCGCCGCCAAAAGAAGTCACGATTTCGTGAGGGATCGTGGTATCACGCAGAGCGACACTGACCATTCGTTGTTTGGCGTCTTCGCCCCCTTTGCGAATGGCATCAGCGACTTCACCCGCTTTTCCGAGGCCAAGGCCAACCCGGCCACGCTTGTCTCCGACCACCACCAAGGCGCTGAAGCTAAAACGCCGGCCGCCTTTCACGACCTTGGCCGAGCGATTGATGAAAATGACTTTTTCGCTCAGCTCGTTTGAATCCTTGCCATCCTGGTCCCCGGAATCTCCACCGGGACGGCCCCGGCGTCCGGGGCGAAAACGTCCGCCCCCACGACTCGCGTCAGAACTCGGTCTCGATTGCTGATCTGCCACAATAAATCTCCTGATGGTTAAAATTTCAGGCCGGCCTCACGGGCTGCGTCGGCCAAAGCTTTGACTTTTCCGTGGTACCGAGCCCCGTTGCGGTCGAACACGACCTGGGAAATTCCCTTGGCCTTGGCGGCCTCCGCGGCAACCGCGCCGATCTTTTTCGCGCTCGTGACGTTGGCCCTGACTTTGTCGCGGTCCGGCAGCCCTTTGGCTTGCGTCGAGGCAGCAGCCACGGTGACGCCGGCGACGTCGTCGATGAACTGCACGTAAATGTTCTTCTGAGTGAACCGCACGTTCATGCGCGGTCGTTCCGGGGTGCCCCGCACTTTCTGGCGGATGCGCCACCGCCGCAACTGGGCGAGATGTCGTCTCTTTTCGGGTCTCATGTTCGTCGTGGCCCACGGATTTAGCCGTAGGCTGAAAAATCTTTCGGTTACGCTCTTTACTGAACGGTTTTGCCTTCCTTCCGGATGACCTTCTCGTCGCTGTAGCGAACCCCTTTGCCTTTGTACGGCTCCGGCGGATAATAGCTGCGAATTTCTGCCGCCACCTGGCCGACGACCTGTTTGTCAGGGCCCTCGATCAGCAGTTTCGTGTTTTCCTCAACAGTCACTTTGATCTGGTCGGGAATCGGGTAATTGACTGGATGCGAATAGCCGAGGCTCAGGTTGACATTTTTTCCCTGAACAGCGGCTTTGAAGCCGACCCCTTGAATCTCGAGGCGCTTCATGAAGCCTTCGTTGACGCCTTTGACCATGTTGTTGAGAATGGCGCGGCTCAAGCCGTGCAAGGCTTTCGCATCCGCATCTTCGCCTTCGCGGCTGATCAACAGCTGGTCCCCTTGCAACGCGGCGGAGGTCCGTTTCGGCAGATCAAAATTGAGTTTTCCCTTCGGACCTTCGACGGAAACCCGCCGGCCCTGAATTTGCACCTTCACTTTGGCCGGAACCACAATGGGACTTTTTCCAATTCGCGACATAAGGCGTAAAATTTAGCTACCAAATGAAACAGATCAACTCCCCGCCGACATTTTGTTTTTTGGCTTCGGTGCCGGTCATCAAACCTCTGGGAGTGGAAACGATGGCGACGCCCAGTCCACCAAGAACTCGCGGCATTTCGGTCGCCCCGACATAACGCCGAAGGCCCGGGCGGCTGACCCGGCGCATGCCGCTGATCACGCCGCGGCGGCCGGAGAATTTAAGTTTGATGCGGAGCTTCTTGAGCTTCTCGCCCTCGACCGAGCAGTCGGTGATGTAGCCTTCGCGTTTGAGAATGTTGGCGAGGCCTTCCTTCAGTTTGGAATGCGAGACATTCACTTCCGGGAGCAGAGCTTGGCTGGCGTTCCGGATTCGCGTGAGCAAATCGGCAATGGGGTCAGTGGTCATAGTCTTACCAGCTGGCTTTCATGACGCCTGGAAGAAGGCCGGACAACGCCGCCTCCCGGAAAACCAAGCGTGAACAGTTAAATTTTCGAAGGTAACCGTGCCGGCGGCCGGAGACCGCGCAGCGATTAACCATTCGGACGGTGCTCGAGTTGCGCGGCAGCTTGGCCAGCCCGATGTAATCGCCCTTGGCCTTGAGTTCGGCCCGCTTGGCGGCGTATTTCTTGACGAGTGCGCGCCGTTTCTTCTCGCGCTCGAACCATGCTCTCTTAGCCATATTTACTTTCCTTCTGCGAATGGCATGCCCATCAGCTTGAGGAGATCGAAAGCTTCCTCATCAGTCTCCGCTGTGGTCACGATGGTAATGTCCATCCCTTGCTGTCGTTTAATTTTGTCCAAATCGATTTCCGGAAAAATAGTTTGATCCGGAATTCCCAAAGAGTAATTGCCGCGGCCATCAAACGACCGGCTTGAAACGCCGCGGAAATCGCGAATGCGCGGGAGCGCGGCCGCCACGAGGCGATCGAAAAACTCGTACATCACATCGCGCCGAAGCGTCACGTGGCAGGCGATCGGCTGCCCTTGCCGCAGCTTGAAATTGGCGATGCTTTTGCGGGCTTTGGCGATAACCGGCTTTCGTCCGGTGATCATGCTCAGATCTTTGACAGCGTCGTCCATGGCCGTCTTTTCCAAAGCGGCGCTGATGCCCATGTTAATCACGATCTTCTCGAGCCGGGGAACCTGATGCGGGTTTTTATATTTCCGCTTTTCCATCAGGCCCGGAACCACCTCGTCTTTGTAACGTTTAAAAATGCGAGAATTCATAGCCATCGAATTAGGAGGCCGACGCCGGAGCGCCTTCCGTCTGCCCGCGCCGCGCGTCAAATTTTTCGGCCAGCATCACATTCGAGATGTGAATGGTGCCTTCCCGTTGGATGATCGCGCCTTGAGGGTTCTGAGGATTTTTGCGGGTGTGGCGTTTGATCATCTTGACGCCTTCGACAATGATCCGTTGCGTCTTTGGAAAAACATGAATGACCTTGCCGCGCTTGCCGCGTTCGGTTCCGGCCAACACCACCACTTCGTCCCCTTTCTTCACGTGAGCTTTCGACATAAAATTCAGATCACTTCCGGCGCCAGCGAAATGATTTTCATAAATTTCTTTTCCCGGAGCTCGCGGGCCACCGGCCCAAAAATGCGCGTGCCGCGCGGGTTGTTTTCTTTGTCAATGATGACAATGGCATTGTTGTCGAACCGCAAATAGGAGCCGTCACTCCGCCGAATCGCCTGGCGCGTGCGAACAACCACCGCATTGGCGACTTCACCCTTCTTGACGGTTCCGTCCGGCGCCGCTTCCTTGATGTGGACTTTGATCACATCCCCCACCCGGGCATAGGCCTGGTTCCGGCCTAGGACGCCGATGGCAGCGGCTCGTTTGGCGCCGGTGTTGTCCGCCACGTCTAAAATGGAACGTATTTGGAGCATAGAATTCCTTACTGCGGCACGCCGGTCTCAACCGCGGCGGCGACAATCGCCTGATTGGCGCGATCGACCACCGCAACCAGACGCCAGCACTTCATTTTTGAAATCGGCCGGGTTTCCTGAATGCGGACTTGGTCGCCCACCTTCGCTTCCTCCTTCTCGTCGTGGACGTAAAACTTCCGGTAACCCGTCACGACTTTCTTGAACCTGGCGTGTTGGAATCTCCGTTCCACCCGCACCACAATGGTTTTGGCCATGTTCTTCGAGATGACCTGGCCGACCCGTTCTTTGCGGTGGCGGCGATCTAAAGCGCTATTGGTCTCAGCCATAGGATCGGGTTACTCCGCTTTTTTTCGGACCTGAGTGAGTTGGGTTTCCAGGCGCGCGATGTCCCGGCGCAACACCCGCAAACGAGTTGGTTTTTCCAACTGGCTGCTCGCCTGTTGGAGGCGCAAATTGAACAGCTCTTGGCGCAGGTCGCGGTTTTTGGCCTGCAACTCCGTCTGCGTGAGCTCACGAATTTCTGACATTTTCATGAAAAAATTAACCGAGCTTGTGGCGTGAAATAAATTTCGTTCGGATCGGCAGCTTGTCCGCCGCGAGTCGAAGGGACGCTCGCGCGACGACTTCAGGCACACCCTCCACCTCGAACAGCACGTTGGCCGGGCGGATCACCGCCACCCAGGTTTCCACCGGACCTTTCCCTTTGCCCATTCGGGTTTCGAGCGGCTTTTTGGTGTAGGATTTGTCCGGAAAAATTCGGATCCAAACTTTCCCCCGCCGCTTCAAGCTGCGGCTGATCGCAACACGGGCGGCTTCGATGTGCCGGGTATCCAGCCAGCACCGTTCCAAAGCTTGCAAACCGTATTCGCCGAACGCAACGGTGGCGCCGCGGGAAGCGATCCCAGCGCGGTTGCCCCGCTGCATTTTGCGATACTTCACTCTGGCTGGCATCAATGGCATAACAATCCTCTAAATCGAAAATGGTTTTAAATCAGGTGATGGCGGCAGGTTGGGGCTGGGGTTTCTCGATCGTGATCTCGCCTTTGCAAATCCAGCATTTCACCCCGAGTTTGCCGTAAACCGTCTTGGCCTCGGCAAATCCATAATCGATGTTCGCCCGCAGCGTGTGAAGGGGAACACGCCCTTCGTGGTAAGTCTCAACGCGGGCCAGTTCCGCCCCGCCCAGACGGCCGGCGCAACGAATTTTAATTCCTTCCGCGCCGAAGTCCATGGCCACTTGAACGGCTTTTTTCATGGCACGCCGGAACGAAATGCGGCGTTCGAGCTGCAGCGCCACGTTCTCGGCCACCAACTGCGCGTCAATCTCAGGCGTTTTGACTTCCTGAATGTCGACGTAAATCTCTTTGCCAGTCATCTTGCTCAGCTCTTCCTTGAGCCGGTCGATCTCCGCGCCTTTCCGTCCGATGACCACCCCGGGACGGGCCGTGAAAATCGTGATGCGGCATCGGGTCGCGGCGCGTTCGATCTGGATCTTTGGCACCGAAGCCGATTCGAGTTTCTTTTTCAGAATCTCACGAATCTTTTGGTCTTCGGTAAACAGCTTGCCGAAATCTTTTTTGTCGGCGTACCACTTCGACCGCCAGTCCTTATTGACTGGAATGCGCAGACCGATTGGATTGGTTTTTTGTCCCATAGGGTTAACGAACAGCGTGCGTTGGAATTTCGTCTGACAAAACGATTTTGATGTGGCAGCTCCGCTTCAGGATCGGTCCAGCCGAACCGCGGGCCTTTGGAATCACGCGTTTCATCGTGGTGGCAGTGCCAACGACCGCTTCCTTGACCCAGAGCGCCTCCGGCTTCAAATGGTTGTTGGTTTCGGCGTTGGCGATGGCGGATTTCAAAGTCTTGGCGACAGCGCGCGCCGATTTGCGCGGCACGTAAGCGAGCACGGCAGCGGCTTGCTCAGCGCGCAAACCCTGAATTTGCCGGACGACCTCGCGCATTTTCTGCGCGGACATCCGGACGTTGCGGGTAATGGCACGAACTTCCATAGTTATTTCGCTTCCGCTTTTGCGGTGTGAGCGCCGTGTTTCTTAAAGGTGCGGGTGAGGGCAAACTCGCCCAGCTTGTGCCCGACCATATTTTCAGTAACGAAAATGCTGCCGAAAATCTTGCCGTTGTGCACCATGAACGTGTGTCCGACGAAGTCCGGCGTGATCGTCGAGCGGCGCGACCAGGTTTTGATCGGTTTCTTGGCGCCGGTGGCGTTGAGCTTGGAGATTTTCTCCGACAATTGCGGGTCCACGAATGGCCCCTTTTTAATCGAGCGTCCCATGGTTCAGATCAAGCTTGTTTCATCGGCCGGCCATCACGCCGCACCAAGATAAAACGGTTAGAGTGTTTGCGTTGATGGCGGGTTTTGTACCCCTTCGTAATCACGCCCCATGGAGTGACCGGATGACCGCCGCCGGAAGTCTTGCCCGCGCCACCACCCATCGGATGGTCCACCGGATTTTTGGCAACACCACGGCTCAGCGGCCGGATGCCACGAAGACGGGCCTTGCCCGCTTTGCCGTAAACGACATTTTCGTGTTCGAGGTTCCCCACCTGTCCAATCGTGGCGTAACAGTTTTCGTGAATCCGGCGAATCTCTCCCGAAGGCAGCCGGACTTGGGCATAACCCTGGTCGCGCGACATCACCGTAGCCGCGCCGCCCGCAGAACGGACCATCTGGCCGCCTTTGCCCGGGAGCAATTCCAAATTGTGAATCGGCAGGCCGATCGGCACCGTCCGCAAAGGGAGATGATTGCCGACTTCAGGCGCCGCATCCGGCCCGCTCGAGATTTTGGTTCCAACCGTCAGGCCGTTCGGCGCGATGATATATCGTTTTTCGCCGTCCTTGTACTGCAACAAAGCCAAACGCGCGGAGCGCAATGGATCGTATTCGATGGCAATCACCGCAGCCTCAATCCCGTGCCGTTCGCGCTTGAAATCCACGTTCCGGATTTTTTGCTTGTGGCCTTGGCCAATGCCCCGGCTCGTGACTCGGCCGTGAGCGTTCCGCCCGCCGGTCTTCTTCTTGATGACAACGAGGTTTTTCTCCGGCTTGGTCTTTGTGATCTCCTCGAACGACGCGATCGTGACATATCGCGTCGAGGGCGTCAGGGGCCTAAAACTTTTGACTGGCATAAATAAAAATTGGCGTGGTCGATCAAGTCAGGACGATGCGATCGCCCTCTTTCAGCCGGACAACCGCTTTCTTCCAATCCGGCGCCTTGCCCGCGTGCATCGTGCGTTGGCGGCGGTATTTGCCCCGGATGTTCTGTGTGTTGACGCTGATCACTTTCACTTTGAACAGTTCTTCAACCGCGTGGCGGATTTGAACTTTGTTGGCGCGGCGATCGGCCACCACCGTGTATTGATTCAGTTTCTCGGTTTGCGCCGTCCCCTTTTCGGTCAAACGCACCGTTTTAATGATTTGAAAAGCGTTCATGGTCCGATTCCGCTTCGACTATTCTTTGGCAGCCAGCAATCGATTCTCCACCTGCTCGAAAGCCGCTCGGGTAAAAACAAGTTTGTCCCATCGCAACACCTCGTACGTGTTGAGGCTGTCGCTGGAAATCAAACCGACATGGGGAATGTTCCGGGAAGCAAGGAACAGGTTCCGATCAACGCCGGCGGCTACTATCAGGGTGGTGCCGTCAATTTGCAAGGCCTGCAGCACGCTCAATACTTCTTTTGTTTTCGGGGCGCCGATTTTCAAATCATCGATCACCATCACGTCGCCGGCGGACAACCGTTCGCTCAGCGCTTTTCTCAACGCCAATTGCTTCGTGCTCTTCGAAACTTTCTTCCGAAAATCACGCGGCTTCGGACCGAACACCACACCGCCGCCACGCCAAAGCGGAGAAGCAAAGGATCCAGCGCGCGCGCGCCCCGTCCCCTTTTGCCGCCATGGTTTTTTGCCAGTGCCAGCGACTTCGCCCATCGTTTTCGTCGACGCGGTGCCGCTCCGTTGGGCGGCTTGATGCGCCACGACCACGTCATGGACGGCTTGCGTGCCTTTGCCGGTCTCGATCAAGGGAAGCTTCACCTCAAATTCGCCCTGCGAGTCGCCTTTAGAATTTTTGACAGTCAACTTCATGGTCGGGGATTACTTTTTGGCCTCAGCCGCTTGTTTGGGGCGCTTTTTCGATTCGCGGATCACGACGTAATCGCCATTCGCTCCTGGGATCGCGCCTTTGACCAATAAAATTTGATCCGCTTCCCGGACTTGAATGATCTCGAGGTTTTGCACGGTGCGCCGGACCTGGCCCATATGGCCGGGCATGCGCATGCCGCGCATGACCGTGCCGGGGAACAGGCGCTGCCCAATCGCGCCCCCGCGGCGGCGCCAGCCTTTGGCGCCATGCGATGCATCGCCCCCGCGGAAGTTATGGCGCTTCATGACGCCTTCAAACCCGCGGCCCTTGGTCACCCCGATGGCATCGACGAAGTCGCCCGGGGCAAAAATCCCCGGCCCGATCACATCGCCCGGTTTGACGTCGATGGAAAAGTTTCGAAACTCCCGGATTCGTTTGGTCGGCGTCGCTTTGAATTTTTTGAAATGGCCGAGGGCCGGCTTGGTGAGCCGGGATTCCTTTTGATCAACGAGCCCGAGCTGAACCGCTTGATAGCCGTCGCTCTCGATTGTTTTGCACTGCACAACCCGATTCGGGCCGGCCAGCACAACCGTCACTGGAATGACATTTCCTTGGGCGTCGTAAACGCGGGTTTGGCCGATTTTTTTTCCGAGCAGACCAATCATAAAGGCGCCTAAATTTTAATGGTGATGTCGACGCCCGCAGGGAGGTTGAGCTTTTTCAGTTCGTCCACCGTCTTGGCGGTTGGGTCGATGATGTCGAGCAACCGCTTGTGCGTCCGTTGCTCGAAGGTTTCGTGCGACTTCTTGTCCGCATGAGGCGAACGCTGCACGGTCAATCGTTCAATGCGGGTCGGCAGGGGGATTGGCCCGGCGACACGGGCGCCAGTGCGCTTGACCGTCTCCACGATCTCGTGGGCGGATTGGTCAATGACGCGATGGTCATAGGCCTTCAACCGAATTCGAATGCGTTGTCCTGCCATAAAAGTTTCCGATGCGTTAAGAGTTACTGGCTGCGGGCGGCTTTGGGCTTCGCTGAATCCAGAATCGTCGCGACGATGTTGGTGGGCACCGGTTCGAACCGGAGCGGTTCCATTGAATAAGAAGCGCGGCCTTTGGAAAGCGAACGAATAGCGGTGGCGTAGCCGAACATCTCCGCCAGCGGCACATCCGCATAGAGGCTGACCGCGTTATTTTTGCTTTCGATGGTCTGTATCTTGCCGCGGCGGCGATTCAAATCGCCGAGCAGATCGCCCTGATATTCGTCGGGCGTGGTGACTTCCACCTTCATGATCGGCTCGAGCAGAATCACGTTTGCTTTTTTGGCGGCGTCCTTCAGCGCGAAGATGCCGGCCATCTTGAAGGCCAATTCGCTTGAATCGACTTCGTGGAATGTTCCATCGACCACGGCCACTTTGATGTCGACCATCGGGTAGTTCGCCAGCACGCCGCCCGAAATCGCTTCTTCAACGCCGTCGATCACCGCTGGAATGTACTCCCGGGGAATGGCCCCGCCGACGATCTCGTTGACGATTTCGACGCCTTTGCCGCGTTCGTTTGGTTCAATTTTCACGAGGGCATGGCCGTATTGACCCCGGCCGCCGGATTGCCGGATGAATTTCCCTTCACCGTCCGCCGCCCGAGTGATGGTTTCGCGATAGGCAATCTGCGGAGCGCCAGCGCTGGCTTCAACCTTGAATTCGCGAAGGAGCCGGTCGCGAATGATTTCCAAGTGCAATTCACCCATGCCCGCGATAATGAGCTGGCCGGTTTCTTCGTTGGTGAAGCAACGAAAGGTTGGATCTTCCTCGGCCAAGCGCTGCAGCCCTTCCGCCATTTTCTCGCGATCCGCGCGCGTCTTCGGCTCGATCGCCATTGAAATAACCGGTTCCGGGAAGGTCGGGGGCTCGAGCGTGACTTCAAAGTCTTCGTCGCAGAGCGTGTCACCCGTGGTGATGTTCTTCAGCCCAACGAGGGCGGCGATATCTCCCGCAAACGTCGTTTCGACTTCAATCCGTTTGTCCGCCTGAATCATCATGACACGGCTGACCCGCTCGCGTTTTCGGGTGCGCGGATTGTAAATGACGTCCCCTTTTTTGAGCTGCCCACTGTAAACGCGGAAGAAAACCAGTTTGCCGACGAACGGATCGGTCCAGAGCTTGAACGCGAGCGAACAGAATTTTCCGTTGTCATCCGAGGGGACCTCAACCGGCTTTTCCGGATCATTTGGGTCCAGGCCCACGGCGGGAGGAATATCGAGCGGCGAGGGCAGATAATCGACAACCGCGTCGACCAGCGGTTGGACGCCGCGTTTTTTGAAGGCGGAGCCGCAAAGCACCGGGACGAATTCGATTTTGCAGGTCAACCGGCGGATCGCTTGCTTCAACTGCAATGGAGCGATCGGTTTGTCCTCAATCACCAATTCCGCGATCTCGTCGTCCTTGTTCGCCACTGCCTCGATCAATTCGCGCAACGCATGCTGCGCGGATTCCTTGAGCTCAGCGGGAATTTCTTCGATCGAATACTTCATCCCGAGCTCGTCGTTCAGATCATAAATAATCGCCTTTTGATTGATCAGGTCGATCATCCCGCGGAAGTAATCCTCGCGGCCGATCGGAATGAAGACAGGGTAAGCGTAAGCGCCGAGCTTGGTCCGCATTTCCTTAACGGCGTTTTCAAAATTCGCCCCGGTGCGGTCCATCTTGTTGACGAATGCGATGCGGGGGACTTTGTATTTGGTCGCTTGGCGCCAGACTGTTTCGGACTGCGGCTGCACGCCGGCCACGCCGCAGAAAACGGCCACGGCGCCGTCCAGGACTCGCATCGAGCGTTCGACTTCGGCTGTGAAATCGACGTGGCCCGGAGTGTCAATGATGTTGATCCGGTGCGGCTGGCCGACAAAGCTTTTAGCGGTGCCGTCTTCTTTCTGGGTCCAGTAGCAGGTGGTCGCCGCGGACGTGATGGTGATGCCGCGCTCCCGCTCCTGCTCCATCCAGTCGGTCACTGTGTTCCCTTCGTCCACATCACCCATGCGATGGATGAGGCCGGTATAGAAAAGGATCCGCTCCGTGGTGGTGGTTTTGCCGGCGTCAATGTGCGCGGCGATGCCAATGTTCCGGGTCCGTTCCATCGGATATGTCCGATTGGGGGAATTCGGAGCCTTTTTGTTTTCAACTACAGCTTCCATCGTTGTCTAAAGAATAAAAATGCCCCGGTTGCTTCGGCCACGGGGCAAACTGGTTTATGTTTTAACTACCAGCGGAAATGGGCGAACGCTTTGTTCGCCTGCGCCATCTTATGAACTTCGTCGCGCTTTCGAATCGCGTTCCCCTGCCCTTGATACGCTTCCATTATTTCCGCCGCCAAGGCGTCCATCATTTTAATGCCTTTTCGCGCATCCGCAAAGTTGACCAGCCAGCGAAACGCGAGCGACAACTGGCGGTCAGGCGTTGTCTCGACCGGCACTTGATACGTGGCGCCGCCCACGCGCCGGGCTTTGACTTCGAGCCGCGGCTTCACATTCTCGACGGCGCGCTGCAGCACTTCGAGCGGATTGACGTTCGGATTCTTTTCGGCGATCCGGTCGAACGCCCCGTAAACAATCCGTTGGGCAGTGCTTTTCTTTCCGCACTGCATCACCACGTTAACCAAGCGGCTGACTAACGTGCTGTGAAACTTCGGATCTTCCAGCACCTCTCTGCGAACGGCTCGACGGCGTCGGGACATAAATCAATAAATAGGTTACTTGGCCGGCGCGGCGGCTTTGGCAGCGGCTGCCTTGGGCCGTTTCACGCCGTACTTCGAACGGCTCACGCGCCGCTTCTCCACTCCAGCGGCATCCAACGTGCCGCGGACGATATGATAGCGAACGCCGGGCAAATCCTTCACGCGCCCCCCGCGGACGAGCACAATCGAGTGCTCCTGCAGGTTGTGCCCTTCGTCGGGAATGTAAGCGATGACTTCGTAGCCATTCGTCAAACGGACCTTGGCAACTTTGCGCATGGCCGAATTCGGTTTCTTCGGCGTGCGGGTCATCACTTGCACGCAAACGCCGCGGCGAAACGGCGCGCCTTCCAAGGCCGGAGACTTGGACTTAAATTTTAATTTCCGGCGTCCTTTACGGACGAGTTGGTTAATTGTTGGCATTGCGATTCGGGCTCACGAGTCCCTTAGATTCCCCCTCCGCTCTCGGTGAGAAAAACGGAGCGCGAATATTACCAAAGGAAGTTCGAGTTGCAACTAGTATTTAAAATTTTTTCCTTTTTTCCGCGCTCAACTCGCCATCGGTTGCTGTTCCAAAAGCGGGTTGGGTTCTTCCGCAGCTGGAAGCGGTTCGACCGTCGGCTTCAACTGCACCTTGCGATGGATGTTGAACCCGGATCCGGCCGGGATGATGTGCCCCATAATGACATTTTCTTTGAACCCCCGCAGGTAATCCACTTTTCCCATCGTCGCGGCTTCCGTCAGCACGCGCGTGGTGTCCTGGAATGACGCCGCGCTCAGGAAGCTCTCAGTTTCCAGCGACGCCTTGGTGATTCCCAACAGCACAGGCTGCGCTTCCGCGGGTTTGCCACCCATCTTCTCCACGCGCTCGTTTTCTTTCTCGAACGCGATTTTATCGATCTGTTCGCCCCAAAGGAACGTGGTGTCGCCCGGTTCGGTGATCCGCACCTTCCGCAGCATCTGCCGGACGATGATTTCAATGTGCTTGTCATTGATGGTGACGCCTTGCAGCCGGTAAACCTCCTGCACTTCGTTCACCAAGTGTTCCTGCAATTCCTGCGGCCCGCAGACGTCGAGAATTTCGTGCGGCACGATTGGCCCTTCCGTGAGTTGCTGCCCCTTTTTCACGAAATCGCCTTTGAACACGATCACGTGCCGGCCGATCGGAACCAAATGCTCCTCTTCAATGTTGGTCTGCGGATCGCGAATGATGATCGTTCGCTTCCCGCGAACGCTCGGACCGAAGTCTACAATACCATCAATTCGCGAAATTTCTGCGGCATCTTTCGGCCGCCGCGCTTCGAACAACTCGGCCACTCGCGGCAAACCGCCGGTGATGTCCTTCGTTTTGGAAGTTTTGCGCGGCGTCTTCGCCATCAGCGTGCCTGCCACGATCTTGCTCCCTTCGTGCACGACGATGTGTGCGCCGGAAGGAATCGGATACTGCGCGAGGGTTTCGCTTTTGTCGCTCTGAATCAGGATCTGCGGGTGCAAATCTTCCTTGTGCTCGATGATGACCATCGCTTCCTGGCCGGTCGTCTCATCGGTTTCCTGCTTCATCGTGACCCCTTCGATGATGTCCTGGAACTGAACCCGGCCGGCTTTCTCGGAAATGATCGGCACGTTGTACGGGTCCCACTGCACGAACGTGTCGCCTTTTTTGACTTTGCCGCCGTTCGAAATCGAGATGACCGAACCGATCACGATGTTGTGGGTTTCCAATTCACGGCCGTCGTCCGCGAGCAGCGAGATCGAACCGTTTTTATTCAGCACAATGTGATTGCCGTCCTCGAGCTCGACCACACGCAGATCGTTGTAACGGATCACGCTGTCGTGCTTGGCTTTGATTTGCGGCTGCTTGAACACCTGCGAGGCCGTTCCGCCGATGTGGAACGTGCGCATGGTCAGCTGCGTGCCGGGTTCGCCAATGGATTGCGCGGCGATAATGCCGACGGCTTCGCCTAGCTTGACCAATCCCCCGGTCGCGAGATTGCGCCCGTAACACGCCATGCAAATGCCGTACTTGCTCTCGCAAGTCAGCACGGAACGGATCCGGACCCGTTCGATGCCCGAGCTTTCAATGTCTTTGGCTTTGACTTCGTCGATTTCTTCGTTGGCTTTGACGAGCTTTCGCTTGGGGTCGCGCGGGTCGTGCAAATCATCGCACCCGAACCGCCCGACGATCCGCTCGCTGAGCTTCACGACTTCGTCTTCGCCTTCGTAGATGGACTGAACCCAAATGCCGTTGTTTGTGCCGCAGTCGATTTCACGAATGATGACGTCCTGCGCTACGTCCACGAGCTTGCGTGTCATGTAACCCGAGTCGGCCGTTTTCAGCGCCGTATCGGCCAGCCCTTTGCGAGCGCCGTGCGTCGAAATGAAATATTCCAGCACTGTCAAACCTTCGCGGAAGTTCGACAAAATCGGCTTCTCGATAATGTCGCCCGACGGTTTGGCCATCAGCCCGCGCACGCCGGCCAACTGGCGAACCTGCTGGCGATTGCCGCGCGCGCCGGAATCGACCATCAGCCAAACGGGATTGTACTCGCGCTTGCCTTGGTTGTGCTCGAGCGTCCGGAGCATGACGTTCGCGATCTGATCGGTGCAATGCGTCCAAATGTCGATGATCTTGTTGTAGCGTTCGCCCGGAGTAATAACCCCGCGGCGGTATTGCTTTTCGACTTCGGCAATTTGCCGCTGCGCCATCTCGATCTCGTGCGTCTTTTCCTTCGGAATGATCATGTCGTCCATGCCGATCGAGACGCCCGCGCGGGTCGCTTCGCTGAACCCGAGCTCCTTGAGCTTGTCCAGCGTCGTGACGGTCTTCTCGTGGCCGCAAATCTTGTAACAATTCCAGATCAGGTCACCGAGTTGTGATTTACCGATCACCTTATTTGGGAACCCAAGCTCCGCCGGCCAAATTTCGCTGAAGATCACCCGTCCCACGGTCGTCTCGATCACCTTCTTGTCGGCATTGCCATAGGCCGTTTTCTTGCCGTAATCAGGATTGGCCAAAAAGAGGCGGGAATGAGTCCGCACCGCGCGGTCCACATGAGCGAAGATGACCTCGTCTTTCGACCCGAACAGCATCGGTTTTCCGTCGGATTTGTCGGGGCGCGGAACGGCCGTGAGATAATAGCAGCCGAGCGTGATGTCCTGCGTCGGCGTCATGATCGGCTTGCCGCTGGATGGGCTGAAAATATTCAGGGGCGCCATCATGAGCAACCGGGCTTCGAGCTGGGCTTCCACCGAGAGCGGGACGTGCACGGCCATTTGATCGCCGTCGAAGTCCGCGTTGTAAGCCGTGCAAACCAGCGGATGAATCCGGATCGCTTCGCCTTCGATCAAGACCGGCTCGAACGCTTGGATGGAGAGACGATGCAGCGTGGGCGCGCGGTTGAGCAACACCGGATGGCCTTTGGTCACCTCTTCGAGAATGTCCCAAACTTCGGGCGACTGCCGTTCGATCATTTTTTTCGCCGAACGAACGGTGTGCACGTAACCGAGCTCCTTGAGGCGTCGGATAATGAACGGCTCGAACAACACGAGCGCCATTTTCTTGGGCAGGCCGCATTGGCTGAGCTTGAGTTCCGGGCCGATGACGATGACGGATCGGCCGGAGTAATCGACCCGTTTGCCGAGCAAGTTTTGACGGAACCGTCCGCTCTTGCCCTTGAGCATGTCGCTGAGAGATTTTAACGGGCGGTTGCCGGCGCCGGTGACCGCGCGGCCATGGCGGCCGTTGTCGAACAGCGCGTCGACGGCTTCTTGCAGCATCCGTTTTTCGTTGCGAATGATGACCTCGGGCGTCTTCAGCTGGAGCAGATTCTTCAACCGATTGTTCCGGTTGATCACGCGGCGATAGAGATCATTCAAATCTGATGTTGCGAAACGGCCGCCTTCCAGCGGCACGAGCGGCCGGAGGTCAGGCGGAATCACCGGCAAAACCGTAAGGATCATCCATTCCGGCCGCGTTTTCGAAGAAATGAACCCTTGGAACAATTTGATCCGTTTGGCGATTTTTTTGCGGATCTGTTTGCTCTTGGTTTCGTTCATCGCGATCTGCAACCGGTCAATCTCCTTTTCGAGTTCGACGCGGCTGAGCGCTTCGCGCACCGCTTCAGCGCCCATCTTCGCCAGGAAGGCGTCCGCTCCATAAGTTTCTTTGGCTTCGCGGAATTCCATTTCGCTGAGCAACTGGTGCTGCTTGAGCGGAGTGGAGGCGGGATCGATCACGAGATAATCCTCGTAGTAAATGACCCGCTCGAGGTTGCGCGCGGTCATATCCAGGATCAACCCGATGCGCGAGGGCATGCACTTGAAAAACCAAATGTGAGAAACCGGCACGGCCAATTCGATATGGCCCATCCGCTCACGGCGGACGCGAGAGAGCGTCACTTCCACGCCGCAACGGTCGCAAACCACGCCGCGATGTTTGATCCGTTTGTACTTGCCGCAGGAACATTCCCAGTCTTTGACCGGGCCGAAAATTCGCTCGCAAAACAGTCCGCCTTTTTCGGGCTTAAACGTGCGGTAATTGATCGTCTCCGGGTTTTTGACTTCCCCTTTGGACCAGGAGCGAATCGTCTCTGGGGAAGCGACCGAGATGGAGACGTATTCGACGAGATTAACCTTATCGAGCCCGAGCAATTCGCGGGCGCTTTCTTTGGTGTTCATCATACTCGTGTAAGATTGGGGCTTGGCAACGGCAGTTTAGCTGAGGGCGGTTAATTGAGCGGGCTGGGCCGGTTGATCCAGCGGGTTGGAATAGCCAACTTTCACGTCGAGGCCGAGGGATTGCATCTCCTTGACCAAAACGTTGAAGGACTCGGGCACACCGGCTTCGAGCGCGTTATCCCCTTTGACGATGCTTTCGTAAATTCGTGTGCGGCCTTGCACGTCGTCGGATTTCACCGTGAGCAGTTCCTGGAGCGTGTAGGCCGAACCGTACGCTTCCATGGCCCAGACTTCCATTTCGCCGAAGCGCTGGCCGCCGTACTGGGCTTTGCCCCCGAGCGGTTGTTGCGTCACGAGCGAATACGGCCCGACCGCGCGGGCATGAATCTTGTCCGCCACCAAGTGACCGAGCTTCATCATGTAAATGAATCCGACCACGATCTCCTGATCGAACTGTTCGCCAGTCCGTCCGTCATAAAGCAGCAGCTTGCCGTGTTCGGGCAACTTCGCCTCCTTCAAATAGCCGCGGATGTCCTTTTCCTTAATGCCGTCGAACACCGGGGTCGCAAAACGCAGCCCGAGCAGTCTGGCCGCCCAGCCCAAGTGGGTTTCGAGCACTTGGCCGACATTCATGCGTGAAGGCACGCCGAGCGGATTCAAAACAATGTCCACCGGCGTTCCGTCCGGAAGGAAAGGCATGTCTTCCTCAGGAACAATCTTGGCCACGACACCCTTGTTGCCGTGACGTCCGGCCATTTTGTCGCCAACAGAGAGTTTCCGTTTCGACGCGATGTAAACCTTCACCGATTTGATGATGCCAGGATCAATCTCGTCCCCGGATTCGACCCGCTCCATCTCTTCGTCATACTGCATTTGCAGATCGTCGAACTTTTTCTTAAAGCTGCCGATGATCTCGTTAATCTTGTTTCGAATGGGAGAAGGATCGATCTCGATCCGGTCGTAAACGCCCGCCAGTTTCCGCAACAGCGTTTTCGTGATCTTGCGGTTGGCCGGGATGATGATTTCGCCCGTCTCAGAATTCACGACGTCGAGCGGGATTTTTTCGCCCAGCAGGATATTGCTGAGCGCTTCGGTGAGCTGCTCGCGCAACTCGTCCATCTTCGTCTTGTATTCCTCTTCGACTTGCTTGGCGTGCTTCTTCGCTTCCGTCGGCGAAACCTTGGACGCCTTGTCCATTTCTTTTTTCGAAGAAACTTTCACGTCCATGACAATCCCGTAAGTCCCCGAGGGCACCTTCAGCGAAGTGTCTTTCACGTCAGCCGCTTTTTCACCGAAGATCGCCCGGAGCAGTCGTTCTTCCGGGGCCAATTCCGTTTCGCTCTTGGGCGTAATCTTTCCCACGAGAATGTCGCCCGGCTTGACCTCCGCGCCGATCCGAATCACGCCATCAGGGCCGAGATTCTTGAGCGCTTCTTCGCCCAGGTTCGGAATGTCCCGCGTAATTTCCTCGGGACCGAGTTTGGTGTCGCGCGCGCCCACCTCGAATTCATCAATGTGAATCGACGTAAAAATGTCATCTTTGACGATTCGCTCGCTGATGAGAATGGCGTCTTCGAAGTTGTAACCGTTCCACGGCATGAACGCGACGAGCACATTCCGGCCGAGCGCGAGCTCGCCGCCGGCAGTGCAAGGCCCATCCGCGATGACTTGGCCTTTTTTGACGTTATCCCCTTTGGCGACCAGAATCTTTTGGTTGATGCACGTCGCCGCATTCGAGCGCATGAATTTACGGATGTTGTAAACCCAGACCCCTTCGCCTGGGTCGTTCTTGATCCGCTTTTTGCCCTCGGGCAATTTTCCGTCGCGCGTAATAACGATCTGGTTTCCGGTGACGGAAGCGACTTTCCCCGCTTCTTCAGAAACCATGACAGCGCGCGAATCGCGAGCCACGCGTTCTTCCAGTCCGGTGGCCACGAGTGGCGCTTCGGTCACGAGCAGCGGCACGGCTTGGCGTTGCATGTTCGATCCCATCAACGCGCGGTTCGCATCGTCGTGTTCGAGGAACGGAATCAATCCAGCTGCGACCGAAACGAGCTGCTTCGGTGAAACATCCATGTAATCGACCCGGGCGGGCTCAACATCAACGAAATCGCCTTTGCAACGGCAGAGCACGCGATCGGTGACGAAGTTGCCTTTCTCGTCAATCTGAGCATTGGCCTGGGCCACAGTGAAATTCTCCTCGCGATCCGCGGTGAGATATTCCATTTGGTTAGTCACGCGCCCCTTCTCGACTTTGCGATAGGGCGTTTCGATAAATCCAAAATCATTGACGCGGGCGAATGTCGCGAGAGAGGCGATCAACCCGATGTTTGGGCCTTCGGGAGTTTCAATCGGGCAAATGCGCCCGTAATGCGACGGGTGAACGTCACGCACTTCGAATCCGGCCCTGTCACGGGAAAGCCCGCCTGGCCCAAGAGCGGAAAGGCGGCGCTTGTGGGTCAACTCGGCCAGAGGATTGATCTGGTCCATGAACTGCGACAATTGGCTGCGGCCGAAGAAATCGCGCACCACGGCTGAAAGCGCCTTCGGGTTGATCAATTTCTGAGGAGTCATCGTGTCGACTCCTTGATCGAATAAGGTCATGCGTTCCTTGACCAGGCGCTCAGTGCGGGCCAGCCCAACGCGGCATTGATTCGCCAGCAATTCCCCGACGGTGCGGACGCGGCGGCTTCCCAAGTGATCGATGTCGTCGAGGGTTCCTTCGCCTTGCTTCAGGCGGAGCAGATATTTGGTCGCCCCGACCAGGTCTTCCTTGGTCAAGATGCGCGAATCTTCGTTAGTCTTGAGCCCAAGTTTCTGCATGATCTTGTACCGGCCCACCCGGCCCAAGTCATACCGCTTGGGATCGAAGAAGAGCCGCTTGATCAAAGCGCGGGCGTTCGCCGCGGTCGGAGGATCACCCGGGCGCAACCGGCGATAAATGTCCTTGAGCGCTTCCTCTTCGTTCTTGGTGGGATCCTTTTTGAGGCACTTGATGACTATCCCTTCGTCGATGGTCGTGTCGACAACCCGGATCTGTTTGAGCCCGATCTCTGCGATCTGCTTCAGAACCGCTTTGGAAAGCGGCTCGAACGCGCGAGCCACCACGATGCTTTTGTCCGGATCGACCGCGTCTTCGATGAGGACCTTGTTCTGAATATTCTCGAGGCTCTCCGCTTCTTTCAGGCTCAGCTCTTCGATTTCGTAAAACAGCTTCAGGATATCCGCATCCGTGCTGTAACCGAGGGCGCGGAAGAAAGTGGTCGTTAAAAATTTCCGGCGGCGCTTTTTGCGGTCGAGGTAGACGTAAAGCAAATCGCTGGTGTCGAATTGGGCTTCGTACCAGGAACCGCGATCTGGAATAATTCGGAAAGAATGGAGGATCTTGCCGTTGGGGTGCTGGGTAGCTTCGAAAGCAATGCCGGGAGAACGATGAAGCTGGCTGACAATGACGCGTTCGGCGCCATTAATCACAAAAGTGCCTTGCGGCGTCATGAGAGGCAACTCGCCCATGAAAACCTTTTCTTCTTTGGTGCCGCTCTCCTCTTTCAAGAGAAAGGTCACGTGCAGCGGGGCCCCGTAAGTGATTCCTTCCCGCAAGCACTCAAGCCAATCCTGCTTCGGCTCGCCGATTTCGTAGCTATGGAAATCGAGAATGGTTTTTCCATCGTAACTTTCGATCGGAAAAACTTCCGTGAACACGGCTTGCAGCCCGACGTTCTTGCGTTTGGATGGCGCGACTTCGGCTTGGAGGAATTCTTTGTAAGAATTGACCTGAACCTCGATGAGGTTCGGCGGGGTGATGACCTCTTTGATTTTACCAAAGTTAATTCTCTCAGACGCACGCGATGGCATTTTAACCTCTATATAATGTCTGGAGCGAACCAGACGTTTTTGGTTGTTTTAAACGACACAACACCGGCGTCCCTGGTTCCTCAGGGTTTCACCGGCAAATTCCAAAATATTTAAAAATCCGAATCGAACTGTTGCTTTGCCCAAGGACCAGTCAGAGAGCTCGGCCGGATCTAAAGGGGCGACGGAGAATCCGCCGCCCCTCTAAAGTAATCGAAGTTTACTTAACTTCAACTTTGGCCCCTGCCTCTTCCAATTTCTTCTTCGCGTTATCCACTTCGGCCTTCGGAGCGCCTTCCAGAATGGGCTTCGGCGCTTCTTCGACGAGCTTCTTGGCTTCCGCCAGGCCTAAACCGGCTTTGACTTCGCGCACGGCTTTAATCACCGCGATTTTCTTGTCTGCCGGAACGCTCACTAGAATGACGTCAAAGGTCGTTTTGGCTTCGGCCGCAGGCGCAGCTGCTGCGCCGCCACCACCGCCAGCCGCGGCAACCGCCACCGGCGCCGCCGCGCTCACACCCCACGTTTCTTCCAGCTTCTTCACGAGTTCGGCCGTTTCAAGGACCGTTAGTTTGCTCAGTTGATCAACGATTGTTGCAATATCAGCCATGTTTCCTTTCAGTCTCGTCGTCATCCAATCGCTCGGATGGTTTAAGCCCGCATCGAGCCGACGATTTACTTTGTTGTTCTGATTCCCTGCAGCAGGCTAGGACCGCCGGGAAATTTCAAAATCTCAGTCTTTCTTTTCTTCCTTTTCAGCTTTTGCCTTCAACACTCGCGTCAGTTGCGTGGCCGGAGTGTTGAGCAACCGGGCCAGCGTCGAGGCAGGCGCGTTCAGCACGCCGAGCAGCCGGCCGCGCAGAACTTCCAACGACGGCAAATCGGCTAAGGCCGTCAAATCCGCCGCTTCCAGCCGCTGCTGATTCAAAAAACCGAACTTGATCTTCGGCCGGTCGAATTCGGACTTAAACGTCTTGACGACTTTGGCCGCGATGCTGACGTCGCGCTGCCCAGTCACAACCGCCAATTGCCCGTCCAATGAACCGCGAAGATCAGCGATTCCCGCTTCCTGGGCGGCGATCCGGAAAATTGAATTCTTGACCACGTGAACCTCAGCGCCGGCATTCCGCAGGCGATTCCGAAATTCACTGAAATGGCCGACTTTCATGCCGCGGTAATCCACGACAATGAAAAAGGGCGACCCGTTCAACCGAGTGAGATATTCGCGACCAATGAGAGTTTTTTCTGCGCGCATGGCATCTAGGAGTTAAAGCATCAGATAACGGCGTGAATGTCCCGCAGGTCGAGCCGCACGGGAGGGCTCATCGTGGCTGAGACCGTGCAACTTCGCACGAACTGCCCCTTGACGCTGGCCGGCCGCGATTTAACAATGGCGTCAATTGCCGCCCTGGCGTTCTCCGCGAGCTCATCCGGTTTAAACGAAACTTTGCCGATCGCCACGTGCAAATTGCCCGTCTTGTCGAGCTTGAATTCGACTCGGCCCGCTTTGACTTCCTTCACCGCCTTGGCCGTATCCTCGGTGACGGTTCCCGTTTTCGGGTTCGGCATCAAACCGCGCGGACCGAGAACTTTGCCCAGCTTTCGAACTTCTGACATCGCCTCGGGAGTCGCAACCGCGACATCGAAGTCCGTCCAGCCTTCCTGGCATTTTTTAATGTAATCATCGAAGCCGACATGCTCAGCGCCGGCAGCACGCGCCGCATCAGCCGCTGCGCCAGGCTTCGTGAAAACGAGCACCCGCACCAGTTTGCCGCTCCCGTGCGGCAACGGAACGGTGCCACGCACCATTTGGTCCGATTGCTTCGGGTCGACTCCCAGGCGAAACGCCAGATCGACCGTTTGATTGAATTTCGTCTTCGGGAATTGAACGAGCAATTCCACCGCGGCTTTGAGCGGGTAGGCCTTTTTCGAGTCTACCATTGCCAGAGCCTTTTTATAACGTTTGCTGGGCATGCGTGTGGTTGCGGTGCAAGCGAGCGTTGCAGCGCTCTCCCGCGGTTGAGTTTAGTCTTGGACCTCGATCCCCATGCTGCGCGCGGTGCCCGCCACAATCCGAAAGGCGGCTTCCTCGTTGCTGGCATTGAGATCTTTCTTTTTCAGCTTCACAATTTCGAGAACCTGTTTCCGAGTCACCTTGCCCACTTTCTCTTTGTTGGGCGATTTCGACCCGGAAGCAATCCCCGCCGCCTTTTTTAACAGGATCGAGGCAGGCGGCGATTTTGTGATGAACGTAAATGACTTGTCCTGGAAAACGGTAATGACAACGGGAATCACCATCCCGGCCTGCTCTTTGGTCGCGGCGTTAAATTCCTTGCAAAAGGCCATGATATTGACCCCTTGCTGGCCGAGAGCAGGACCCACCGGGGGAGCTGGATTGGCCTGCCCGGCCGGTATTTGGAGTTTGATTTGAGCGACGACTTTCTTTGCCATAACAAGATTAAGCTTTCTCGACCTGCCAATATTCCAGTTCAACCGGCGTGTTCCGGCCGAAGATGTTTACGGTGACCTTCAGTTTGCCACGGTCCGGTTCGATTTCTTCGATGACGCCGCTGAAATTCAGGAACGGTCCGTCATTGATCTTCACCGTCTCACCAATTTCAAATTGCACCTTCGGCCGTTCCCGATCTTCCGAATCGGACATCTGATCTTTGATCGAAGCGATCTCTTCCGCAGATGTTGGCGTCGGCCGGTCCCCGCCAACAAATCCAATGATCCCCTGTGTTTCGCGAATGAAGTACCACGGTTTCTCGATCACTCGCTTGCCATCGTCCAGCAGGACCATGTCGATAAACACATAGCCTGGATAAAGTTTGCGGGTCGTCACCGTCTTCTTCCCGCCGCGAACCTCGGCGACCTTTTCCATCGGAACGAGCACTTCTTTGATGTACTCGCTCATCTCTTCGGTTTTTACCCGTTTCTCGATGCTATCTTTGACCTTCTGCTCTTGTCCGGCCAAAGTATGGAGCACAAACCACTGGCTTTGCGGCATAAGCGGTAAGGGATTAAGTGATCGAATGGATTAACCGGACGAAGATCGAGACGACAGCATCGATCCCGACCGTGAAGATGCTGAGAAGAACCACTGTCACCATCACCACAATGGTGGAACCTTTGAGTTCCTCGCGGGAAGGCCAACTGCACTTCTTGAGCTCTTCGCGCGTCTCAGTGACGTAAGTAGCAATGCGGTTAAGCACGCCTTGGTACCAGAGGAAACCAAAAACGGCCCCGATCACTACTACCCAAATAATCAGTTTAACAAAATCGTTCACAGTATGTTTGGCGGAGGGGGAGGGATTCGAACCCCCGAAGGCTGTTACACCTTAACGGTTTTCAAGACCGTCGCGATAGACCACTCTGCCACCCCTCCGGCTACGTTGCTGGCAGGGCGGGAGGGACTCGAACCCCCAACCAACGGTTTTGGAGACCGCTACTCTACCAATTGAGCTACCGCCCTACAGCCCTCCGCGCCACGGTTTCCCCTAGACGGAGAAGCGGAATATCCCAAAACTCCGCTCCCAAATTTGTCGGTTAAGAAATGACTTCGCTGACGCGTCCTGCGCCGATCGTTCGTCCGCCTTCGCGAATGGCAAAGCGTTGGCCTTTTTCCATGGCGACCGCGGCAATCAGCTGAATTTCCACCGAGACGTTATCGCCCGGCATGACCATTTCCACTCCTTGCGGAAGAGTGACGCTGCCAGTGACATCGCTCGTGCGAAAATAAAACTGCGGCCGGTAGTTGTTGAAGAATGGCGTGTGCCGCCCGCCCTCCTCTTTCGAAAGGACGTAAACTTCAGCCTTGAACTTCACGTGAGGCGTGATGCTGCCCGGCTTGGCCAAAACCATGCCGCGCTCGACCTCCTCCTTCTTGGTGCCGCGCAATAGAACCCCGACGTTGTCGCCCGCGCTGGCTTTATCCAGCAGCTTTCGGAACATTTCAATATCGGTGGCCACCGTCTTGCGGGTTTCGCGCAAGCCGACGATTTCAACTTCAGACATGCGGGTGAGTTCACCACGTTCCACGCGGCCGGTCACAACAGTGCCTCGGCCCTCAATGTTGAACACGTCCTCGATGCACATCAGGAACGGCTTGTCGATTTCGCGCATCGGCAGCGGAATCGCTTTGTCGATGGCATCGAGCAATTCCTGGATGGCTTTGTCGCCCTCCGGAGTTCCTGCCAAGGCTGCCGTGGCGCTTCCGCGAACCACTGGGGTGGTGTCGCCGGGAAACTGGTATTTGTTAAGCAGATCGCGGATTTCCATCTCAACCAACTCGAGCAACTCGGGGTCATCCACGAGATCGACTTTGTTAAGAAAAACAACAATCGCCGGAACACCGACCTGGCGTGCAAGCAGGATGTGCTCGCGCGTTTGGGGCATCGGGCCGTCCGCGGCGCTCACGACCAGGATAGCGCCATCCATTTGCGCCGCGCCGGTGATCATGTTCTTCACATAATCAGCGTGGCCCGGACAATCGACGTGCGCGTAGTGGCGGGTTTGAGTTTCGTACTCGACGTGCGAAACCGCGATCGTGACCGTTTTGGTGGCGTCACGAACCGTTCCGCCTTTGGTGATGTCCGCATACGAAATCGGTTTGGCCAACCCCTTCCGAGATTGGACTGCCACCATCGCAGCGGTGAGGGTGGATTTCCCATGGTCAACGTGACCAATCGTGCCGACGTTTACGTGCGGTTTCGTTCTTTGAAACGATTCTTTAGCCATTGCAAGGTCCTAATTTACTGGTTAATAGTTTCACGTCCAAAATCTGGAGCCCATGATCAGGATTGAACTGATGACCTCGTCCTTACCAAGGACGCGCTCTGCCGGCTGAGCTACATGGGCAAAGCCTTAAAGCAACTGCTCCAGACCCAAAAACGACAAAAAACCCGTTAACCCCAAGCTCTTGCTCAGAAAAGTTCTGGGATTAATGGTTCTTTATTGTTTGTGAGCCACTAAACTTGTGGCCGGAAATATAGGAGACGGCGAGCAAGAGTCAACCGTTTTCTCCAAACAATTTTCGGCTACTGCTTTCCGGCCTTCCCGCGCCATTCCACCTTCGGCGGCTCAGGTAATCCTTGGGCTCTCAGGGCCGTTCGGAAGTGTAATTTCGCTGCTTTCCTCAAATTGTCCACCCCATGTTTCAAAACAAATTCCTTCGCCGCCAAATCCACCGCTGCCGATGCTCCTTTCGGCAAAACCATTCCAAATTCTTTTCCCAATTTTGCCAGCCGCGCCACAAATTCGTTCCGCGCCAGAATCGACGCCGCCGCCACCGCTATGTCTTCCTCCGCTTTGTGCCGCTGAACCAATTCAATGCCTTTGCCCAGCCCCATCAAAGCCTGCTCGACCGTTTTTTTGTCATACGCAAATTGATCGCTGATCGCCCGCACCGGCGCCGGATTCATCCGGTGCTTCTGCCCCATCAGATTTTCTATGGCTCGCGCATGGCCCCACGCCAGCATCGCATTGACGCTCCGCATTTTCGCATAAAGCCGGTTGTACGCTTCGTTCCCAATCGGAATCACCGTGCTCACCGCGCCGGGCGTTTCCCGAATCACTTTCGCCAACTCCGCGATTTTCCGGTCGCTCCCGATCGATTTCGAATCTCGAATCCCGGAAAGTTTCCATGCTTGGATCACGGTTTCGTTCACGTAAACCCCGGCAATGCACAGCGGGCCAAAAAAATCGCCTTTGCCGCTCTCATCAATGCCCAGCCGCGGCAACAATAACTCGGGATTCAAAATCGTTTCATAACCGAGCCGCGCCTCCCTCAGAATGTGCGGCTCGAGCGTGAACTCGATGAACTCCTGTGTTCCCTTTCCCTGAACCACCAGCTTGCCGCTCTCATAAAAAACCACGTTGACGTGGCTGCTTTTCGCGGCGAAACGCGCGTAAGCCACCTGGTAAAATTCAAAGCCGCGCTCGCGCAAAAGCGATTCCAACGCGGCAGCTTGTTCCTCGGCCAGCTTGCACGTGTGAGAAGTCAGCGGCGGCATCTGCGTAATGTCCCGAAGAGACGAAGAAAAGTCGAGCCGGCAAGGTCGATCGCCCGATCGTAATGACTGACGGCGCCTGGCGTGCCCAACTCAAACTCACGCAGGTGCGAACTGCGAATTTTTTCCGGAGTCGCTTCCATCCGATCAAGAGCCGGAGCTTTTTCTCTTTCTCGCCGCTAATCGCGGCAAAATCGGAAGTGACCACACGCTTGAAAACATTGGCCTGCATCGTTCACCGCCACGCCTTCGGACCATGAACCGGCGCTGCAGCCGGCCGCGTTCCTGGCACTGGGGACACGGCGAGGGTCTCTTCAGGAACGGCAGCCAGAAAACCACTGCTACGATTCGATTTCTCCGGCGAAATTATTTTGCCGCAACGCCTCGTAAAGCACGATCGCCGCGCAGTTCGACAAGTTCAGCGAGCGCGCCCCAGCATGAAACATCGGGATCCGCAACCAGCGGTCCCGATGTTTCTCGAGAATTTCCCTCGGCAAACCCGCTGTTTCTCGTCCGAAAATCAAATAATCGTCGGGGTGGAATTTCGCCTCGGTGTAGATTTGCGGCCCGCCCTCCTCCACAAACCAAAGGTCGTCGACACGAGCCTGACGGTAAAACGACGGCCAATCGGGCCAGCGCCGCCACGCCACATCTTTCCAATAATCCATGCCCGCGCGTTTTAGTTGAGCGTCGTCCAACCGAAATCCGAGCGGCTCGATCAAGTGCAACTCCGATCGTGTCGCCGCACAGAGCCGGGCGATGTTCCCGGTGTTCGGCGGAATTTCCGGTTGAACTAAAACAATGTTCATGGCGCCAGGCTCGTCCGCGGGCGTGTCCGCGTCGGGTAAAAAACTTTCCAAAGCACCAACCCGTGCGCGGGCGCTGTCATGCCAGCCAGGCGCCGGTTCTTTTCAACGAGCATCCGGCCAATGTCATCCGGCTTGAACCTCCCCTGCCCAACTTGAATTAACGTTCCGATGATTCCGCGGCACATTTTGTAAAGGAACCCATCGCCTTCGAGTCGGAATGTGATCAGCGCTCCAGCCCGTTTGAATTCGCATTTGCGCAGCGTCCGCACGGTTGATTTCATCTTGTATGACCGGGTTCCTGCGAACGATTCGAAGTCATGCTCGCCCACAAAATAGCCAGCGGCAATTCTCATGGACGCAAAGTCCAGCGGCGTGGAGACGAACCACGCCATGTGCCGCCAGAGCGGATTCATCGCCCGGGCGTTCCAAACAAAATAGCGGTACTCCTTGCCCGCCGCGTTAAAGCGAGCGTGAAAGTCGGAAGAAACCCGCGCCGCGGCCAGGACGCGGATATCTTCGGGAAGAAAGGCGTTCAGCGCGAGCGGGAGCTTCCGGAATGTCATTTTGAATTCCGACGCCGGAATCTCCACGTGCGCCACCATGCCGAGCGCGTGCACTCCCGTATCCGTCCGGCTCGAACTATGGATGCGGGTGACGCTGGGAAAAATCTTTTGGAAGGCGCGTTCGATCACTTCCTGAACGCCCGTGCCGGTTTTCTGGACCTGCCAGCCGGCGTAGCGCGCGCCGTCAAAGGCGATCGTCAGTTTGAACTTGTAAACGTTATCCTTGGGGCAAGGCATCGAGATAACTTTGCAGCAAAATAGCCGCGGCCATTTTGTCGACTTTCTCGCGCCGCTCGCTGCGGCGGACATTCGCCTCGATCAAGAATCGATTGGCCTGCGCTGAAGTCAGGCGTTCGTCCCAAGTGCGGATCGGAATGGCCAGCGCGTCTTTGAGCACGGCGACGAATTCCTGCACCTTCAAGGCGGCCGGCCCGTAACTTCCGTCCATGTTCCGCGGCATTCCGACGATGATCTGCTCGATTTGTTTTTCTTTGATGAGCTGCTTGAGACGCTCCAGAAAACCAGAGAACGGTTCCGCCGGCACAAACTCGAGCGGCTGGGCGATCAAGGCCGTCTCGTCGCTCAGCGCCAAGCCCATTCGTTTGGTCCCGTGATCGATCGCCAGAATTCTCATGTGTGGGTGCGCCTCAATGTAGCAGCCGGTGGGAGCGTGTTCAAAGTCGGAGGCTCACAATGTCCGAAAAACCTTCGCCGCAGCCGAAACCGTTTTTTGGATCTCCTCCTCCGTGTGCGCGATGGAAAGAAACCCAGCCTCGAACTGAGACGGCGCGAGATAAATGCCCGCGTCGAGCATGCCGTGGAAAAATCGCGCAAAGCATTCCCGATCGCTCGCCATGGCGTCGGCCAAATTGTGGACCGGTTTGGAATTGAAATAGCCGCAGAACATCGACCCAACGCGGTTAAATTGAACGGGCATGGACGCCGCGCGGGCGGCCTGGACCATGCCGCTCTCTAATCGCGCGCCGAGCTGCTCCAAACGTTCGTAGACTTTTTTGTTCGACAATTCTGCCAGAGCAGCGAGCCCCGCGGCCATCGCGAGCGGGTTGCCGCTCAGCGTGCCCGCTTGATAAACCGGACCGAGCGGCGCCAGCGCGTCCATGATTTCCTTTCGTCCTCCAAAAGCTCCGACGGGCAGCCCTCCGCCGATGATTTTTCCGAGACAAGTTAAATCCGGACCAATGCCAAACCGTTCCTGCGCCCCGCCGAAGGCGAGCCGAAATCCGGTCATCACTTCGTCGAAAATCAGCAGCGCGCCCTCGGTTTTGGTGATGTCGCGAAGAAATTCCAAATAGCCCGGCTTCGGCAGGTAAAGGCCCGCATTCCCCGGAACGGGTTCGACGATGATTGCTGCAATTTGGCCGGCATTCGCCTGGAAGGCTGCTTTCAGCGGATCGATTTCGTTGAACGGCAGCGCCACCGTGTGCTGCGTGAAGGCCGCGGGAACACCCGCGCTGTCCGGATGCCCAAACGTCAGCGCGCCGGACCCTGCTTTAACCAGCAACGAATCGACGTGGCCATGGTAGCACCCTTCGAACTTGATGATTTTGTCGCGTTTGGTGAAGCCGCGTGCGAGGCGGATCGCCGACATCGTTGCCTCCGTGCCGGAATTGCAGAGCCGCACTTTTTCGATGCTCGGAACGGCCTGGCAAATCGCCCGAGCCATCTGCACTTCGAGCGGGTTCGGAATGCCAAAGCTGGTTCCAAGGACGGCAGCGTCTTGGATCGCGCGAATGATTTTTGGATGAGCGTGGCCAAGAATGGCGGGCCCCCACGTTCCGACGTAGTCGATGTAATCATTGCCGTCGACATCGTAGACGTGCGAACCGCTGGCGCGCTCCACGAAAAAGGGTTGTCCTCCGACCGCGCGGAATGCCCGGACGGGAGAGTTCACACCGCCCGGAATGCAGCCGAGCGCCTCGGCAAACAACTTTTCAGATTGGGTGCGTGGATGCATAGAACGACGGTTATGCGTCATGCCTTTCCCAAGCACCCGCTAACGCCGGTTGAAGAACGTTTGCCGCAACGTGCCGCGCTCGGTGCCGACCACGACGCCGGGGCCGATATGATGCCGTTGAAACCATCCTTGCTTCACTTCGAGAACATATTGGATGTTCGTTGAGACCGCCAGGATGGGCGTGTCGTCGAGCGGCTTCATGTCATGAACTTCCTGAACGACTCCTTCCGGATCGATATACGCGCAGGACAACGGCAGGTACGTGTTGCGCATATAAAAAGAGGCCCGCATTGGCACGCCGAAAACGAACAGCATGCCGTCGTTCTCGCCCATCTCCTTGCGGAACATCATCCCAGTCGCGACTTCCTGTGAAGTTAAAGCAATTTCGGCGTCGACCTCTTCTTTGCCGAGCCAGAGCTTTAACGTCTGCAGTTTGGGTTGGGCGTGGTTCAAGTAGACTTGGTCTGACTCCTCGGCCGCATCAGCAGGTTTATCTTCTTTGCAGCCGGCGATGGTGAGCGCCACCAGCACGATGGCAGCGGCGGCAGAAACCCGGACTCGGAAAAGCGAAGGAGCAATCTTCATTACCGTGTCGTCTTTAAATTGCGGTCCATCCATTGGAACATTCGCGTCCACATTTCCGGCAGATACTCGTGGCCTGTGTTCGGAAAGATAACACTCTCGAAATTCACCGGCGCGCCATACAGCGCATAGGCCTGGCGAACGGTTTCCTCGATCTTATGAATTCCCGACACTGGCGAGCCTTTGTCGCGGTCACCGGTCAGGAAAAGAACCGCGCGCGGCGCGATCAGCGAGACAATGCCTTCCGTGTCGAAGTGGGTCAGCACGTCCGGAACGTAATAATAAATCCCGTGCTGATTCATGGCGGCGTCCTCGATCAAATCCTGATAGCGAGTCAAACAAGCGACAGCCACGCCAGCTTTGAGCCGTTCGTCGAGTGCCATCAACCACCATGTGCGCGTGGCGCCCATGCTGATTCCAGTGACCCCAATCTGTTCGGGATCCACTTCGGGACGCGTGGCCAGGTAATCCAGCGCCATTAAATCATCCCGAAGGATCATTCCCCATAAGGTGCGGCCAAACCAGAGATTGAATTTCGTCGCGCTCAACTCGCCTGCCGCGCCTTTTTCGACCGGACCGCCCGGGCCTTGGCCGTTGCGTTCGCCAAAACAGTAGGCGTCAATCCCGAGCACAACATAGCCGCGGCGCGCCAAAGCGGGTCCCGGAGGCTCGGGCGTATGGCGGGCTTGCAGCATCTCTTCCTTGCCGATGTCGTACTCCCCGCCGTGCCAATGGCAATAGAGGATGGCCGGAACTTTGCCCGTTCTGTTTTTCGGAATGAACAAATAACCTGGGACATTCGCGCCGGCTTCATTGTCGAACTGGAATTTTTCAAGCCAGTACTCGCCCCGATCCTCCCGGTAGAGCGTGATGACTTCGGGATGCGCCGGACGCGGCGGAAGCTTTCCAAGCAGGCGCACGAGCTCCGTCCGCATTTTGCTGCGATCCTGCTGCCAGGTGATTCGCTTTTCCGGAATCTTTACTTTGGGAACAGGCCCGGCTTTTTCAAGCCAGCGGCTGGTGGTTTCATTTTGCGCCATGATGAAAAGCTGTCCGCCGATCAGTAAAGCGGCTGGAAGGAAACGGCCGGCCATTGCTCCAAAATTTTTCATGCAAACGACGGCCGACACGAAGCGAACCGTCCGGAAGAGCATCCACGCCGAACATCCGTTAGTCAATTCTTCTAACGGAATCTCGGGAGTTTGCCCATCGGTTTCACCGATTAACCCGCAGTGGAAATTCAGGCCGCTCCCTTCCTTGCGGATTCGCGGGGCGGGACGACCTTTCTGCGGTGGCGGGACAACCCACTCTCCTGGCTACCGAGGAGAAAAGTGACTATGACCTCCATTGTTATCTTAGCCGCCCTGCTGATGCTCTCGGTTTCGCTCGGCGAGTTCGCCGGGCTCATTGATTGATGCCTGACAAACCTCCGTTATTTTCAAGAAAGAATCACTGAATGGATTACTGACCACGGGGATGGGCCTCAGGCCAGAGTCAAGCGCCTGCTGCTGGACCGGCTGAACAGCACGGCGCGGGAAAGAAGGAAAGGTTTTTGAAGGCGGGAATGGTTTCCGCCTTGAATTTTGGAAGCGTTCATGCGTCTATTTGGAAAACTCGTGAACCCTTCCTCCTCCAGCCCGGGAACCCCCGAAGTCTTGGAAAGCCAGAAGGCAGCTCTTTTAAAATTGCTTTCGGACGAAGACCCGCTGGTCTACGCCAAGGTTCGCGAAAAAATCCTTTCCTACGGGCAGTCAGCAGGGCAATGGGTCCGCCGGGAAAGCCTCAGCAACGAGCCGCTCGTCCGGCGCCGGGCGCAGGAAATCATCGAGCATCTCGGACGGCAAGCGGCGGACAACAAATTTCTGGCGTTCTGTTTGAATCAAGGGGAGGAATTCGATCTCGAACACGCGTCTCTTTTGCTGGCCCAGACGCATTACCCCGAGATCAATATCGACGCGTATCACGCCCTGTTCGATAATTTCGCGAGCGATCTCCGAATGCGAATCAATCTGGCCGCAGGACCGGATGCCATTCTGGCCACCATCAATCATTACCTGTTCACCGAACTCGGATTCACCGCGAACGAACAGAATTATTACGATCTCGAGAACACTTACCTGAGCCGCGTGATCGATCGCCGCACCGGAAACCCAATCAGCCTTTGCCTGGTTTACCTTTTTGTAGGACGCCGCCTCAAGCTTCCGCTGGCTGGAATCGGGATGCCGAATCATTTCGTGCTGCGGTATCAATCCTCGACGCGGGAAATTTACATCGATGCATTTCACAGCGGGAAATTGCTGATGAAAGCCGACTGCATCAAATACCTCGTGCAGACGAGCGGTTTTCAAGAGGCGTATCTGGCGCCGGTCAGCGCCCGGCGAACGCTGCTCCGGATGTGTTCCAACCTCCATCAGATTTACCTGCAGATGCAAAAGCCCGACGAGGTTTCGCGGCTTCAACGTTACATCGTCGCGCTGGCGAAGTAGGCGGCCGAGGTTAAAGGCGTTAAAAGAGTTATAAGGGTTAAAGACGTTAGAGACGTTAAGGACGTTGTGAGGCGGCCGAGCGCACGAAGTATTCTTCACCTTTCAGCGCGTGAAAGAAGCCAAACCGGTCAAGCCGCGCCAAAGGACCATTCAACTCTTTACCGCTTCCAACCCCTTTAACATTTTACCGCTTCCAACCCCTTTAACGTCTTTAACGTTTTTAACGTTTCCACCGCTTCTCCACGCCCCTTCACCCGATGCTCTTCACTTTTCGCCCGATCGCCGCCGCATCGATTCCATAACGGGCGAGCAATTCCTCCGGCTTGCCTGAGCGCGGCAGTTCGAACACGGCGAGCTTGTGGACTTTAATTCCATCCGCGCTCAGTGCCCCAGCTACCGCGTCGCCAAGGCCGCCTTCGGGGTAATGATCTTCGACCGTCAGCACAATGCCGCGCGTCTTCTGCGCCGCCGATTTGATCACGTCGCTCCCGAGCGGTTTAATGCTGTAGGCATCGATCACCGTGATGCCAATTCCTTCCTTCGCGAGCTGGTCCGCGGCTTTCAACGCCTCGAAAAGAGTTACGCCCGCCGCGACCACGGTGAGTTTATCAGTGTTCCCCTGCCGCAACACCTTCGCGCCCCCGGCGTAAAACTCTTCGTCGTTGCCGTAAATCACCGGCGTTTTGGGCCTCGAACTGCGCAAGAAATAAATTCCCCGGCCCCGCGCCATTTCCTCCATCAGCTTCTCGGTGGCGACGGCATCGGCTGGATAAAACACGACGCTGCCTTGCACGGCGCGCATCATGGCGAGGTCTTCCAGCGCCATTTGAGATGCGCCATCCTCGCCGATGCTGACGCCGGCGTGCGAGCCGACCAGTTTCAAATTCGCCATGGAAACGCCGGCCATGCGAATCTGATCGAAAGCGCGGCTGAAAAAGGCGGCGAACGTCGAAGCAAACGGCACCTTGCCTTGGGTTCCAAACCCAATCGCGACGCCGACCATGTTCTGTTCGGCAATGAAACATTCGGTGAACCGGTCGGGAAATTTCTTGGCGAATTTGTCGGCGAAGGTTGAGTTCTTGGTGTCGCCGTCCATGGCGACGATCCGCGAATCGACCTCCCCCAATCGAACCAGCGCAGCGCCGTATGCTTCGCGTGTGGCGATTTTATCGCCCAGCTTATAATTGATCGGCGGGTAAGAAGCTGGCGCCTGGCGTTTGGGAAGCCCGGTTCGCTTCGGCTCGGGAATCGGAATGCCCACCCCGCTTTTCGCCTTTGGCTGGAGAACCGCGATTGCTTGCTCGGCTTCCTCCTTCGAGAGCGCCTTGCCGTGCCAGCCGTCTTTATCGGCCACAGCGATGCCCGCGCCTTTGATCGTCTTGGCCACAATCGCGAGGGGTTGATCTCCCTGGCCGACGGTTTTCAGCGCGCCGACAATTTCATTCATGTTGTGGCCGTCGATGACGACCGCGCGCCAGCCAAATGCGGTGAGCCGGTTCGCGTAAACTTCGGTGTGGTGGCCGAAAGCGGTCGCTTGGCTTTGCCCCAAACGATTCACGTCAAGAAGGGCCACCAAATTATTCAGCTTATAAATTCCGGCCAGGCTGGCGGCTTCCCAGACGCTGCCTTCAGCGCATTCGCCGTCGCCGAGCAGAACGTACGTCCTGAAATCGAGCGCATCGAGCCGCGCGCTCAAGGCCATGCCGACGCCGACGCCCAGGCCTTGGCCCAGAGAACCGGACGCGACATCGACAAACGGCAGCCGCGGCGTGGGATGACCTTCCAAATCGTTATCGAGCTCGCGGAGCTTCAGCAGGTCAGCCGCGGAGTAGCGGCCGGTTTCGGCCCAAGCCGCATAGAGGAGGGGCGCGGCGTGGCCTTTTGACAAGATGAATCGATCGTTGTTGGCGAAGCGCGGGTCCTTCGGATCGTATCGCATGTGGCCGAAAAACAAGGCCGCGACGAGATCGGCCGCGGAACAGCACGAAGTCGGATGCCCACTGCCGGCCGCAGTCGTGGAAGCGATAGAATGAATCCGCAGTTGGTTTGCGATTCCCGTCAGGATTTCAGGAGAGATCGTGTTCATCAAAATGGTCGATAAAAATCGGGGGAAACTGTAGGACCAGCCCGCAAAAAGGGAAGAAAGAAAACCTTTAGGTTCGCTCGGAGGAGGGCTCGATCGACGAAGTCGAAGGCGGAGGAGATTTCTTCCGCCGGAATTTATTGATCTGCCCTTTCGTGTGATGGAGCAGCCGCCGAGCCCAAACAAACTCCGTCGCTAAAATCGCCAGACCCGCTGGAATTACCAGAAAGGCGGGCCCCGGCAGAACGACCAGCGCAATCCCGATCAACAGCACCGTGCCGCCGACAATCGCGACGGCGATTCGTTTCAGTTGCTTGGCGCTAATCGCGTCCAGGCTTCGCGATAATGTGGCGAACCATTTCATAAGCGCATCCCTTGGCAGTGAACGATACGCTACGAATCTGTTTTCCTCAAAGCGCTTTTCCATGTTTCCGCTCGACAGCCACGCGGAATCTGATTATCAGCGGAGCCCAAAAAAAATTACCCCGTGAAAATTCGCCGCGTTGAACCGATTTTGATGTCCTACATTTTTCCGAAGCCGATTCGTCTTCCCTTCTGGGGCGGTGAACGGACCATCCTCAAGCGCGACGCGATGCTCATTCGGATTACCACGGACAGCGGTTTGAAAGGGTTTGCGCCGGGACCAGCGCACGAGCGGGCGGCCGCCGAAATCAAACAGTTGATCGCGCCGTTTCTCGAGGGCAAAGACCCGCGCGCTTGGAAGACGTTTCAGTTTTCTGCCCCGCTCGAGACGCTCAAGACCTATCGATCGGTGGAAGTGGCGCTGGCGGATCTCGCCGCGAAAGATCAAGGCTGCGCCCTGTCCGAATTAATCGGCGGCCGTAAACGCGATCGGATTCGCCTCTATGGCAGCGCCGGAATGTATATGTCCCCGGATGGTTATGCGGAAGAAGCTGCGGCGATTGCGCAACTCGGTTTTACTGCCTACAAAATGCGCCCGGCGCTCGGGCCCGAGCAGGATTTGGAAACCGTCGAGAAAATGCGGCAGGCCGTCGGGCCGAAGGTGGGTCTAATGATTGACGCGCATGCTTGGTGGCGAATGGGCGACCGAAGTTACTCGTTTGCGACGATCGAAAGTCTGGCCCGGGAGATGGCTCGCTTCCATCCGACATGGCTGGAAGAGCCATTGCCGCCGGAAGATCACGCCGCTTATCAAACGCTTCGCGAAAAAAACATTTTGCCGATCGCCTCGGGAGAACACGAACAAGAGGAGGGCGGTTTCGACGATTTGATTTCGAAGCGAGCGGTGGATTACGTGCAAATGGACGTCTGCTGCCAAGGGGGCATTGCCATGGGCCAGCGCCTGTTCGCCAAACTGGAAGCGAACCGGATGAAGTTCGCTTTCCACAGCTGGGGAACAAACCTGGAAGTGCTCGCCGCTGCCCAACTCGGCATTTGCTGGCCCGCTGAAACGGTCGCGTGGCTTGAACATCCTTGCTATGCGAATGACGGACGCCCGGGCATGTATCCGTTTCCGCTCGCAGATGAGATCTTGTGCGATCCGTTGCCGATCGAGGATGGCGATTTAATCGTGCCGCTTCAACCTGGGATCGGAATGACCGTGAATGAAAAAGTGATCGACCGTTATCCGTTCAAACCTGGCCCATGGTCATTCTTCCAAATCAATTCGCCGCCCGAGACCATCGCCGTGACCGGGGATCACAGTCTGAAATGGATCGCAGAAACGCCACAGGCGTGAAGGTAGCGCGCCGTGGTGCATCAAGACAGTGCAGGTGGGGCGAGCATACTCGCGAGCCGCGAAGCGCCTGGAAAAATCAGTGTTACTTTCGCACATCCTCACGGGTCAACCTTACTCTTGCTCTTGCTCTTGCTCCTGCTCCTGCTCTTGCTCTTGCTCTTGCTCTGCTTTCACCTCAAACATCGAGCAAGATCAAGAACATGATCAAGAGCAAGAGAGTCATTCCTCGCTATCTGTTCCCCGGTTAATCTGAGCGCTCTGTACTCGCGAGCCGCTTTGTGCACATTCTTTGCCGGCTCGTCAGTAGCCTCGCCCCACCGTCATGCACTCGGTGCATCAAGGCCGTACCGGTGGGGCGAGCGTACTCGCGAGCCGCGAAGCGCCTGGAAAAATCAGTGTTACTTTCGCACATCCTCACGGGTCAACCTTGCTCTTGCTCTTGCGCCTGCTCTTGCTCTTGCTCTGCTTTCACCTCAAACATCGAGCAAGATCAAGAACATGATCAAGAGCAAGAGAGTCATTCCTCGCTGTCTGTTCCCCGGTTAATCTGAGCGCTCTGTCCTCTCTCACTCCACGCGATCGTGAACCTTCGCCCCGTCGTGGTGCATACTCTTTGCCGACTCGTTAGTAGCCTCGCCCCACCGTCATGCACTCGGTGCATCAAGGCCGTACCGGTGGGGCGAGCGTACCCGCGAGCCGCGAAGCGCCTGGAAAAATCAGTGTTACTTTCGCACATCCTGACGGGTCAACCTTGCTCTTGCTCTTGCGCCTGCTCTTGCTCTTGCTCTGCTTTCACCTCAAACATCGAGCAAAATCAAGAACATGATCAAGAGCAAGAGAGTCATTCCTCGCTGTCTGTTCCCCGGTTAATCTGAGCGCTCTGTCCTCTCTCACTCCACGCGATCGTGAACCTT
>Ga0082335_1000235_pt1 | contig 148791 bp, 147 predicted proteins | sample Subgrocontami58m_FD_72375 | JGI IMG/M metagenome (GOLD analysis project Ga0082335, IMG submission 72375) | Subsurface groundwater microbial communities from S. Glens Falls, New York, USA - GMW37 contaminated, 5.8 m (SPADES assembly) (version 2) ...
CGCCCATGATGCCGTACGCAGCTCCGAGGACAAGGGGGGAGACCAATCTACGTCACGGGACTTGCTCCCTAGGGGCACGGCGGTCCTCCCACCAAGTCTCCTTTACTATACAAGGGGCACGACATATCGTGCCCCTACGACGTGGGCAAGGGACGCGGGCGAGAAGACCTCGCCCCTACACAGCGTCTCGCTTACAGGCGCTGGGAGAACTGACCCCCCTTTTTGAGTGGGACCAATGTGACGGCGCGTCATGCCTACTATCCAGGGGGTATGCCAGGCGCAACCAATGGGGTTGTAACCTTGAGAAGACCGGACTGTCCTTTGCCGCTCTGCGCCCCTGCTGAAGAGGACAACGGCGCGACCTCTGCCTTCACGCGAAAAGACACGCCTTCAAGGTTGTTGGTGATGGGGTTGCTGCCATCCAGACCGACTGCCAGGGCTTGAAGCTGGGCTACGCGGACGCTTGTGAAGGCCCCAGACGCGCGCAGGGTGTCGGTGAAGCGGAGCAAAGCATCGCTGTCTGGACTGACGCCGCTGATGACGTATCCGCCAGCCTCGGTGTTGACTGTGGCGAGGACGACACCGGTGACGCCAGCGCTATCGGTAATGCCCTTCAGCCGGTCTTGAATCGTCTCCGCGTCCTTGGCGAGTCCGGAAAGCCGCGTCTCCAGCGCCGCACGATACGCAGCGCCTTCATCCGTGCGTCGGCGTGCGACGTCGGCGCTGGCGGCGGCCAGGTGTTGCTGGCGAGACCTGGTTTCCAGGCTGGCCACGGCGGTTGTAAGCTGGACGTTTCGCTGCGAAATAGCGTGCGCCTGGGACGAAACAGGAAGCGCAAAGTAAGACGCAAGGAGAAGGGCGACGCTTGACCCTACCTCCGGCCAGGGGAAGGGCTTCGGGCGGTGTCGTGTGGGTAGCAGGTCAAGGGCTGGCGTCATCAAGACAGGGCGGCGGCCTACAGAAGGATAGCCTGTTGGCCGGTAGGCAAGGGCCAGGCCGAGATTGGCGGCATACTCCTGGGGAGGGAAATGGCCGGGATGGCGGAAGGACGTGCTGAAGGGGATGACCTGCCGCCCGGTAAGTTCGGCCAGAGGGCGGGCAAGGGAATCGTCCGGGGGCGTGTCTTCGGCCAGGGCAACAGGCAGGCGTTCGCTTTGTTGCGCATCGGCAGAGCCTTCGGCATTGGAGGCAAGCTCCTGCACCGCCATGACGACGGCAGAGAGCCAGGCTTGATTTGTCTGGGCCGTCCCGCGCTCCTCACGGTGCGTCAGGAGGGGGAAACCGTCCTGCAGCAGGATGATCTCGGCGACACCGTCCTGGGCCTCTACGATGACACCGTTGCGAAGGCCCGAGGCCAGGGCCAGGGCCACCTGCCTGGGGTAGGCGGCGCGCAAGCGCAGACCCAGCTTGCGCGATAGGGTGGCGTGACGGTCTATCGCGCTTTTGGGGGCTACGGTTGCCAGAATCTGATAGCGAGTACCAGCGGGCCGTCGCTGCCAGGCAACGTCTACGTCTTCTGCTGCCAGTGGGGCTGAAGCCATGACCTCGGAGAGGGCAACTCGCCGCAGGTACTTGCGCTGCACTTTGGGAAGCTGTACCTGGCGCATGAGGCAGGTAGAGGACGGCAAGGCAAGAACGGCCGCGCTGTTGCGAGGCGTCAGGTCCAAGAGCAGTCGCCGGACGTGTTCGTCCCACGGGCCGGCTGTGGCGTCAGGGCCAGCGGACTGAAGAGTGCTGTTGCCCGGCAGGGCTGCTTTCCCCCAGGCAAGGACATGGCCGGCCTGGAACACGACTACTCTGGCGAAGCCCTGACGTAGGTCAAGGGTCACCAGGGGTCGCTTTGTTGCGAACGGCAGCCCGCTAACACCGGCGAAGGCAAACATCCTGCCGGAAGCAGCTTGCGTTGCAGGGCCTGGCGCACGGGGATCTCGTCTATGGCTTTGGAGTAGAGGGAGCGGCATTGGCGGTACCCTTCTTTACGGGAGCGGGCGTGGGAGAAAGGTAAACGACGTACTGCAATTGGGCTACGGGAAGCGCCTCCAGGCTGGTGATGCGCAGGCTGCCCACGGCTGCGACGGGAAGGCGCTGGTGCAATTCGCCTACCAGCGCATTTATTTGATCAGGGTTGCCCTGCACGGCAATGGAGAGAGGCAATGCCTGATAGATGACCGCACCTTCGGTGAGGGGCGCCAGGTCGCCCGCCTCAAGGGACACCAGGCTGACGCCCGCATCTACGGCGGCAAGCATCACCTGGGCAAGCACCCGGTCAAGGTTTGCATAGGTGAAGGGGCTGGCAGTGACAGTCAGGCTTTCTTGCCGGACGGCAGCCGTTTCCGGCGGCAAGGGATCCGCAAGAGCAGCAATCAATGCGCTGCGCCAGCCTTCAAGACGGTCAACATTCCTAGAAGTAGCCCAATAGCTAAAGCCTGTGGAGGCGTAGTAGCACAGCAGCACTGCGCCGGCAACGATACAGGCATAGGCCCAAGGTCTGGCGACCACGGCCCGGGCAGCGTTTTGGAAGAGTCTTTGAGGCTGTTGCCGCATAGATGTCCTACTTGAAGGAGTTGAGGCTGGCATAGATGGGCACGAACATGGAAAGGGCGATAAGCGCCACGATGCCGCCCACGAAGACGGTGGAGGCGGGCTCCAACATGCCCAGCAGTCCGTTCAGGCGCTGCTCCAACTGGCGCTGGTACGTGGTAGCGGCATCGCTCATGGTGCGGCGCAGGGAGTTGCTCTCCTCGCCGATAATCACCAGCTCTACGAACATGGTAGGGATGATGGTATGCCGTTTGAGGGCCTCGGCAAGGCGGTGGCCGCTAAGCAGGCTCTCCTCGGCGTCATTGAAGGCGTGTTTCAGCGGCAAGTTCTTACATCCGCTGTTGCTGAGGTGCAAGGCGTTGGCCAGGGGAACGCCGGACTCCAGCAGCATGGCAAGGGTACGGGAGAAACGGGACATCTCTTTGGCAATGACCAGCCCGCCGAAAACCGGCAAACGCGTCTGCAACTGGTCCAGACGGTAGTGGGCTTTGGGGATGCGCTTGAGGACGGCCAGCAGGATAACGAGGGCAAGCCCGGTTGCCAGAAGGATGAGGAAATTGCCGCTCACAAAGCCAAAGAAGCCAAGGGTTACCCGGGTTACCAAGGGCAGTTTGGTGCCCATGCGCTCAAAGACTTTTAGCATGGGCGGCAGGGCAAAAAGCATGAGGATGACCATGGTAAGGACGGCCATGCCCATGATGGCCAAGGGGTACAGCAGTGTGCGCACTGCTTTCTGCTTGGCCTCGTCTTCTTTTTGGAGGATGTCAGCCATCTCTTCCAAGGCGGGACCGAGCCTGCCCGTATGTTCGCCGACTTCTACGACGCTGATGAACAGGGGATTGAATGTGGTGGGATGCCGCGCCAGCGCATCGGAGAAGCTGCCGCCCTCGTCCAGGGTACGGCGGATGTCTTCCAAAGTGCGGCGCATGAGCGTGCTGCGGGTCTCGCGGTGCAGCATTTCCAGGGCGCGCAGAAGGTCGCCGCCAGTGGTGAGCATAGTGGCGATGTTCCGGCAGAACCGGACAAGCTCTGCGGTGCTGACGTGATAGAACGAGGGGAACAACGTGGCAAGTGCATCCCGCTGATGGGATGCTTTGATCTCCAGGGGCTTATACCCCTGGCTCAGAACGTGGGCTTGGGCCTCGGCCAGGACGCGAGCTTCCACCCTACCCTTGACCACACCTTCTTTGAGGTTGTAGGCGACGTAACGGTAGTGCATTGGCTAGCCTTTAGACCTGGTTTTGCAGGTGCGGGATACGTCTCTGGCGGCAACTTACTCCAGGCTGTAGAGCACGCGCATGACCTCGTGGGGCGTGGTCGTGCCTTCCAGCACTTTAGACATGCCGGCGCGCTTCAACGGGACAAGGCCGTCCAGCACCGCCCGTTCCTGGATCTGAGCACGGGATGCGTCGCCTAAGAAGAGCTGGCGCAGCTCATCGGAGATGGTAAGCAACTCAAAGACACCGGTGCGGCCGCGGAAGCCGGTGTGGGCGCACACGTTGCATCCCTGCCCCGATGCAAAGGTCTCCAGCTCCGCGCCCGTGTCGCGCCGGTAAGCGTCGCGTTCCGCGATTGGAGCGGACCTGGTGACTTTGCAGCCGTTGCACACCACGCGCACCATGCGCTGGGAGAGGATGCCTGCCACCGAGGAGGCGATGAGATAAGGCGCGACGTTCAGGTCTCGCAGCCGCACCAGGGCGGAGACGGAGTCGTTGGCATGGAGAGAGGTCAACACGAGATGGCCGGTGAGGGCTGCCTGCGTGGCAATGACGGCCGTCTCCTGGTCTCGGATTTCGCCCACGAGGATGACGTCCGGGTCAAGACGAAGGATGCTCCGAAGCTGGTTGGCGAAGCTGATGCCCGCCTCGTTGTTGATCTGCATCTGGTTGGTATCGGCGATCTGGTATTCTACCGGATCCTCCAAAGAGATCACGTTTTGTTCCATGCGGTTCATCTCTAAGATGGAGGCGTAGAGCGTCGTGCTTTTCCCCGCGCCCGTTGGCCCGCAAACGATAATCATGCCGTGGGGCAGGCGCAGCAGCTTGCGGAACTTGCCGAGTGTCTCCTGGGCCATGCCGATCTGGTCCAGGCCAATGAGGGTGAATCGCTTGTCAAGAAGCCGCAGGACGCCCAGCTCGCCATGGACGGTGTTGCTGATGGCGACGCGCACGTCCACGGTGCGGGTTTCTAACTCTGCGCTGAAGTGACCGTCCTGGGGCCGCCGGCGCTCAGCGATATTGAGTCCGGCCATGATCTTCAGCCGTGACATGAGCAAAGGGTGCATCTCCATGGGCAGGGCCATAACATCGTGCAGGATGCCGTCAATTCGGAAACGGATGCGTAGGCGGCCGTCTGCAGGGGCGACGTGGATGTCCGAGGCTCTGTCCTGTGTGGCCTGAAGAAGAAGGAGTTCTATGACCTGACCCGGAGGCGAGTCCTGGAGCTGCTGGGCTGTGACCTTGCCGCCGGTGGCAACGCCTGCGCCGCCGGAAGTCGGAGCGTCGGAAGTGGCCTCGGACAGGCGATAGGAAACGTCAATGTGCTCAAGGATGTCTTCCGCCGTGGCAATGACCGGCTGCACGGCGATGCCGGTAAGGACTGCCAGGTCCTGTCGCAGGCGAAAGTCCAGAGGGTCGGCCATAGCGACGGTGAGCCGGCCTGCCTCGGCAGCCAGCGGGAGGACCATGTAGCGCCGGGCCGTAGCTTCTGCAATGAACCGAAGGGCAGAGGGATCAATGGCTTGGGCGCGCAAGTCCACCATGGGAAATCCCAGGTGTAACGCCATGAGCGCCGCCATGTCTCTGGAGAGCACCAAGCCTTCTTTGACTAATGCGCGAGACAAAGAGATGCCCTGGTTCTGGGCCGATTCTTGGGCCAGGGTGAGTTGCTCCGGGGTGACAACTCCCAGGTCCAATAAAAGGTCGCTCAATCGCCTGGCGCCAAAGAATTGGAAAGGCAAAGGCTCTTTGGCGCCTTCTTCGGGTGTGAAATCCAGGGCTTTTTGGAGAGCCATCCTACGCCTTCAACCAAACGGCAAGCTGGGGTTCGCCCTTGAGTGACGTTTCAGGAGCAACCCGGCCCACTCCCGGCATCTGACCAACGAGTTCTTTCAACGGGGTAGGCTGTCGCAGACCTACCCATACCTCAATCTCTTCACGCTGATCGCCCATGAGCCGGAGCACGGTAAGCTGGGGCAACTGGCCCAGGGCATGCACGAATTGAAGCGACCGGCGCACGCTGCCCCCAGCGTTGACTTTCAAGAGGACAGCGCCTTCATAGACCAGTGCGGGTTCCGAATCGGACTGCGCCTTGGCCTCTTCCTTTGCGGGCTGCAAGGGTGAAGACGCGCTATCATCCGCAGCCGGCGTTGCCGGGTGCATAGTAGAAGAGAGAGAAGAGAGAGATGGTGTGTTCAGCGCCGGCTGAACTAGGGAAGCCTCCAATTGCTGTTTAAGGATGGCAGGTATTTGCATCCCGGCGTCGGCCAGGGATGGCATGCGCCAAGCGTCTTCCTTTGTGAGGATTTGGGTGAACATGACCTGCACTTCTTCTTGCAGCATGTTCAGCAACCGGGCCTTGGCTTGATAGACGGAGGCGTAAACCTCCGCTGTGAGAGCGTTCAATTCCTGGAAAATGCGGTCCGCCCGTTCGTCCACGTCTCTAGCGACCTGCTGCTCAAACCGTTTGAATGGGAGAGCGCCGGAGTGTTGCGGCTCTGCCGAAGGCTGGACGGCAAGACTGATGGGGTTGAGGAGAGTTGTTGGGGTGTCCATAAAGTTCTCCTTTGCGCGGCGGGACATTGGCGTGGTTACAGCGACAGCCATCCCTGTCGCAAGGCCGTGACTACGGCGTGGGTGCGGTCTAAGGCGTGGAGCTTGGACATGATGTTGGTGAGATGGTTCTTAACGGTGCGTTCCGAGATAAAAAGCTCGCAGCCGATGAGCTTGTTGGAAAGGCCTTCCGCCACCAGACCCAATATCTGGTGCTCGCGGCCGGTCAGGGGGCTGACAGCCTGGGATGGCTCCTCCTTCTGGGGCTGAGAAGAGGAGAGTATGGGCTTGGCAATTGCCTTGGGGTCAACGCCAAGGAGGGAGCGTGGCTGGGGGATAGCGACCTGAAGCATGAGGACCTCCAAGATGTCAAAATGCGGGTGGCGTCTTACCGGTTGCTTTCTTGCTAGCCAGCGTAGCAATCTGCTGTAAAGCGAGCGTGAGGGTGGCGTAAGAGCGGCGTGAGAATCGCAGGCGGCAGGGGGCATGGTGGGCTGGTATGGGAACATCGGACGATGCGCAGGCGACCGGGCCTCTCTAGCATGATAAAGAGGCAGAGAAACATGAAATGTTTGACGCGAAATGCGGCGCGGACTTCCAACCGTGGCAGTCTTCTCATTGAAACGGCCATTGCGCTCATGCTGTTCGTGGTTATAGGCGGGGGTCTGCTGCTGGGGTTGTCCCGGGTGCAATCCTCCGGCCGGTTCACGGCGAGCGAATCGGAGGCGGAAAATCTTATTCGCAACCAGATGGAGTACCTTTTCTCCCTCCCTTATCTGGCCCCGCCTTCTTCCTATGCTTTGGTGGCAACCCCGGCAGGCTATGGGATCAGCGCAGACGCGCTGGAGTACGTGCTGGGAGACACCAATATAGAGAAAGTGGTGGTGCGAGTGACTTTTGGAGGAAGTGAAGTGATGACCGTTGAGACGCTGCGGACTAGAGGGTAGGGGACATGGATGATAGAAAACGTCGGCGGAACATTGGCGAAAGCGGATTTACTCTTATGGAGATGCTGGTGGTCGTGGGCATCTTGGGAGTGTTGCTTTCATTGGGCGGAAGAAGTACGTATCAGGCGCTTTCTTTGCGACGCACATGGCAGGACGAGTCATTGGCGGTGCGGGAGCTAAGAAGCGCAGAGAGCTGGTTTGCCGGCGACGCCATGAATGCGTCGGGGACTACGTTGACCGATGGGGCGGCTCCAGTTGGTTCGGTGACGCTGACCTGGACGGACGGTCTGGGCGGCAACCACACGGCGGACTATACCCTGTCCAATGGGGACATGGTGCGGACCTTTGACGGCGTTCCCTATGCCGTTGCCCACCGCGTGCAATCCGCAGCCTTTTCCCTGAATAACAAGACGCTGATCTTTCAAGTAGGAGTGACGGCTGAGTACGGGTCAATCCAAAACAGCACACTGCACACCTATTTGCGGATGTTGCCATGAAACGCCAGGGCATGTCCGGGCAGAGGGGCATAGCCTTGATCATGGTGCTTGCCTTCTTGGCGGTGGCGGCGCCTGTGATAACCGGGGCGCTGGCGCTTTCCAGCAACCTGAGCTTGGATTCCGGTGTGAAGGAGCGAATCCTCAAGCGGCAGTACGCACTCCTGGGGGCGAGTCAGGATGCAATCTATCGCCTTGCCTATCAACCCGGCTATCTGGAGAGTTTGCAGACCGGCGTTCCCACCTCCTACAGTATTACGCTGAACGGCGAGGCTCTCACGGTTACGGTGACGAGCATTGTAGCGCCGCTGAGTTCGCCCCCGCCGCCGCCCATGGCGGACAACGCCCGGCGATTGCAAGCATACAAGTTTGTGACCCCAACGGTTGCGTCACCCGGGGTGCTGACTACATTCACCTATTCCGTCATAGTCAGGAACCAGGATGACGATCAGGAGCAGGTAACGCACATAAACGACCACCTGCCGCCTGGCTTCAGCTACGTGGCGGGTTCCAGCTCGGGCGTGACGACCAACAATCCAAACGTCAATGACCACCACGATGGGGACGGCGAAAGCTATCAAGAGTTGGACTGGAACCTCTCCTCGTTGCACATCGTGCTTCAGCCAGGCGAGCAGGTGGCGCTGGAGTTCCAGACGCAGGCAACGTTGATGCAAGGCAACTACTGCAACGAGGCGTGGGCGGAACCGGGCGCAGAGAAGACCAGCAGCGGCCTCACCGCGCGAATTACGGTGGGATCGCCGCTCAATGGGTTGTGCCCAGGGGAGGCCATGCGGTTGACGAAGACGGTAGACCCCGCCACGGCTGCCGGCGGCGTGTTGACGACCTTTACCTACACCATTGCCATGAAGAACACCGGTACGGAAGAACTGTACGTGTCCAAGCTGGTGGACCTTTTGCCTGTAGATTTCACCTACGTGAGCGGGTCTACCTCAGGCGACGTCGCTCAATCCGACCCTTCCACGATGGTGCAACAGGGAAGCCAACAACTGACATGGAACCTTAACCCTGATGTCCTGGTTGCTCCTGGTGCGACGAAGACGCTCACTTTTCGCGCTACGGGGACGCTTGCGCCGGGGGACTACTGGAACCAGGTATGGGCCAGTGTTGACGAGCTGCAGCATCCGGTGTACACATGGCCGACGGCAATGGTCCACGTTATGGGAGTAGCGAAAAGCTCCGTGACGGGCGGCAAGGGGATTGCCTACACGGAGCTTTGGGTAGCGCCGAGCGAGTACGTGGTGACAAACTGGTCTATGACGCCGTAGGGGGGCAGTACCGGTAGCCGAACTCCCGGACCGTCTCTATCAACTCAGGGTGGCGCGGGTTATCCTGGAGCTTCTTGCGCAGGTAGCCGATGTAGACGCGCAGGCTTTCCGTGCCGCCTTCGCTTTCACCCCAGCATTGGTCCAGCAGGCGGTCGGATGTCATCACTTTGCCGGCGTTTCTCGTAAGGATGCTGAGCAGGCGAAACTCCTGGGGAGACAGGTCAACCTTGTCGCCCCTGAGATGGACTTGGTGTCGCACGAAGTCCATGTGCAGCATGGCGTCTCTGTACTCTTCAATGGCGGCAGAAGCGGTCTTCATCTTGCGCATGGCGACCTCTACCCGAGCCAGCAGCTCTCCCATACGGAAGGGCTTGGTAACGTAGTCGTCGGCGCCGCTTTTCAGGCCCCGAACGACCTGATGCTCCTGGGCGAGGGCGCTGAGCATGATGACCGGAGCTTCGGACACCTCCCGAATGCGCTCCAACACCTGCCAGCCGTCCATTTGGGGCAGCATCACGTCCAGCACCACCAGTTCCGGCCTCCAGAGGAAGAAGGTCTTCAGGGCTTCGCGGCCATCGGAGGCGATGGCGACCTCGTAGCCTTCTCCCTTCAGGATGTTCAACATAAGCACCTGTATGGACTGCTCGTCGTCTACGACCAGGACTCTGCGTTCCATTTGAACCCCCTGTTTGCTTCATCCGCGAGCATTTATGCCTTGCGGGGCGTGATGACCAGGAAGCAGTCCAATGCCTTCTGGGAGGTCGCATGGTCAGTTGCTTAGGCAATTCTACGAATGCCAGCCATTCCTCTACAATCCTTAGATTGTATGGCTTGCTTCCCATGCAATCATACGATTGTATAGGAACAGTATAAGATTAGCCTAATAGACGGGCGTGATGAAGCTGTGAACGGGAGGCAAAGAGGCTAGGTTAGGTATATGTTTGGTATAGACGGCGCAGGACGCTTTGCGGAGTAGGAACATCCTCAGTAGAATCGGAAGCTTGTTCTAGAAGATTCCTCTAGCCCTTACGTTCTCCCCACCACTTCTTCATGCGTTCCGCCACCTGCTGCTCGTAGCCCTGGTCGGAAGGCTCGTAGTAGACGTGGCCTTTCAGGTTGTCGGGCAGGTTCTGCTGGCCGGAGAAGTGGCCTTCGTAGTCGTGGGCGTACTCGTAGCCCTTGTGGTAGCCCAAGTCCTTCATCAGGTCGGTGACGGCGTTGCGCAGGTGCAAGGGCACGGGATCGTTGCGAGTGCCTTTGACATCCTGCATGGCCTTCCCAAGGGCGGTGTAGGCGGCGTTGCTCTTGGGCGCGGTGGCAAGGTACACCGTGGCGTGGGCCAAGGGGATGCGTCCCTCCGGCAGGCCGACGAAGTGGACGGCCTGCTGGGCGGCGATGGCGATGGGCAGCGCGTGCTGGTCGGCCATGCCGATGTCCTCGGAGGCGAGGATCACGATGCGGCGGGCGATGAACATGGGGTCTTCGCCGGCCTCCAACATGCGGGCCAGCCAGTAGAGGGCGGCGTCGGGGTCGGAGGCGCGGACGGACTTGATGAAGGCGGAGATGGTGTCGTAGTGGAGGTCGCCGGCCTTGTCGTACTGCAAGGCGCGGTGCTGCAGGGCATCCTCCATCGTCGCCAGGGTGACGGTGCGGTTGCCGTCTTGCCCGGGTTCGGTGGAGGCGACGGCAAGCTCCAGGGCGGTGAGGGCTACGCGAGCATCGCCGTTGGCGGTCGTGAGGAGCAATCGGCGGGCTTCCGGCTCAAGGGTTGCGTGCTGCTCGCCCAGGCCGCGCTCCGTATCGGCCAGGGCCTTGTCCACTATCGTGCCGACGTTCTCGTCGCTCAGGGCGTTGAGGGTGAAGACGCGGCATCGGGAGAGCAGGGGCGCGATGACCTCAAAGGAGGGGTTCTCCGTGGTCGCGCCGATGAGGGTGACGGTGCCGTCCTCCACGTGGGGCAGGATGACGTCCTGCTGGGCCTTGTTGAAGCGGTGGATCTCGTCCACGAAGAGGATGGTGCGCTGGCCGGTCATGCCCAGGCGGTCTTTGGCCTCGCCGACGATGCGGCGGAGGTCGGCGACGCCTGCGGTGACGGCGGAGACCTGTTCAAACTGGGAGCGGGTGACGCCGGCGACGATGAGGGCGAGGGTGGTCTTGCCGGAGCCGGGCGGGCCCCACAGGACCATTGAGGGGATGCTGTCCGCCTCTATGCTGCGGCGCAGGACGCGGCCGGGGCCGACGATGTGCTCCTGGCCGGCCAGCTCGTCAAAGGTGCGGGGGCGCATACGCGCCGCCAGGGGCGCGACGCGGGCCTGGCGCTGGCGGCGGTTGTGGTCAAAGAGGGAGGCCATGACCTAACCCCCGTCCCCTTCCCGCAGCGGGAAGGGGAGACGGCGAAGGGTGAATCATTTGGACAGCACAAGTGTACCACAGAGGCGGGGAGACGGACATGCGGGCAGACGGACATAGAGCATAAGGCATAGGGCATAGAGAAGGGGCTGAGGATTCGTTTTTGCTGTTTTCAGGGGCCTTTTTCAGATTGGGTTTGTATCTGGGATTCGTTTTCTTTTTTTGAGGAAACGAATCCCAGAAGGAGGAGCAGAAACCTGGCACTTAAGTGCCAGGTTTTCCCTTCCCACTAAGGGAAGGGGGGAAGGAAAGGATGGAGTGGTTGTTAAGGTGGGCGCAGGTGCAGGATACGCCGCAAGGGTGGGGATGGGGAAGGGGCGGGTGGCAGGGCCGACCTCACCCCCTAGCCCCCTCTCCTAAAGGGAGAGGGGGCTAGGGGGCACGGTGATCGCACCCCTTTCCGAAGGGGAATCATGTACCGGTGTCTGTCGGGTCGTCATTATCGTTATCAACAGCAAATGGTGCTTGCCCATGTTTTCCCAGAGCCTTGAGTTCTTCCTCTGCTTGGCGGCGTTCAGCGGCGGGCACGTAAGTATCGTCGGCTTTTTGGCGCAGAATCTGAGCGTGCAAACCGATGTGGACTGGCATATCTTTTCGCACTATTCTGTCCCAAACGACCAGAGTGGCGCGCCAACTACTTCCCTGTCTCAATAGCAGTTTGCATTGAAGGCCAGTCTTCACGTCCCTTTGTGCCACGTCGGCACCTGGTTTGAGGTCTCGGATGACCTGTTCAGCTTCTGGGTAACGCCGCAACTCTATTAGGATGTCACATCGCTGAGCTGCGGCTTCAAATCTAGGGCGTGAACCATTGCACGCGGCATCGGCCTCTTGCAGGGCTTCCGGCCATTTCTTTTGCGAGCACAACCAAGTAGCCATTCGGTGGTGCACGTTTTCTGGAACGTCAATTTGCTCAAGATTCTTGAGGTGAAGCTGTATTGATGCGTCGTCGTTCAATGCTATCGCAATTTGGGCTCCGATATCCGCAATAAAACGATTCCCCCGGTCACGTTGCTCAGCTTCCTTTATGTATTTGAGTGCCTCTTCGGGTTGATGTAATTTCAGCAGGCAATGGGCGAGATCCCTGAGGACATGAATACCACGGTTCCCTGTGCTCAGCGCATCTTTAAAGGAATTGACAGCTTTGGGAAGATTCCCCCTTTTCCATTCCAGGAATCCCTTGAGATAGAATTGCTCCCGTCGCATCCGTTTTTCAACGTCTGCAAGAACTTGTTCGGCGGCTTGCCAGTCTCCCTTCCGCGTCCAAGCCTGAAACAAATACCTTCGCGCCTTGTGTAGTTCGGAATTAAGCGAAAGAGCCTGGTTTGCGAAATTGATGGCTAAGTCCCACTCCTTCGCGTGATAGGCTTTGACAGCGGCGTTCAGAAGTGCCGATGGGAGCGTAATATCCCTAAACTCGCGAAGTTCGGGGGAGTTGCTACGGGCCAGGGCCAACACTGTTGCCTCCACAATTGCAATACTGGGGATTGCGTCAGTGTTTTTCCAGTATGCCTCTCTCAATTCTTTAGCAATAAGAGCGTAGTCTTCACTGCGAAGCATCCCAAAGATGTCTTCCACTGAACGAACGATTGGTGGGGAAATGTGGTAGTGATCCTGCACAGGCATCACCAAGTTCAAATCAATCAATGTCCGGAGAGCAGTTGTTATCTTGGCTTCAGGACAACCGAGTATTTTTGCTAGTGTTGAGATGTTCAAAGACATCTCACCGGCAAGGAATCGCAAGGTCGCGGTTTGGATTTCATCGAGCTGCAACTTCCTGATGTACGGAGCGAATGACCTACCGAGAAAACTACCTAACATTACCTTGTCTTTGAGTAGTAGATCGATGCCATACTGCTTTGCATATTGCGCAGTGTGCTCCACTGCGGGAGGATAGCCACCCATGTACGTCACCAACTCGGCAACCTGCTCTTTGGACACGGATACTCCTGATTGACGAAGGTGTTGGCTTAGAAGCAAACTTGTCTTCTCATCTGTGAGGGGACGTATAGCTTTCACTGCGATACCTAGGTCGAGGTCAAGATCTAACACCTGTGGGAATTGCCGTTGAATGATTACCAACATGGCATCGGGATAATCTCGTCGCATGCTCTTGAATAGCTGAACACAGTCATCTATGTAGCGGCCAAGTTCATCACGTAATGCCCCATCGTCTATGACTACTGGGACAGCGTTTTCTTTCGTGATGACCGCCAACTGGCGAGCTAACTCACGAGCTTTTTCTTCCCGAGTAGATGCTGCAAATGTGGTAATGGCCGTCTTCAGTTCTTCCCTAGACTTCAACTCCTCAGTTTCATCCAGTAGCCTTAGATGAAGGCTCTCAATGGTGTCCGTGTCAGCTAACTCGATTACTGGGCCCTCACTGATTGACAAATAGTCTTTGAGTGCGCGCCTGATGAAAGTCCTCCTTCCCACCCCGTCCAAGCCGTGGACCACAATGACTCTCGGAGTCAAGTGTGGTGGTACAGCGATAAGAAGCTTCGATATTTCCTCCAAATCCTCTTCGCGACCCACGAACGGTGTGACTCTGGAAGGGTGGGTATATTCGGCAAGCTTCCATTGAATAGCACGGACTGCTCCTCGTGGATTTCTCACCGGTTCAACCAAGCTTCTTCTCATCCACGGGGGTAGCTCATCGATGCTAACTCTGTCGTCGATCACAAAGGTGAGCACGGCGGCGAGCTGACCGGCGGCTTTGCGCCATTCAGCCTCTGTGATTTCATAAGAAACCCATGTTGATGCCAGAGATGCCCTGCTAGCGAAAAAGACGAATATGCTCGCTGATTCAACACCGGTTTGCATAGCCTGCAAAAGATTGACCCCAGGCGCAAAGGCTTTTTGGTCAAAAATCGACGCGCCGCGTCCCAATTGATCCGCGACAGTTTGTACAAACCTGCGATCATCCGATGAATAGGCTAAATACGCCTTTGTCACTTTACCTCCCCTTGAGAGGAAGCAGATTATTGTTGGCTGTCCAAATTGTCTGACGCCCCTTGTATGACTCTTATAGCACAAATGACCGTTTGACGCAAGGGGAAGTGTAGGTGCTCATAACACCCACTCCAGGTATTCGTCGGGGCTGCTGCCGGATGAAGCGACCTGCGAAGCGGCGTACCAACAGTTCCGGCAGTATCTCAGTGGTCTGGAGCAAAGGTTTGCGGAGCTGGCCGCCCAGCGGAGCAATGATAAGAAGCGGCAGGAATCGGTTGCCGAGGCGCTGCTGCGGAAGGCGGTGAGGTGGAGAAGGCCGGATTAGGACGGGGGCGCAAGCCTTGCGCCCCTACACGGTTGGCCTATGGCGCAAGACCTTGCGCTACAGCGGCGAAGGTCATTTGAGAGTGGCAAGGGTATGTCAGGGCAAACGTAGGGGCGACGCATGCGTCGCCCCTACGGGTGTGTGACAGCGGGATTGAGTTCGTCTTCGTGCCATTTGGACGGGTTGTCGGCGATGTATTGGTGGACGGCGTTCAGTTCGTTGTCATCACGGATAATGCGTTCGTAATAGTTGCGCTGCCACAGCGACGAAGGAGAGGTCTGGTGAAGGGCGTTCACATTCCGTGATACAGCCGATTTGTAGGAACCAATAATTGCGCCCAAGGATCCCCTCGGTGGGCCGGAACGATAGCGCAGACGCGGTAGGGGCGACGCATGCGTCGCCCCTACGGTGGCGTTAATGACCTTATCTCCGCGCCAGCTCCACCACGGTGACGCCGGCGTCGCCATCGCCGACCTGGGCGAGGCGGTAGGAGCGGACCAGGGGGTGCTCTTTGAGGCGCTGCCAGATGGCGCGCTTGAGGATGCCGCCGCCTTTGCCGTGGACGACACGCACCAGAATGTGGCCCGCCAGGAATGCGGCGTCCAGGTAGGCTTCCAGGCGGTAGATGGCTTCGTCTACGGTCTGGTGGCGGACGTACAGCTCGTCGGGCACAGGCTCGCGGGGCGTGGTTGGCTGTGGGGGCACGGAGGGCAGGAGCGGCGTGGGCACAGGCCGTCGCGGGCGTACCTTTGTCTTGGGTGCAACAGGCGGCTTGGCTTTGGGCTGCGGGGCATCCTCAGTGGGAGCTGGCGATGGAGTCGCGGCAACGGGCGGCGCTGGTGGGCGCAGGTAGGTTTGGGTGACGGCGAAGCGCACCAACTCCTCCACGGACGCGCCTTGCTGTGCAGCGCGCTGGGCAAGCTGGTGGTACAGGTCTTCGGACAGGTAGACGGCGAGCTTTTTCATGCTGATGCAGGTAGCGCTGGGCGAGAATGCGTTTCCAGCGTAGCACAGGTGTCGCAGTCATGACAGGCGCAGGGGTATTTTCCAAGGGTCTTGCCCCCTGGCCCCCTCGCCTTCGGCGGGGGGAAGAAATTATGTCTGGGGGACACCCCCAGACCCCCGGCGGGAACTCACGTTCCCTGCACCTTCCTAGGTTTTCGTGCAAAGCTGGGACACCCCCAGACGCGCTATAGCTCCATTGCTGCCTTTGCTTGCATGAGACGCTTGATCTCGTCGGGCGAATAGCCTGCTTCGGCAAGGATGGCTTTGGTGTCGCGGCCTGGCCGGGCAGGGGGATCGTAGCGCTGGGTGAAGACGTAGTCGGAGGTCTCGTAGGGGAGCGTGGGTACGGAAAGCTGCTTTCCTGGTGCGGCTATTTGGGCCAGCCGATGCGGGGCTTGCACCTGGGCTTCCTCCATGACGGTCTCGGGGGTGTTGACGACGGCGGCAGGCACGGCGGCGTCGCTGAGGAGACGGAAGAGGGCCTTGCCTTCGTGCTTGCCGATGGCCTCGTCCAAGCGGGGCATGACCCAGGGACGGGCGCGGGCGCGGCTGGCGTTGTCTTGCAGGTCGGGGTTGTCGGTGAGGTCGTCCAGGCCGAGGACTCTGCAGAAGGACTTCCACTGGGGCGTGTTGAAGACGGCGACGAAGATCTGACGGCCGTCGCTGCAGGCGAAGAGGTCGTAGACGGCATAGCCGCCTGCGGTGTTGCGGTCGCGCTCTGCCATGCTGCGCGGCGGGGTACCGGTGAACTGGGTCTGGGCCATGTGCTGGCCGACGTAAAACAGGGCGGTCTCAAAGAGGCCGCTGTTGATGAACTGGCCCTTGCCGGTGGTGTGCCGCTCCAGGAGCGCGCCCAGGATGCCGTTGACGCCGAAGGAGGCAGCGCCGATGTCTACGACGCTGGCGCCGGCGCGGAGGGGGCGTCCTTTGGGACCGGTCATCCAAGCAAGGCCGGACATGTTCTGGGCCAATTCGTCCATAGAGGGGCGGTTGCCGTAGGGGCCGCTGAGGAAGCCCTTGATGCTGCAATAGACGAGGCGCGGGTTGCGCTGGGAGAGGTCGGCGTAGCCCAGGCCGAGGCGGTCCATGACGCCGGGGCCCATGTTCTCCAGGAGGATGTCGGCCTTTTCAGCCAGGCGGTAGAAGATGTTGCGAGCGTCATCTTTCTTGAGGTCAAGGACGATGCCGCGTTTGTTGCTGTTCAGGTAGAAGAAGGAGCCGGTGCGCGCGGAGCCGGGGCGGCTGGGGTCCAGGGCATCGGGCGGCTCAACTTTAATCACGTCGGCGCCCATGTCGGCCAGGATTCTGCCGGCGGTGGGACCGGCGACGACGTGGGTCATTTCCAAGACGCGGATATTACGCAAGGGTAGGGGGTTCATGCTGCGCTCCTGGCGGCCTATGCCTGGATAGGCTAGGCGATGGGGTAAGGGTGCATTACTTTGGCATAACGACGCGGCGATGTCAAACGGCTGCGGTTCTGCACCGGCGGGGGCGAAAAGCATTCGGATTCAGTTTCAGTGGCGAAGACGGTTGAACCAATCGGCAATGACAGCAAGCAAGGGGATGCCCTTCTTGCGGCGGCGGCCAGGCGTTTGGCCTGGCAACCGGCGCAGGCGCAGGTGGGCGGCGTACCGGTTGGGGCGGGACATAGTCATAGATAGTGGAAAGTCGTTGCGGTTAGCTTCCCGTGACCGAGACCTATCCAGGCAACGCCACTTCTAGAGGCTTTTCTTTGATGGAACCAATACCTAGGATTGAGAAACCAACTATGTTTCCCTGGGCGTCTACTTTCTCCATGACGCGGTCATCCTTGGTCTCACGGAAGAAGCCTTTTTGCTGGTCAAAGATGACCTCAAGGTAGTCGCCTTTGGGATCGTACCACACGGTTACGCGCTTCTCTGCCATAGTACGTCGCCCCGCTTTATCTTGTCTGTCAGAAAGTGCCATTCTGACCTCGATGAAACCGGAACGATGCAATCGGGACTTCGCTCGCTCAGAATGACAGAAAAGGCGGCCCTTATGTCAAATGTTACATTGCCTACTAGCTTAGCGCTTCCTGACAAATCTTGACCAGCGCTTGCTCGTCTGCGGCCAGCACCGTGCGCGGGTCAAGCACTACGCGGTTGTCCTGAATGCGGGCGATGACCGGCGGGCGTGCAGCCCTCAGACGCTCGGCCAGACCGTCCGGGCCGCCGTCAAGGCCGGCGGCGTCCAGGGCGACCAGCCAGGTGGGGAGTGTCTCACCCGGCAGGCTGCCCGCGCCCACGGTGGACTCTCCTTTGACTACGGCGGCCTTCGGGCCGATGGCACGCGCCCAGTGCAAGGCCCTGCGGCGAAGGCCGGGCAGGGGTGCGGCGATCATGCGCCAGGCGGGGATCTCCCGGATGGCCTCGCCTTTGACGTAGTGCAGCAACGTGGCGGTCAGAGCAGCCAGGGAGAGCTTGTCCAGGCGCACGGCCCGGGCCAGGGGGTGCCGCGCCAGCCGCTGCACCAGGTCTCGTTTGCCGGCTACCAGGCCGGTCTGTGGGCCGCCGAGGAGCTTGTCGCCGGAGAAGAAGGCAAGGTCTGCGCCCGCGGCGATGCTTTCCTGGGGCATAGGTTCGTGGGCAAGGCCAAACTGGGCCGTGTCCAGCAGGCAGCCGCTGCCAAGGTCGTGCAGCAGGGGGACGCCGCGCCGTTTGCCCAGGGCCGCCAGCTCTTCTGTGGTAGGCGCGTGGGTGAAGCCAACGATACGGAAGTTGCTGGCGTGGACTTTCAGGAGCGCGCCGGTGTTCTCGGTGATGGCGCTTTCGTAGTCGGCGACGTAGGTGCGGTTCGTCGTGCCTACTTCCACAAGCGTGCAGCCGCTCTGGGCCAGCACATCGGGGACGCGGAAGCCGCCGCCGATCTCCACGGCCTCGCCCCGGCTGACGATGACCTCTTTGCCCACGGCAATAGCAGCCAGCCCCAACAGCACCGCAGAGGCATTGTTGTTCACGGCGATGCCGGCCTCGGCCCCCGTCACCTGGCGCAGCAGAGCGTCCACGTGCGCCTGCCGGCTGCCGCGCTCGCCCTGCTCCAGGTCATACTCCAGGTTGCTGTACCCCTGGGCCGCCTGCTGGACAGCGGCGAGCGCCGCGCGGCTGAGGGGGGCGCGTCCGAGGTTGGTATGCAAGATGACGCCGGTGGCGTTGATGACCTGCTGCGGGAAGGCGTCCCACTGCTGGGAGGCGCGGCGTTGTACCAAGTCCACCAGCTCCGGCAGCGTCGGCGCGGCAGCGCCCGCTGCGATGGCAGTGCGTTGCGCAGCAAGCTCCTCGCGCACCAGGCCCACCAGCGATTCATGGGAGTACGCACCGGCGAGGGCTTGCATCGGCTCCTGGGCAAGCAGGCGCTCTACGCTGGGCAAGGCGCGGAAGCCGTTGGTCATGGGGGAAGACCCTCCAATGCAGGTTGCGCCTATTTTAGCATGGCCGGACGATGGCGTTGGGGACAATCCAGGGTCTTTCGGTGTTTTGGCAGGACGTGTCCATTAGTGTATGGCACGAAGGCAGCGCCGGACGTAGGGGCACGATATATCGTGCCCCTGTGACGTGGGCAGAGAGACACTGCCCCTATGTGGCTGTATTGCGCATTGCTTGTACTAGACTCATGCCAGCACGAGTGAGGTGCGCCATGACCATAGCAATCGGATCCATTCCCGCGGTTGGGTATTCTTAGTGTCCACTCACGGTAGGTGGGAGAACGACACGTCTTGCTAGAGGTCCAGCAGGCTGCCTTTCAACAGTTCTGCAAGGCTCATCTCTTACAGCCCGTCGCCACGTCGGCGTCAATTTTCTCACCTGGCGGACGCCCAACTGATGGACAACCTGCCCGCCAGTCAGCTAGACTGCGACTATGTTCCTGAAGACACGTCCCACGCTAGCGACGGTGGGGAAACGCAGCTTAGCCCTTGCCGGACAGAAGGTGTTGTACACCATCAAGCGAAGCGGCAGGGCACGGCACGTGCGGCTAGAAGTGAGGCCGGAAACCGGCCTGACCGTTGTTGTGCCCAGTACCTACGAGTTGAATGCACTTCCTGGAGTGCTTCAGAAGAAGGCTCAATGGATACTCCAGAAGCTCGCGAAGTACACTCAAATTCCACCACCCGCTGACGACAAAGAACTTAAGGATAGCGATTCCATCCCCTACCTTGGCAGTGCGCTGAAGGTCGTCACGCGGCGAGGCCGCGAAGACGTTAGCAGTGTGAGGCTGGAAGCAAACAGCCTGGTGGTGACCCTGGGCCCAGGGGTCAGGGCCGGCCTACTGTTGGAGCAATGGTACCGCATCCAGGCTTCACGGCTATTGAGGCAGAGAGCGGACGAACTGGCCCCGAGACTGGGTGTGAGCTTCAACAGGTTCCTCATACGCGGACAGAAGACTCGCTGGGGTAGCTGCTCAAACAAGAGGAATCTCAGCTTCAATTGGAAGCTCATCCTGGCGCCACAGCCCGTCATTGACTACGTGGTCATCCATGAGCTTGCGCACCTCAGAGAGATGAACCACTCCAAGGCATTCTGGCAACTCGTCGCCCAATACTGTCCAGACTGGCAAGGGCGGAAGCAATGGCTGAAGGACCACGAAGCGGAGCTTGCCGTCCTTCCCGCGTTCTAGACGCCGCACGAAGGGCCGAGCAGGTTTTTGGCAGAGCGCCCCACGGTGAAGCGTTGCTCCTCTCCCAAGGGAACGATCTGTGAGAAGCACTACACCGGTGTTTCGTATTGCAAGGAGGGACTGATGCAGTTTGGAGTAAACCTACTCAACTTTGGCCCTGGAGTCAGTCCGCAGGCCCTCCTGAATTGGACCCTTATCGCTGAATCCCTTGGCTACCACTATGTCATGATCTCCGACCACTTGGCGATCACCCCCGAAGTGGGTAGAAGGTACCCCGAGCCTTATTACGACGCCTATGCCACCTTATCGTGGCTCGCAGGGCAAACAAAACACATCAAACTTGGCACAACCGTCATCGTCATTCCTTACCGCCATCCGGTGCTCATGGCACGGCTTGTCGCCAACCTGGACAACGTCAGCGGTGGCCGCTTCATATTCGGCGTCGGGATCGGCAATGCACAGACCGAATATGAAGCGCTCGGTATACCGTTCCACCGGCGAGGCGCTATTGCCAACGAATACCTTTCGGCCATGAAAGTCTTGTGGACCAGCAAGACGGCGTCCTTCAGCGGAAAGCACGTCAGTTTTCAGGATGTATCCGGGATAGAGTGCCTGCAAAAACCTTACCCGCCCATCTGGGTCGGCGGCGTCTCCGACGCAGCGCTCAAACGAGCTGTCCGCTTTGGAGCGGCATGGCATCCTTTGCGCTTCAGGCTTGATTGGTTACGCAACGATGGGTTGCCGAGAATCCGCGCGTTTGCAGAAGCATCCCAGCGTCCAGTCCCTGCGCTAGCGCCTCGTATCCGGCTGACTATCACCAACACGACACAGCCCGAGGAAACACGCCAAGTTGGCGAAGGGACAATTGATCAGGTCCGGCGAGACCTAGAAGCGCTGCATTCTCTGGGCGCCAGCCACGTCCTCTTTGACTGGTACACCGGCGATCTTGAGGCAACTCGCCGTCACGAGTCCGGTTGGAGTATGCTGACTCTCCTCGCTGACCAAGCGCTTGATTTGGAAAGACAGACCCTCCGGTAGGGGGATTCCGGCGATGACCCCTTATCCTGCGGGGGGAAGAGCCATGCGGATAGTGCTGTCTGGACCGAAGGTGGCTAACCAGGGCGGGCAGGAACGGGATAGGAGATTGCTGTGAACGCACCGACTCAGGATGAATGGAAGAAGCTCTACGACGTGGCTGTAGAGTTCAAAGAGCTTGCCCTGTGGAGGTGGATGAAGAGTGACGATCTGTTCGCGATCCAGGACTCGTCGGGCGGGGAGACGGGCTATTGCTCGGTCATGGGAAACGGCGGCATGGAGTTCATGAAACAGAGCCTGTTGGAGTCCATGGGCCGGTAAACACAGCAGTTAGGCATTTTGGGGGAATACCCCTGATGATGGTCCAGCAACCTAAGTCAGTCCTTGGCCCCCATATCTGCATTTATGGCCCGACGGGATCGGGCAAGACCACCTTGGGCCGCTCACTTGCGGAGCGCCTGGGTGTGCCGTTCATTGACCTGGACACCATCTTCTGGCTTCCCAACTGGACGCCCAAGCCGGAGGAGCAGTTCCGTGCTGACGTACAGGCAGCCGTGGCGGCGCATCCCGATGGCTGGGTGTGCGCCGGCAACTATAGCCGCGTGCTTGGAGGTCTGGTGTTATCTCAAGCCGACACGGTTCTGTGGCTGCGCCTTCCTTTTCGGGTCAGCTTTTGGAGGCTGTTCAAACGCACCGTATCCCGGGCGGCAAGCCGGAAGCCGCTGTGGGACGGCAACGAGAACCGCGAGTCCTGGCGGCTGTCCTTCTGCAGCAAGGACTCCATCCTGCTGTACGCCGTCACCAGCCACAAGACCCACGTGCGCAACATTAGCGCCGTCCTGGAAAACGTACCGCATCATGCCCAGGTGATTGAGCTACGTAATGCCAGGGCAGTGCGGAAGCTTATTGATGGGTTACCTGTTCCCCAATAGTCACTAATTGACAGGCTGTTGACTTGAATTTCAGTTCCAATATGGTGTAGTCTGTCTTTGAGGTAAAAAGTAATGACGTTCGGTCAGAAGATCAGGGAACTCCGTCTTAAGGCTGACTTGACCCAGAGAGAGTTAGCCGAAGGCGTAGGCATTGAGTTCACCTACTTGAGCAAGATAGAAAACGAACGCGTGGAACCGCCGAGCGAAACCGTCATAAGAAAGATAATTGAGGTTCTGCAGGGCAAATTAGCTCAGACTATAGAGACAGATGAGATTTTTGTTTTGGCGGGTAAAGTTCCTTCGGAAGTGACTAAAGACCGTGAAGTATTTAGACAGACCTTAGCATACTTTCGAACTATTCAGGGGGAAATATCCAACGGCGATGACTTGAAAAGGATTGCTCGTAACTCCAGGAAGAAAAAGGGTGAATAGACGTGTCGCAAGCTTTCATACCGGAAGGAGTCATAGAAAAGAGGGCAACCGATGTGCTCGTAGAGTATCGCCGTAAGACGGGACGGGGGCTTTCATTACCGCTTTCTGCAGAGAAGATTGGCCAGTGGGTATTTGATTTGAACATTCTCTGGGAGGACATTCCCATGGAGCAAGATACAACTCGCCTGGCTAAGCTGGATTCGAATAACCGGATCGTTCTCAATCAACTTGCAAAGAGGGCCTTTGACGAAAGACATGGACTCCTTAATACCACCATTGCCCACGAAGTCGGTCATCGGGTATTGCACGTTGACACTACCAAAGACTCTCAAATGCCATTGCGAGATTTTATATGCACTTCCCAAGAGGGAAGGGGTGAAACTGCTTATCCGGAAGAAAAGCAGGCCCACATGTTCATGGCTTATTTGGGTAACAATATACTTGACACGTAAAGCCATATCTGGTAGACTCTTGTTGTCAGGAATGCAGACAGGAGTTTCCAGTGAGCACCCCAAAGAGCCTTCTCAAAGCCATCCAATACTTTTCCGACATTGACCGCTGCCACGACTTCATGGTGCAATTCCGCTGGCCCAACGGCGTGACTTGTCCGACTTGCGGAAGCGCTGAACTCTACTACGATGGCAAGCGCCGCGTCTGGACTTGCAAGGCTAAACATGCCAAGCGCCAGTTCTCGGTCAAGGTTGGGACTATCTTTGAGGACAGTCCTATTGGGTTGGACAAATGGCTTACCGCCATCTGGCTTATCACCAATGCCAAGAACGGCATTAGCTCCTATGAAGTTGCTCGCGCCCTTGATGTTACTCAGAAGACCGCTTGGTTCATGCTCCAACGCATCCGCTTGGCAATGGGAGACGATTCCATCGGCCCTTTCTCCGGCCAGGTGGAAGTGGACGAAACCTTCATCGGCGGCGCGGCTCGGTTCATGCACAAGGACAAGCGGGCAGAGAAGATTACCGGCACGGGCGGCAAGGACAAGACCGCCGTCGTTGGCCTCTTGGAACGCCACGGGGAAGGCAAGCAAAGCCGCGTCCATACAGTGGTAGTCTCTGACCGCCGCCGCAAGACTCTCTCCCCTATCGTCCGCCAGCAAGTCACCGAGGGGAGCGAAGTCTTCACCGACGCCTTGAAGTCCTACGAAGACCTTGACGACGTTTATACCCACCAGGTCATTGACCATGCTGAGGCATACGTCAGGGGCCATGTCCACACCAACGGGATTGAGAACTTCTGGAGCCTCTTGAAGCGGGCAATTCGGGGAACCTACGTGAACGTGGAACCCTTCCATCTGTTCCGCTACCTTAATGAAGAGACCTTCCGTTACAACACCCGGAAGACTAACGATGGGGAGCGATTTGAGAAGGTAGCAGGTTCGGTTTCTGGCAAGCGGCTCACCTATAAGCAACTCACAGGGAAGGCGGTAGCTACGACGTGACACCAAGAAAAGACAAGGCAGAGGTCCAAAAGCGAGACAACCCTGAGACGGCGCAAGAGACGCCGTTTCAGCGGTTTGAGCGAACCTTGCGTCACATCGTATCTGTCCCGAAAACGGAGATAGACCGCCGTGAGGCTGAGTGGAGGAAGCAACGGAAGGAGAAGACATCTTAGAGTCTCCTAATAGATTCTGGCGCATAGTCGTAGAACAGGTCTTGCGCAGGGTTGCGTTGCCTTCTTGGATAGATATGCGAGACATCTATACGTCGCTCTTTCATTCTTTCTACCCATCTTGACATTCTCTCCTTTTCCTCTGGATAACGCGCCGCTGATCCTGCTTCAAGTTCAGCATAGCGTCGTAGAAGGAATACCAAAAAGTCAGCGAGTTGGAGTAGGCCAACTTCTTTAGAGTCCCCCCAATAAGGAACATCCACAATCTGGTCAAGTTGCTTTTGTTTCTTAGCCCGCGAATAATATTCGTCACTCCAGACCGGAGGTGTAGCGATCACCTCGGATAGTCGCATCCTTTCCCGTTCCTCGTTATCAAACACTAGGAGTGTGTGTCCTTTATTGTTCTTCTCAGGTTGAGAGTACCTTTGCACCGATAGTGCCAAATGAAAAGCCATGAAGCGCCAAGGGGTATTGATTTCACTAGGGATAGCTCCCTCTCGGACGGCCTGAATAAAAGGAGCCTTTGTAACGGAAGTATAGACAATATGATGCTTACGCTCGGCTAACCATGTGAGAACAGCATCAAAGACAGCTACTCGTGTTTCCGCAGCCAACTCACGCCAGACTCCGTTCCCAGCGTAAAAATCTGCGGTATGAAGTTCAACAATTTGTCTGCCAGTTAGCCGACCGAGAAGACCTAGCAGTGATTCCCAATCTGCCTTTGTCACATGCATCCGCAACGAATCTACAATAACGCCAACCATCACGGCGATAGGCTGATCTCCTGTACCACTTTCATCAACGTAACAGAAGTTCACTTCACCCTCTCTAAGAAGCCGCCTAGCTTTACGCATTATGCGACCTCCGAGGATTTCGTGTCAAGTATATTGTTACCCTTATTTGCTAATGCCCTACGAGTTGCTGAAGCCTGCCATTGAAACACTTGGTCAGGTAAAGTGGAGAGGGCTATACAAACTGGCTGACGAATTTGATGTCACCATCAGCGCTATGCGCATACGTTTGGAGCGCTTGGGAATAGGATATGTAGACGCCAGTGGCATTCTACATTCATCAAGGGCCGAAGCAAACGGGCAGATTAGGCTGCTTTGATAATGCGGAATGCCGTATTGTTGAGTTGAATTTCAATTGCTATGTCGCTGTCGAATGGAGGCTAACTTATGGAAGTCCAAGTATTTGACGATGGTCATCTCAAGATTCAGAGTGGAGGTGGGTTTGCAAATAGGATTGAGGCATTCCTGGAGTACGTCCGTTTTACAACACCTACACTTAGCTACAATGCGGAGACACAAGAATGGGAATTCCCAAAATATTTGTGGCCTCGTGTCTTTGCGGCCTCAGTTGAAGCGGTGGGCATAGAAAGGGTACGGCTTATTCAGGAGGGAAGGCAGACCTTAATTATCTAGTTCCTATGTGCCTTAAACTATGTGCGGCGCACCTCTTCCCACGGACGTCCCTCCCGGTGGAGGGCTTGCTGCTTCGCTTCGTCTAGCGCTTGAGCCATGTCATGGGTAATGGCTTCGTCATCCACTGGAGCCTCCAGCAGCACGCGAAGGACGCGGTCGGCAAGATTCCGCAGGTACGCTAGATAGCGAGCCGCTATCTCCAGTTCGCTTTCTGGTAACTCGTCAACCAGCCGGTGTAAGTCCCGTTTAGACTTCACTTGACCCTCCAAGAGACACACTGTAGGAGCATATTGCCCCACATAGGTATAGCGTGTAGTTCAGCCTGGCGTCTTTTAGTCTCCCTGCAAGAACATAGCATCTCTTGCCTGTGTTCTTTCAGTCTTCGGATGACAAAGCAAAGGGGGCAGGTTCTAACCTGCCCCCTTTGCCGTAGGTCAACCAATGATTAGCCTTATGCGGCGGCCTTCTTTTTCTTCATCACGTCCACCAGCTCTTGTACCGCGCCGGCGGACTTCTTCAGCATCGCTTCCTCTTCCGCGGAGAGCTTAAGCTGGATGACCTGCTCCAGTCCTTTGGCGCCCAGCTTGACGGGCACGCCGATGAAGAGGTTGTTCTGCCCGTACTCGCCCTGCAACAGGACCGTGCAAGGCAGGACGCGCTTCTGGTCAAGGATGATGGAGTCCACCATCTCTGCCACGCCGGCGGAGGGCGCGTAGTAGGCGCTGCCGGTCTTCAGCAGGTTAACGATTTCGCCGCCGCCGTCCCGGGTGCGCTGCACGATCTGGTCCAAGCGAGCCTTGGGGATCAGGTTGGCAACGGGCACGCCGCCGACCGTCGTGTAGCCCACCAGGGGGACCATGGTGTCGCCGTGGCCTCCCAGGACGTAGGTGCTGATGTCACGCACCGAGACCTTAAGCTCCTGGGAAAGGAACGTGCGAAAGCGGGCAGTGTCCAGGACGCCGGCTTGGCCGATGATGCGCTCCCTGGGGAAGCCGCTGGCGTCAAAGGCGGCGTGGCACATGGCGTCCAGAGGGTTGGTCACCACAACGATGATGGAGTTGGGCGACAGCTTTGCTACCTGCTTCGTAACGCCGTCAACAATGCCCATGTTGATGAACAGCAGGTCGTCGCGGCTCATGCCGGGCTTGCGCGCCACGCCGGAGGTAATGACGATTACGTCGGAGTTTGCGGTTGCATCATAGGTATTCGTGCCAATGATGCCGGCGTCGCTGCCCACCACGGGGCCGGACTCCAGCATGTCCAGCGCCTTGCCCTGAGGCAGGCCCTCCACAATGTCTACCAACACAATGTCGGCATACCCGCGTTCGTAGAGACGCTGGGCCGTGGTCGCGCCGACTTGTCCTGCACCAACAACCGTAACCTTCTTGCGCATTGAGATGCTCTCCTACTTGTCCGCTTTAGAGCGCAGAGCGCTCTTCCTTCTCTAGTCAGTGTACCCAGGGCCATTGCCCAAAAGAAAGGCCCCCCAGGGGCCTTTCTTTTGCATTTTCTGATTAGCCTTGCTTGGCTACGTACTCGTTCCAGCGGCGCTCCAGGGTTGGCTCCATAACGGTCTGCACCAGGTAGTCGCCGAACTGGCGGCCGGTGGCCCCGGAACTGCGGCCCGTCATGACAATCTTGCGCTCAAACTGGCCGCACACGTCAATAGCCATGTGCAGCTTCTTGCCCAACTCCGGATAGCCGATGTGCACCAGGAGCATGGCGCCGGCGCGGGCCACGGAGCTGGGGTCGGCGTACTGGGCGCGGTTTTCCTTGACCATGCGAGGGGCCGTGCCGTGGATGGCCTCAAACATGGCGTACCTGAGGCCGATGTTGGCGCTGCCGGCGGTGCCGACGCCGCCCTGAATCTGGGCTGCTTCGTCGGTGATGATGTCGCCGTAGAGGTTAGGCAGGGCCATGACCTGGAACTCGGCCCGGCGGGCAGGGTTGATCAGGTTGGCAGTCATGATGTCAATGTACCAGCCGTCCCAGGTGATGCCGGGGTATTTCTTGGAGATGCGCGCCGCTACGTCCAAGAACTTGCCGTCCGTGGTCTTGACCACGTTGGCCTTGGTGATAATGGAAACCTTGGTCTTGCCCGTAAGTTTCGCGTGGGCGAACGCTGCCTCAATGATGCGCTCGGAACCTTGCGTGGTAATGACACGGAAGTCCACGGCCAGGTCCTCGGTGACGTTGATGCCCTGGCTGCCCACGGCGTACAGGTCTTCCGTGTTCTCGCGGAAGAAGATCCAATCAATGTTTTGAGAGGGGATGCGCACCGGACGGACGTTGGCGAACAGGTCCAACTCCTTGCGCATGGCGACGTTGGCGCTTTCAATGTTGGGGTAGCCATCGCCCTTCTCCGGCGTGTGCGTAGGGCCTTTCAGGGTGACGTGGCACTTCTTGATCTCGGCCAGGACATCGTCGGGGATGGCCTTCAATTTGGCGGCGCGGTTCTCAATGGTCAAGCCGTCAATGACCTTGAACTGCACTTTGCCTGCCTTGACCTCGTCCTTCAGCAGCGTTTCCAACACGCGATGCGTCTCCGACGTGATCATGGGGCCGATACCGTCGCCCCCGAGGATGCCGATAACGATAGGCTTCACCTTAGTGAAATCTATTTGCGCTTCGGCATGTTTGAGACGTTCCACGCGCGCAAGCTGCTCCTCAACGATCTTGCCGAAGTGCTCCTTGGCGCGGGTGACTACCTGGGGATCTGCTGCCATGAGTCTCCTTTCAACGAAGTCGCGCAGAATTTCTGCGCGACAAATGTGCGGTGTGGCAATGGGGAGGTATGCGGGCCACCTACAGGTTGGCAGCGAGTTGCCACCACGGGCCAGACTACTCCACTATCTTATAGGCTGGATTATAGGAGGGCGTTCAACCTGGGGCAATGGTGTTGCGCCTATAGGTTTGCCTTGGGCAAACGATGATTTCAATAGCTGTGCTTTGGGGTTGATGCCACCGCACCCTTTAGGGTGCGGCTTGATGTCCCGACTAGTCGGGATTCACGAGGCGGTACAGCACCCCGAAGCAAACATTACCGGTCACTGGCTCAAATACCGCGCAAGCTCGTCCCGTGGAAACTCGGGCAGTTCCACGACACCCTCCGCCGTATGCAGTTTGAAGCCCTGCTCTTTGGGCGTGACGCGACCAATCACGCCGGCAGGGACGCCAATGGTAGCCAGCGCTTCCAGAAGCCTGGACGCTTCCGGCTGAGGCAGTGCGAGCAGCAGCGCGCCGGAGGCCAGCAGGCCCAAGGGATTCAATCCCAGCGCGCCGCAGATGGCCCGTGTCTCCGGCAGGACGCCGATGGCGTGTGCGTCTATGGCAAGCCCCGCACCCGCGGCAAGGGCCAGCTCCCGCAGGCCGGTGGCAAGCCCGCCCTCCGTTGGGTCGTGCATAGCATGTACGGTGAAGCCCTCCACGGCGGCGGCGGCTTCCCGTACAACGCTGATCCCCGGACGGAACAGCAGGTCCTGGGCGCGGCGAATTGTCTCCGCATCCAGCCCGGCCCTGGTCAGGGCAGAGGCCGCCTCTCGTGCCAGCAGCGCCGTGCCTTCCACTGCGATGCCCTTGGTGAGCACGACGGCGTCTCCTGGCAACGCGCCGCCGGTGTAGACGATGCGCTCTTTGGGAGCCTCGCCCAGCATTTGGCCGACGACGATGGGCCGCGTCAGTTGGTAGGTGATCTCTGTGTGGCCGCCCACGAGGGCGATGTCCAGCTCCGCACAGGCCGATGTGATCTGATGGAAGATGCTCTCCGCCAGTTGCTCGCTTGCGCCTTCCGGCAGCAGGACCGTGGCCAGGAACCATCGGGGACGCGCGCCCAGGCACGCCACGTCGTTGGCGTTCACCTGTACGGCATACCAGCCGATGTGCTCCGTGGCGAAGGTGACGGGGTCGGTCTTGGCGACCAGGGCCTTATCGCCCATGTCAATAACGGCAGCATCGCCGCCGATGCGCGGCCCAAGGAGCACGCGCGGGTCGCGCACCTGCACCTGGGCCAGCAGACGTTCCAGAACATGGTGTGGCAGCTTGCCGATGTCCATAGTTGGCGGGATGATAGCACAGGCAGGGGATTGCTGCATGCACATGGGCTTTGCGGTTCCGTTTGCTTTCGCATGTCATTCAATCCCCCCGACTAAAGTCGGGGGTTAACCCAAGCGAAACCTGGCACTTTAGTGCCAGGACACTGGGCCACCCCAGCCAAACAAACGGGGCCGCCTTTGCGGCCTCTTGCATTCCTAGCTATAATAGTGAAATCGCACCACGCAGAGGGTCATTTACCCATCTTATGACACAACAACCACCCGCCGGCAGGGCAGCCCAAGAACAGTTCGGGCGCCAGGCACACCTCTACGCCAATAGCCCTACCCATCGCGACGGCGACGGTCTGGATGTCCTTGCCGAGTATCTGGGCGTAGGCAGCAGCTATCAGCTAATCGTAGACGTCGGCACGGGCGCGGGGTTCACCGCCTTCGCCGCTGCTCCCTTTGCCCGGTACGTGCTGGCTACGGACATCACGCCCCAAATGCTGGCCCAGACCCGCAAACTGGCTGCCCAGCGCGGCCTGACCAACGTCGGCGCGCTCCTGGCACAGGCGGAGAGCCTGCCGCTGCGCGACGCCTCAGTGGACGCCGTGACCTGCCGCCTGGCCGCACATCACTTTCACGACCTGCCCCGATTCGTGGCGGAAGCCCATCGTGTCCTGAAGCCCGGCGGCCTCTTCCTCTTCACCGACACCATCGCGCCTGAGGCGGACTACGACGACCGCTGGCTGAACGACGTTGAGGTGCTCCGAGACCCGACCCACGTGCGCGACCTGAAGGCTTCCCAATGGCTGGCCCTGGCCGCTGCCGTGGGGTTTGCCGTCACCCATGCCGCCCGGGGCCGGGTGTACAACGAGTTCAACGATTGGGTGGGGCGCGCAGCCACGCCTGCCCAGAACATTGCGCTCCTGCAAGCGCTGTTCCGCGATGCCAGGCCATCAGTGCGGGACGCCTTCGGCATCAGTACGGAAGGCGCGAGCTATCGGTATTCGTGGGAAGTCCTTATGGCCAGGGCTGTCAAAAAGTAACGCCCGCCGCCCGCACAACATTTCACGTATGGGAGTCCGAAACGGCTCCTCAATTTTCAAGGTGATAAGGCATGACGCTATCGGAAAACTATAGCCCCAGACCAAGGGAGATTTACACCCCCGAATGGGTTGTTGAAGGGGTTGTCGCTAAGGCACAGCGGCCGGGGTACCCATCCAACCGTCCCGCCCTGGAAAAGGTCAATGAGTGGGCGGACATCGTCAAAGGCATGGGAGTAAAGAGCATCCTGTGCATCATGGACGTCCCCCAGATCATTGAATACAGCAACCTCAACCTCCCGGGGGGTGATCTTTTTGCCTTCTACCGCCACCACGGGTTCACTGTGGCGCATGTGCCTGCGGACGACTATAAGCGTCCTCCCCTGAACAACCAGGAGCTGGACGCTGTATGGGAAGCCTTTGAGCGGCTGGAGAAGCCGGTCCTTATTCATTGCAGCGCGGGCCGCGACCGCACCGGCGCTGCGCTAGACCTCATTCTGTGGAAGCTGGGCGTGGACAACGTGGCTACCCCCTGGCCCAGCGGGTAGAGGCTGCGAAAGAGGGGAGTGCAGAGGGGCGAAGCCCCTTTGCCGGGAGTCTGAGGGTGTCCCTCAGATACCAATTCCTCCCCCTTCCTGAAAGGAAGGGGGTCAGGGGGATGGTCAAAGAGAGTTTTCCAGCATTCTGCTAAGAAGGTGCAGTCCCGACCTATCGGGACTGCCGGGGTTGTAGGGGTGTCCCCTACACCTGCCACCGCTCCATCTTCCACGCCATGTCCCAGAAGGCGTACTCGTAGCGCGAGCACGCCACGTAGGCCGCCTCCATGCGCGCCCGCTCGTCCGCGCCGGCGCCCTCCGCCAGCCTGTCCACGTATGCGCGCATCCAGTCCGCCAGCGCCTTCAGCTCCGGCGAGGCGTACATATCTATCCACTGGGCGTACAGCGGCGCGCCGGCGGGCTTGCCCTTGGCCGCCAGGTGCAATCCAATATCGCTGTAGCCCCAGAAGCAGGGCAGCAGGGCGGCGACAAGCTCCGGGAAGCTGCCGATGTTAGCCACGCGCAGCAGGAAGTTGGTGTACGCCTCCGTCGTAGGCGCGGCCTTGGTGGATTCCAGGTCCGCCTCCGTAATGCCGAAGCTGGCGCAGTATTTCCGGTGCAGGGACATCTCCCACGTCAGCGTCCCGTTGAGCAGCTCCGCGTACTTGGTCACCGTCGCCAGGTCCGGCGCGCGGGCCGACGCAATGGCGAAGACGCGAGCGTAGTCAATCAGGTACAGGTAGTCCTGGCGGATGAAGTGCTTGAACTTCTCCACGTCCAAACTGCCGTCCTGGATGCCCCGCACAAACGGGTGCTCCAGAATGGCCTTTTGCAGCGGCAGCGACCGGTTGTAGATGTCAGACGTGAAGGACATAGGTGCGGCCCCTTTACCCTTGAGCAGAAGTGGGGTACTCATCCTCAGTGACATGAGTAACTTCGGGCTTCACGAACCAGCCGAATTCCTCCTGTAGACGTGATGCTTCGGCTTGATTCTCAGGAGTCCAATTGGGCGAGTGAAGATAGCATATATCTAATGAAAATCCCTGGCCTCGTACATATTGTTCAGTGGCAATTCCCACTACAGTTGTGCAATCAGGGCTTAATCCTCTAGCTACGAAACACCTTGCGCCAAGCTCAGCTACCCTATGCCTTCTAAGGACATCAGTTGAACATGCGAGGAAGACGTATTTTGTGCCCGAAGGAGACAAAAGCATTCTACTATGTATTTTTGTACTACTTAACAAAAACTCTGAGAACGCCTTGTACAACGATCTTCTTTGGAACCGATTTTCTCGCGCCATTTGACGGATGGCCATTTCCCCTTCACTTAAAGTGTTCCCAAACTCTAGTGTCCCCCCAATGATATGTTCACATAGTGTTTCTATGAGTCCGTTCCACCCATAACTTGCTTTATCAGCCTCTTTCTTAGTCTTATATTCATCAGAGGCGCGAAACTCATCCCAGAAGTTATTATCGATAATGAGTACATCCGTGTTTTCAGGGAATTCCCTGTTTTTTGCTAGGTATAAGGCCAATAAGTCTTCTTCACCAGCCATAATGGGCTTGGGTCCTGTTCTAATCAAGGATTCCTTGGTACGTAAATATTCTACAAAGTCAGTGATTGTGTTCAGTTCTTGCATAATAGCATTTAAGGAGACCTCATCAAAAACATGAACAAAACCTCGTCCAAAATCACCTAGCTCTATCGGGAATTTCCCCTCGCTGCCAAGTGCAACAGCTACACGGTGAATCACTCGCACTGGTTTATCTGGGAAAAGTAGTCCGTCTTTCCCTTCCTTTGTGATTACCTTCAAAGAAGTATTGATAAATCTCTCTGCTCCGTAAATTTGATCGACTGATTCTTTAATTGCGCGCCTGCGCCACCTTTGCCAGTCAACTATCTCATCCCCTGTATCAGGGGCCTTAATTTCTTTCACTGAGAATATAATGACGTCAGGATCACAAATGACTAAGATGTCGCATAGCTCCTTTCCACGGTCTTTACCTTGTGGGGCATGGTAACTCCATAAGGACAAGAATGACTTCGTACAAAGTTGCAGAACAAGATCTTCAGCTTTGTTAATAGCCATAGCGTATGCCTCTTGGTTTGGATGACCTGAAGTTAACGATTGGTATCTTCCTTCTTCCCCCGCTCCGCCCGCTTGCGCAGCACCTCCAGCAGCAGGCGCGTGCTCTTGCCGCTCACGCCCATCTTCCGTCGTGCGCGGCGCTTGTGCTCCCGCCGTTCGCCCTTGGTCGGCTGCTCCTCGTGCTTCTCTGCCATGCCAGGATAGTACGCCACAAGGCGCGGCCTGTGAAGGGGGTACGTCCGCTGTATGTCCGTATGCCCGCCCGCTCGTATGCTTCATGCTGACTTTTTGTAGCGCCTTTCCGTTATTATGATTGGGTCAGTCCAGTAGAGAATGACCCGCCTGTGGCGGGATGCCTGGAGGCCCATGTCCAGCCCTAAACAGGCACAACCGGGCGCGGAGCTCTTGGCGGAGCTTTTTGAAACGGAGTACGAGCGCATCATCCGGTACTTCTACGCGCGTATCGGAGACGGCGCCGCCTCGGAGGAGTTGGCGGCGGATGTCTTCGTCCGGGCATTGGAGCGCATTGATAGCTTTGAGTGGCGCGGCATTCCTATGCAGGCATGGCTGTTTCGCATCGCTCATAACATGACGGTGGACTACCTGCGAAAGTATTCCGGGAAAAAGACATCACCCATAGAGTCGGCGGAAAACGTGACCGCGCCGGATAACCCGGAGGACGTGGCTCTTATGACGATTGAGCGCCAGGAACTGTTGGATGCTATGGAGGGGTTGACCCAGGCCCAGCGAGAGGTTATCAGCCTCCGGTTTTTCAGCGGCCTCTCCAGCGAGGAAACGGCGCAAATAGTGAAACGCAGCAATGGGGCGGTACGAGAGTTGCAGAGCAGTGGGCTGAAAAACCTGCGGCGCATTCTCACCGTAAGGCAACAGCAACGGGTTCGCGTGCAAGGGGCTTAACGGCATGTCTAAGAACGCAGAGATCAACAAGATCCTGGACCTTTGCCTGGACCGTGTCCTGCGAAAAGGCGAGTCCGTGGAGACATGCCTGCGCGACTATCCCAATCAAGCCAGGGAACTGGAATCCCTTCTGCGCATGGCCATAGACATGTGTCCGGCCGGCCAGTACACGCCCAGCCCCTCGGCAAAGGCCACGGCTCGTATGGCCTTGCACCGCGCCATACAGGAGCGGAAGGACAAGCTCAGCGCTCTAGCCTCGCCGTGGCGGTCCGCCCAGGTCTTTGTCTCCCGAATGCTCTCAGGGCAGAAGTGGGCCCTCGCCGCCACGACGACGGCGCTGTTTGTTGTCCTGGCTAGCAGCGGCGTGGTGGCGGCATCTTCCAATAGCCAGCCGGATCATGTGCTCTACCCGGTGAAGCGCACTGTGGAGCGGGCGCGCCTCGTTATGGCCCGTGATCCCGATGCTAAGGCGCGGCTCCATGCGGACTTCGCAGACAAACGCATTGAAGAAATGGGGGTCATGGCGGCAAAGGGCGACCGTCGGCGCACCGAAGACCTGCGGCAGGACCTTGAGCTTAATCTGAACAGCGTGCGGATAGTAGTCCTTCCTGACCAGAGCATCGTAGTAGCTATTCCCCCCGGTCAAGCGCAGGTCCCGCCCAAGGGGCTGCGTCCAGAGGGCCGGCAGGGGCCTAAACGGGATCCGAAGCAGCTACGGGAGATGCAGCGCTTCCTCCAATCTCACGCCCAAAAGGTGGACAAGCACTACCAGGAGTTCCTGCGTGAAGCCTCGGAGGGTGGTGACGAAGAAGACTTGCGAGAGAAGATGCAGTCGGCTCGGCAAGAGTACCAAGAGCTGGTGGAGGCCTTTCAGAGGGCCTATGTCGCCCAGACACGGGAGTCGGCCAGCCCCGCGCCTTAAACCCGGTTGTACCGTAAACAATCTGCGAAGAGAGAGCCGTAAGGCTCTCTCTTCGTTATACAAGACCTAAGAAGGTGTGGTTCTGTTTGCTTTGGGTTGGGGTAGTTCTTTGCCCTGGCACTAAGTGCCAGGTTTAGCTTGGGTTAACCCCCGACTTTAGTCGGGGGCACTGAATAACACGCCAAGCAAACAGAACCTAAGCGATGAACCGCTGGAAGACCTCGTTGCCCAGGAGCTTGCCCCGGGGTGTGAGCATCAGACGGCCGGCCTCCCAGCGCAGCAGCCCTAGCTCCACCAGTTCTGTGGCCGGCCCTGGGTACGCTTCCTGCAAGCCGACGCCAAAGCGCCGGCGGAAAACAGCGTCGGATACACCCTCCGAGAGGCGCAGCCCCATCATCATCGTCTCCCCCATCTCGGTGCGCCTGTCAACGGCCTCGGCGGATTCCAGCAACCCTGTGGCCCTGAGGGCGGCGGGCGTCCACTCCGAAGGCGGAATGGCTGCACATGCCTGGACATGCTGCACGTAGCGGGCAGGGGACTTGGCTACGGCAAAGCGCCAGCCGTTCAGATACGAGTGCGCGCCAGGGCCGACGCCCAGGTACGGCTGGCCGCGCCAGTAGACGAGGTTGTGGCGCGCCTCGTAGCCGGGCAACGCCCAGTTGGAGATCTCATAGTGCTGATACCCTGCTTGCTCCGCCATCTGCTGCGCCAAGAGGTACATGTCGGCGGCTAGGTCGGGGTCCGGCTCCGGCAGCTTGCCGGTGCGCACCCATGCCTCCAGGGGCGTGCCCTCCTCCAGGGTGAGGCAGTACATGGAGAGGTGCTCTGGGTGCAGGGCTAAGACTTGCTCCAGCGTTTCCTGCCACTGGGCGAGGGTCTGCTGGGGCAGGCCAAACATGAGGTCCAGGTTTACGCCGGCAAACCCGGCTGTTTTAGCGTTTCGGTAGGCTGCAACGGCTTGGGTCGCGTTGTGGCGGCGTCCCAGGAGCCTAAGCAGGCCGTCGTCAAGGGACTGGACGCCGATAGAGAGACGGTTGACTCCGGCAACTAGCCATGCACGCAAGCGCTCCGGCGTCACGTCTCCGGGGTTGCTTTCCAGGGAGACCTCGGCCTGTGGCAGCAGGTGGAAGGAGGCGCGGGCGGTGTCCAACAGGCGCTGGATATGCTGTGGCGGCAAGTAGGACGGGGTGCCGCCTCCGAAGAAGATGGTGGCAATCTGGGGCCAGGGCATTTCACCCTCACCTTTGAAGGAAGAGGGGGCATGAGCATTCAACGCCTGGCCCCACAGGTGAAGCTCTTGGGCCAGTGCGTCCACATAGGGTGGGATCAGGTGCTCTATGCCTTCGTAGGTGTTGAAGTCGCAATAGGGGCACCGGGTCTCGCAAAAGGGGATGTGGATGTAGAGGGCGATGGGCTGGCTCATACGTTGAACAGGAAGTTGATGATGTCGCCGTCGCGGACGATATAGGTCTTGCCTTCCAGCCGCAACAGGCCCTGTTTACGGGAGTCCGGCAGGCTGCCGGCCTTCAAGAAATCGTCATAGCCGACGACTTCGGCGCGGATGAACCCGCGTTCGATGTCGGAGTGGATCTGACCCGCGGCTTTCAACGCGGGTGTGTCCAGGGGAATGGTCCAGGCGCGGCACTCGTCGTCGCCCACGGTGAAGAAGGAGAGGAGGCCGATAAGCTCGTAGGACATGCGCACAATCCGGCCTGCTGCAGACTCGCCGACGCCCAGGGACGACCGGAACTCCTTTTCGTCGTCGGGGGGCATTTGGGCTAACTCCGCCTCCAGTTTGCAGCACATGGCCGCGACCAGCACTTTTGGCTTGCCCAGACGCTTCGCCATCTCCTCTTCCAGTTTTGCGGCATCGGCCAGTTGGTCTTCACCGATGTTGAAGATGATGAACAGCGGCTTAGCCGTCAGGAACTGGTAGTTGCTGATGGTCTTTTGGTCTTCCGCAGAGATTTCCTGTTGACGGATTGGGATGTCGTCAGTCAGACCGTCGCGCAGCCGCTCCAAAAGCGCGGTCTCTTTTTTTGCGCGCTCGCGGTCCTGGGGTTTGGAAGCTTTCATCTCGGCTTCCAAGCGCTTGAACCGCCGCTCAATGATGGCCAGGTCGGAGAAGGCCAGCTCCATGTCCATGGCTACCGTGTCTCGGTAGGGGTCAATGGAACCGTTGATGTGCGGCACGGTGGGGTCGTTGAAGGCGCGGACGACGTGGAGCAGGGCATCCGTCCGCTGCAAGGCGTTGAGGTACTCGCCGCCGATTCCCTGGCTCTTGCCCAGGCCCTCGGGCGCGCCGGGGATGTCTACGTAGCGGACCTCGGCGTAGACCTCTCGCTTGGGCTTGAACATGGAGGTCAGTTTGTCCAGACGTGGGTCAACGACCTTGGCCACGCCGATGTTTACCTGCCCTGCGCCCTGGGCGGTTGCAGAGCGGATAAGGGCGTTGAACACCGTGGTCTTGCCGCTTTTGGTGATGCCGATAATGCCGATTTGCATGTGCTGGTAGGAAGTCCTTTGCGTACAGTGGTGATGCTTCCCAGTGTACCAGAAACACATTAGGCCAGCTTAGTGCGGCTGGCCCAATAGCGTTTAATGGGGCAGAGGCTATTGCATGGCGAGCAGGTTTCCCTGGGCAGTTGGCAAATAGTACGTGCCGCTTACCAGCACCGGGTTTGCCGCCGGCGCTTCCGGCAGCGGTTGTCTCCATTGCTCCTGGCCCGTCGCAACATCAAGCCCGATGAGGTCGCTGTTTGCCGCCACCAGCAGGGTGCCTGCGGAGACAATGGGCGCTGTTCTTATCTGACCCAACCCTTTTGTTTTCCAGGTCGTCTTGCCTGTGTCCAGGTCAAGCATATAGACCGATCCGTCGTAGCTTACCGCAAAGAGGCGGGTCCCGTCTGTGGCCAAGTCAGCCGAGATGTCGTCCTTCAGCCGACTCGCCCAGACATACCCCGGAGGCATGGCAGGAGCAGATGCCATATTCCACGCAGCGAAGTTAAGCCAGATTTGCCAGTAGGCTTTTTGGAAGGGGATGCGTTTCTGGTGGGCCTTGTACGCCAAGACGTAGCCTGACCGTGTAATGACGTAGGCATTATCGCCAACGATGACGGGCGAGCTGTCCACTGCCGTGCCGACGTTTACCTGGTTGCGCAGCGATCCGTTGGAGGCGTCAATCATGAAGAGCTCGCCTCCCTGATCGCCTACAACCAGGAAGCCGTCCAGGACCGCGGGCGTATCGCCTACCCAATCGGTCAGGCTGCGCTTCCAGCGGAACTCTCCGGTGAGGGCATCCAGCGCATAGATACCGCCCTTGGTATTGCCCAAGTACAGGGCGCCATCAACAATGGAGAAGGAGGAGTAGATAGCGCCGTCGGTTGCGTAGCGCCACTGCTCCTTTCCTGTGGCGGCATCCAGCGCAACGAGGTTGCCGTCCCGCTGACCAACGTAGAGGAGGCCTCCCGCCCTGGCTAGGGTGGAGTTTACCGGCCCGGTAACTGGGAACGTCCACACGACAGCACCTGAGGTCTTGTCCAGGGCGACGACGCGGCCATCGCTGGTGGCCGCATAGACGCGCTGGGCGTCTACTGCGGGCGACGCCTGCATGGGGCCGGTGGAGCTAAAACTCCACAAGAACTTGCCCGTGGGGACGAAGGCGGGACCCGTGGCCGCGTTTTCGTGGTAAGGCGTGCCGCCTGCCATGGTCCATGTGCCCGGGGCGGAAACGGAGGAAAGGGTGCTCACGGGCTTGGGCAGCGGCGGGCGAAGCTCCATGATCAGGTAGGCCCAGAAGAGGACAATTGCGAGGAGGCCGGCGGCGACGGCGATCCGGACGTTGCGCTTTCGTGCATTGTGCTGCCCCAGCAGTCGCTTGCCTTCCTGCTCTGCTTCTACCGAGGAGACTACCGGCTGTTGATGTAGCTCCATCCAGCAGTTGTTGCAGCGGCGGGCGGCGATGGCGTTGCTGGTCCCGCAACGGGGACAGACCACGCGCCCGTCCAACACTTCAGGCTGTACCACTGCTTCTTGCATCCCACTGACAGGCGCGGCGCTCCCAGCGTTGCCCCGGTAGGCCGGAGCAATAGCCTTACTGCCCGCCGCTTGTTCCAACGCTTGGACAAAGGCGCCGCAGCTCGCGTAGCGCTGGTCAGGGTCTTGAGACAACGCTTTCAGGATGACGGGGTCAACTTCCTGCGGCACGCCTTTCTGTACCTGAGAAGGCGGCATGGCGGCGCCGGTCAGTTGCCTTGCCAGGGCAGTGTAGGGACTCAAGGCGTCAAATGGGATATCGCCGGTGAGCAACTCATAGGCCAGTGACCCAATTGAGAATACATCGTTCCTGGGGTCAGGCGGCCTTCCCTGAGTTTGCTCCGGCGCTGTATAGCTGGGGTTGGGTGTGTTGACCGTGGAGCGGACCAGAGGGCTACCGCCCTCCACCAGGGCGATGGTCCCAAAATCCGAAACTTTCACGTCGCCTGTTTCCGGATTGTAGAACACGTTGCTGGGACGGAGGTCGCGGTGGACGATTCCTTGCTGGTGGGCGTAGTCAAGGGCAAGGGCGACCTGTCGCAAAACGTGCAGCGTTTCGCCGAGGGGCAAAACCCGCTGGCGGCGCGCCTTCAGCGTGGGCCAAGGCACGTACGCCATGACAATGGCAAGGCCGGAACCGTCGTGTTCCAGGCCAAGAATAGGTACAATGTTCGGGTGGCGGAGCGTGCGGACTCTGGCGATAGCCTGAGCGACGTGCTCCATGAGTGTTTTGTCCTGGGCAAAATAGCCCAACAGGACCTTCAAGGCAACGATGTTGCCAAGGGAGTCTTTCGCACGGTACAGCGTAGCCAGCCCCGTGGTGCCGATACGCTCTTGCGTTTCATAAGCTCCAAAGAGCTGGAGCTGGGTGAAGCTAGCTACAGTCATTTTTGTTCCTTATGTTCATGGAATCCCCTCGTGGATCGCTCCGCATGTATCCGATGTCAAGGCGAGTATTCCCAGAAGTAATACGCATTATAAACGCTGCCAATGATTAGGGGAACATGACGACGAACGCTGCGCGCATCTCTATCTTGTATGGGCCTGAGGAGTTTCGCAAGAAGGAAACCCTTGACAAGCTGCGGGCGTCCGTTGGCATGGCCGACGTTGTAGACGCCAACACCACGGTGCTCACGGGCAAGGGCCTCACGCTGCCGGAGCTTCTGAGCGCCGCCAGCGCCATGCCGTTCCTGGCAGACCGGCGGCTGATCATTGTAGACGGCCTGCTGGCTTCCGTGGAGGAGCAGCAGACCTCGCGGCCCAGGGGTCGCTCCCGCGCAGCCAAAAGCGAAGCGGATCCCTGGGAAGGCTTGCCTGATGCACTGCGCGCCCTCCCGCCTACGACCACATTGGTGTTTTTGGACGGCGAGGTGCGCCAGACGAATCCCCTGTTACGTGCCCTTACCCCGCTGGCTGAGGTGCAAGTATTTCAACCGCCTTCGGGTGAAGCCTTGCACCGTTGGATACGGGAACAGGCGTCTGAGGCCGGCGCTTCCATGACGCAGGGAGCGATCAACGCCCTGGTGGAACTGGTGGGCGGCAACCTGTGGGCGCTGCACGGCGAAGTGGAGAAGCTGGCCCTGCACGCCGCCGGCAAGCCCATAGAAGAGCAGGACGTGCATACTCTGGTAGCCGGCAGCCGTGAAGCCAGCATCTTCCGTTTTGTGGACGCAGTGCTGGCCGGCCACGCCGGGCAGGCGATGCAGTTGCTTCACGGGCTGCGCCAGGGTGGGGCGGAGCTGGGCTACCTCTTGACCATGATTGCCCGGCAACTCCGGTTCGTGCTTGTGGCCCAAGAACTGATGAAGGCTGGCGTTCAGGGTGAAGCCCTGACCGAGAGGCTGGGAATACGGGATTTCGCCCTGCGGATTGTGCTGGAGCAAGCACGCAAGTACAGGGCAGAGCAGCTTGAAGGCATGTACCGCCTGCTGGTTGACACCGATTGGGCCGTCAAGCGGGGGGAGATGGAGGAGCAGCTTGCCCTGGAAACCCTGGTGGCCGAGCTGGCAGGGACGGGCGGGCAGGGAAGACGAGCCGTTTACCGGTAACTATCTGCGGATTCGCGGGAACGGAGCCGATTAGGGCGAAGCTCCCTGCGGCGTTCCTATCCCTGCGCCGCTCGCTCCAACCCGTTCTGCCAGGCATCTGCCAACTGCTGTAACAGGACGTTTACGGCGTTTGGGATGAAGAAGTGGCCGCCGCCGACCGTCCCCAGGCGGGCGTAGGGCACGTCTTCCTCTTTGCAGCGCTGGGCCAGCTTGGGCAGGCCGGCCTCGGCCAAGGACACAACGATGCGGGACTGGGCCTCGCCAAAGAGGGCGGCGTCCCACCGTCCCAGGTTGGAGAATGTCCCCTGAAAGCCTAGCCCGCCTTGAATGGCGCTTTCCGCCAGTGTCACGCCCAAGCCGCCTTCGGAGCAGTCGTGGGCGGAGTGCAGCAGGCCGTCTTGAATGAGGAGCAGGCAGCACCGCTGTAGCCGGGCCTCCAGCGCCAGGTCAATGCTCGGTTTGCCCGCCACCAACCCGTGCAATAGCTCCAGGTACTCGCTGCCCGCCAAAGACGCCGGCGTACCCTCCACCCGGCCCGCGCCAAGCAGCACCACGGCGTCGCCCTGGTGTTGGAATGCCGAAGGACAGCGCTTCGTTGCGTCTTCCAGGAGGCCCAGCGTGCCGATGGCGGGCGTGGGATAAACCGGCTCGCCGCGTGTCTCGTTGTAGAGGCTCACGTTGCCGCTGACCACTGGGACGTTCAGGGCCTCGCAAGCCTGCACCATGCCTAACACCGCCTGGCGAAGCTGGTACGCCACGAGGGGACGTTCCGGATCGCCAAAGTTCAGGCAGTCGGTGAGGGCGATGGGCTGAGCGCCGGTACACACCACGTTGCGGCAGGACTCCGCCACGGCGATGGCCCCTCCGGCAAAGGGGTCAAGATAGCAGAGGCGGCCGTTGCCGTCGGTGGACAGGGCCAGGCCACGCTGCGTGCCTTTGACCCGTATGACTGCGGCATCGGCCTGCCCCGGGCCCAGAATCGTATTGGTCTGCACCTGATGGTCGTATTGGCGGTACACGCTTGCCCTGCTGGCGATGTTGGGCGAGGCCAACAGCCGCAGCAGCACGTCCGCCGGGGATATGGCCGGCAAGGGGAGTGAAGCCAGGTCATAGGCCTGGAGCTTGGCGAGGGATGCCGGCTTCTCCGCCTGCACGTCGTACAGCGGCGGATGGGTCAGAGAGTACACGGGGAGGCGCGCCACCTCCCGTCCGCCGTCTAGGATCCGGGCCATGCCGGTTGTGGTCGCCATGCCGATGACGGTGCAGGGGGTATCCCATTTGTCAAAGATCGCCTTCACCTTTGGAAGGTTCTCCGGCGCAATGATGAGCAACATGCGCTCCTGGGACTCGGACAGCATGACCTCGTAGGGAGTCATGCCGGACTCCCGCCGTGGGACCAGGGCTACATCAAGCTCCAGGCCGGTGCCGCCCTTGGCGGCGCACTCTACGGCGGCGCTGGTGAGGCCCGCCGCGCCCAGGTCTTGCAGGCCGGCCAGCAGGCCCGCCTGCGCCGTTTCAAGGCAGGCTTCAATCAGTACCTTCTCCAGGAAGGGGTTGCCTACCTGTACCGCAGGCCGCTGTTCTCGCTCCTCTTCAAAGGTGCGAGAGGCGAGGCCGGACGCGCCGTGAATGCCGTCGCGGCCCGTTTCGCTGCCCACAAGCACAAACAGATGGCCGGGGGTGCTGGCCGCGGCGCGCAACATGCCGTCGGCGCGGACGATACCCAGGCACAGGGCGTTGACCAGAGGGTTGCCGGAGTAGGTCTCGCTGAAATAGATTTCGCCGCCGATGTCCGGCACGCCGATACAGTTGCCGTAGCCGGAGATGCCGCCAACGACGCCGTTGAACAGATAGCGGTTGCGAGCATTGGTGAGGGGGCCGAACCGCAGCGAGTTCATGAGGACCGTCGGACGCGCGCCCATTGCCAGGATGTCCCGCACGATGCCGCCGACACCCGTGGCTGCGCCCTGGTACGGCTCCACGGCGGAGGGATGGTTGTGCGACTCCATCTTGAAGACGGCGGCAAGGCCGTCGCCGATGTCCACCGCGCCGGCGTTCTCTTTGCCTGCGCCTACCAGCAGGTAGGGGCTTTCGGAGGGGAAGAGGCGCAGGAACTGTTTGGAGTGCTTGTAGCCGCAATGCTCGCTCCACAGGGAGCCGAACATGCCAAGCTCTACCTCGTTAGGCTCTCGCCCCAGCCGCTCTACAATGGCTTCGTATTCCTGGGTGGAGAGGGCAACTGCATCAAGAGCTTCTTTGGTGACGGACATGGCTGCTCCTTAACCCCTTGCACTCCCCCATGTTATCAGGATGACGCCCCCTATTACCAAGAGGGCACCGAGCCAGGTCCGGAGGGTCACCCGCTCCATGCGGCGAAGGAAGAAATGGACAAGGATGAGGACGATGAGAGGGTTGGATGCTGTGAGAGGGGCAACGACGATCACCGGGGCGCGGCTGAGGGCCAGATAGTTGAAGGCGACCCCCGCTGAGGCAGCGATTCCGGCGAGGGCCATGATAAGGATGGCTTTCTTGGGCGCTCGCCGGTCTTGCACCATGTTCTTGGTGGAGAGGGACGCCAGCACGATTGTGCCCACCAAAGGCGCGAAGGTGGCTGCTACCATGGCGGGCGCTTGGGTGGTAACGACTTGCCGGGCGAGGAACTGGCTGAAACCATAGCACACGGCGGCCAAGGCTGCGGCCAGCAGCCCTACGGCTACCTGGTTCTTTCCTGTCTGTCCAGTGAGGACGCCGCGTAGCATGTTACGTCCTTACGCTCGCTGAGTCACGATAAGCAGAACGCCGCCGATGATGGCAGCAGTCCCCAGCCCGATAAAAATGTTCATAGTCTCCCCGCCGACCATTATTCCCAAGGCTGCGGAGATGAGGGGCGAGGTTGAGAGGATGGGTGTGGCACGGCTGACCCCCGCCAGATGCACGCCCGTGAAGTTAAGCAGCCGTCCCAGAGGATAGTTGATGATGCCCAGCAAGGTAAACCACAACAGGGCAGTCAAGGAGAAGGCGAACAACTCTCTGCCATACATGGCCAGGGCAATCGCCCCCACGAGAGCCGTGCCCGAGGCGAGGGATATGACCGTGCCGGTGGTGGCGCGCATGTGCTGCAAGCCAAGCCGGGCCAGGACGCCGGAGATGCCCCATCCTACGGCTGCCGAAAGGGCGAAAAAGATGGCCAGGCCCACGCTATGCCACCGCCAGCGGCGATGCGACAGTGGAGAGCGTGGCAATGATGGAGCGGAAGATCAGCAAGCCGTCAACGCCGCCCAGCAATGGATCGCAGCAGCGTTCGGGGTGAGGCATCATGCCCAGCACGTTGCGCTGCTCGTTGACGATGCCGGCGATGTTCTCCATCGCGCCGTTGGGATTGGCCTCCGGCGTGATTTTCCCTTCAGGCGTGGCGTACCGGAAGACCACGCGCCCCTGGCTGTTCAGGGTTCGTAAGGTGGCGGCGTCGGCGTAGTAGTTGCCTTCGCCGTGGGAGATGGGGACTCGGATGACCTGGCCCACATTGCACAGGGAGGTAAAGGGGGTGCCGGCGGTCTCTACGCGCAGGTTGGTCCACTGGCAACGGAACTGGAGGTGGGCGTTGCGCATGAGGACGCCGGGGAGCAGCCCGGACTCGCAGAGCACCTGAAAGCCGTTGCAAATGCCGATGACCAGTTTGCCACGGCTGGCGAAGTCCTGGACGGCCCCCATGACCGGCGAGAAGCGGGCGATAGCGCCGGTGCGCAGGTAGTCGCCGTAGGAGAACCCGCCGGGCAAAATCACGCAGTCGTAGGAGGAGAGGTCGGTGTCTTTGTGCCAGACGTATGAGGCTTCTTGCCCCAGCACGTCCTTGACGGCATGGTAGCAATCGCCATCGCTCCAGGTTCCAGGGAAGACGACAATGCCGAAACGTGCTGGCATAAAGCGCTAGGCCCCGGCGGCCAAGAGGTCGCGCACCACCTGGCTGACGGCGTTGCCATCGGCCTTGCCGCGCACCTGGGGCATGAGTTTGCCCATGACTTTGCTCATGTCCTGCGGGCCTTTAGCGCCGACTTCGGCAATGGCCTTGCGCGCCAGTTCGGCAAGCTCCTCGCGACTGAGTTGCTGGGGCATGTATGCGCGGATGATGGCCAGCTCGGCCTCTTCCTTCTTAACCAGCTCGGGGCGGTTGCCGCCCTGGAATGCGATGATGCTCTCTTGATGCTGACGTACCATCTTTGCCAAGACATTGATGACGCCGGCATCGTCAAGTGTCTTCTGCTGTTCAATCTCCTCGTACCGAATGGCGGAACGAATAAGCCGCACCGTATCGCGGCGCAACGCATCCTGGCGGCGCATGGCGTCCTTCTGGTCTTCGGCGAGGCGCTCCTGAAGGGGCATAAGTCAACCTTGAAACAAAAGGGAGAGGGTGTAAAGAAAGCGCCAGGCTACGTGCGGGCGCGGGCGCTCTTGCGGCGCTTGGCAGCAGCCTTCTTTTTGCGGCGGACGCTGGGGGATTCAAAATGCTCGCGACGGCGAGCCTCGGATAGGATGCCTTCCTGCTGCACTTTCTTATTGAAGCGCTTCAGCAGGCTCTCAAAAGACTCGCCCTCGGAAAGCATTACACGGGTCAAGCTGGTTTCCTCCTCATCAGAAACGCAAAGAAGAATGCCGTGATAAGCGGCTACGGTGTAGGCTAATCTTAGATGAGGGCCAAGAGGGTGTCAAGCTGACTTGGAGCATCGGGCATACAGGCACAAAGACATAGGGCATAGGAGACGAGGGCGAAGACCAACCCCCCTGGTCCCCCTTCCCGCATCGGGAAGGGGGAGAAATCGCCTCCGCATCCCTACTGGGAGAAGGATGGGTCAGAACATTGCGATGGGGTTCACCAGGGAGCCTGTCCCACCTATGACCTTCAGGGGGTTGATGCTCAACATGAACTCGTACCTGCCCTCCTGGGCGCACGTCTGGGCCAGGGGTTCCAGCAGGGCGTTGCCCACCAGGGCGATGCCGTAAGCGGCGATGGCGAGGTGTACGCCCCAGGCAAGCTGGTAGTCGTTGGGCTGGGCGTCCATCATGTCCCACACGAGGAGAGAGGCGTCGTTGTCTCGGAGGAAGGGCAGGCAGGAGGAGTGCAAGCCGGGCCGCTCGGGGAGTCCTCCCCAGATGCCGTTGTGGTCTTTGGCGTAGGCGTCCCGCCCGCTGAAGACGATGACGGCGTCGCCAGGCTCCATGCGGATGCCCTCTTCCTTGGCGATGTCTTCAAGCTCCCAGCCGTGGACCGGCTCGGCCATAGTCACGTAGGGCTTACGCCGGTGCTTCGGCACGTCCAGCAACACGCCCCTGGTCACGATGCCATCGCTCCAGTTATCAATAGAGCCATAGCTTGCTCCTTGGAAGCCGATGACCTGGTCCGGGCTTTTGCCGTCCCACATGCCATCGGCTCCCCACACATGGCAAAGGGCGTCTATGTGGGTGGCGGACGTGCCGTGGTAGAACATGCCCTGGTAGTCCATGGAAGCGCCGCCGCCGTTAGCCCGGGCCTCCCGCCACATATAGTGCTGGGCGGGCCTGGCGTTTTCCACGGAAGGCCCGACGGGCAAAGGACGGCTGAGGGACACGGTGCGCCCGTTGCGCACAAGGCGCAGCGCGGCGAGGCGCTTCTGGGGCGTGATGAGGTTGATGGCCCCGGCAGCGCCCTTGTCACCCCAGCGGCCCCAGTTGCGGCGGTCGCGTAGGTAGGAGTCCACCTCGGCTTTGGTGGGGATGCGTCGTTCCATAGGCATGTGAGCGCCTGCCTTTCACGCTGCAGCTAGTGTAAAGGGTTGTGAGAAGCCTTCATAAGTCTTATTGCCCGAACGGCAGGTGCGCCAATGGGCACATACCTCGTCCCCTTACCCCCTCTTGCAGGAGAGGGGGAATCAAGATTGGGGACACCCCAAACCCCGGTAGGGGCAGCGCCCCTGCACCCCTAATTATGCAGTGTTTCACTGATTCAGGACGCTTGTACACGGCGATGGGGTTTGCCGGCGAGCCAGTGCCGCCCATTACCTTCAGCGAGTTGATCGTCAGCATGAACTCGTACTTGCCTTCCTGGGCGCAGGCCTGGGCCAGGGGTTCCAGCAGGGAGGGTCCCAGTGGCGAGCTCAGTCCTCAGCTCACCGCTTTCTTCACGAGCGCGCCGATCCTTGCCTCCTCGGCGGCGGTCAACTCCTTCAGCGCGTAGGAGGTCGGCCACATGGCGCCTTCGTCAAGGTTCGCTGTGTCGCTGAAGCCGATCGTCATGTACCTCGTCTTGAACTTCTGCGCGCTTTGGAAGAAGCAGACGACCTTGCCGTCCTTGGCATACGCGGGCATCCCGTACCAGGTCCTCGGCGCGAGGGCTGGCGCGCTGGCTTTGATGATAGCATGAAGCCGCTTGGCCATGGCGCGCTCCGGTTCCGGCATCTCGGCGATCTTCGCCAGCACGTCGCTTTCCCCGTCCGCCTTGTCCTTGTTCGCGCCCGCTTCCGCTTTCAGCTCTTGGGCGCGCTCCTTCATCGCGGCACGCTCCTCGTCTGTGAATCCCTTGGACGTCTTGCCGGTCGCGGTGGTGCTCTTGGCGGTCTTCTTGGTGGTGCTCTTGGCGGACTTGGCTTTGAGGCCCGTTGACTGATCAGTGCCTTGCATGTACGTGCTCCTTATTGCAACATTTTGCTCCAACAGGAGAGGGATATTCGTATCCGGGGATTATCCCCAAACCCTTGGCAGGGGCTTTACCCTGCACCAGGCTTGTCTAACGTTTTTCGGAAACAGACGCTAGCTGCGTCAAACGCGGCTATTGGCTGCGAGTTGGAGGGCCTCCAGCACGCGCACCATGGCAAGGGTGTCCAGTTTGCAGTAGTCCAATAGCCACTGGCGCAGCTCCTGGCGCTCCTGGTCCGGCGTTTGCGGGCTGGCGATGCGTGCGTAGGCCAAGGCGGCCATCTGGCCATCCTGAATGTCCATCTGGGCGTAGGACACGCTCGGCGCAAGCACGGGCGCAACGCTTTTCAGCGAGTAGCTGCTGCCAAAGCCTGGATGGTAGTAGTGCTCTCGCAGGATAGCCAGCAGGTCCACCAGGCGTTCGGACAGGGCCGTGAGGTCGCTGGCGTAGTGAGGCAAATAGAGGGCAAGCTCCCGCAGGCGGGCCTTTTCGTAGGGCGAATAGACAAGAATGCTCCCGTGAGGCTGTACGGACTCCAAGAGCCTGACTGCTACGGCTTCTCTGGGGTCGTCGTCGCCTGGGTGAAGATAGGCCCGTGGCTCCCACAGGCCGCCGCCATTCTGGAGGTGCAGCGACCACTGAAAGGGCAGGATCTGGAAGGGGCTTGTGCCGGAATAAAGTGGCAAGGGCGGGTTGGCAGCTTCAAAGTCCAGAGCATGTAAGGGATATTCAAGCTGCTGCAACGCCTGGGAGAGACCCTCGCCTACGAAGGGGACGCCTTTGGCGATGGCATCCCGAACGATCCTCTGTCGGGGAGAAAGATCAGGGTATTCCTCAGGAATATCGGCTATGGAGAGAATGCCGGCTTGCACCAGGTTATCCAACAGGTGGCCCCGAACATTGGGCAACATGCCCACGTAGTCCGCGGGGAGATGCTGGTGGCAGAGGCCGTAGAACGGGCAGGGGTAGGGTTTGTTGCACTGGGGGCCGATGGCGATGCTTGGAGGCTCCGAACTGGAAAGGGCGCCCCGCATGTCCGTAAGCGCCTTAGGAAGGATGTCCGCAACGTGACGACGGACCTTGTCGGTAACGTCTGCTGGGACAAACAGCTCCTGGAGGTCGTAGTCGCCGCCCTGGTACACGTAGCTCTTGTTGATGTGCAGAAGCAGCGCTCTCCGGATTGTGACGCCGCACCCTTCTAGTCCATAGAGTTGCACGGCCACGTCCGGCAGATAGTCGTCCTTGGCGCTGGCGGCGGACTTGACCTCCACCAGGTCAAAGGAACCGTCATCATTGCGGGCCAGAACGTCGCTGCGGAAGCGGATGTCCTGGTAGGTGAAGGCGGCTTCGTAGATGGCGGGCACGCCGGGGTCTGCAATGGCGGCAGCGGTCTGGGCTGCAGCGCTCCGGTGTCCACCTGCACGGTAGTCCACCAGCACGCCGCCGGGGAAACGCCGCCGCGCCAGCTCACCGATGTGCGTGCCTAAGCTCAGGCGGGCTTGAAGCGAGTCGCCCCTAGGATCGGCCAAGGCGGGGGAGAACACCTCCAGGTGCAGCCGTTTCAGGCACTGGAGGCCGGCGACATAGCGGGTCTTGGAGAGGCCGGGTGGGGGCGTTGTGGACATCTTGCACCGACTATATACCCCGCCGCTTTTTGGAGCAAGCCTCTTGGCGTGGGATCAGGGCCTTTCGGTGTTCCTGCTGGACAGTGCCCTTCCGTGTTCGGCACGAAGGCGGCAACCGAATATAGGGGCACGATATATCGTGCCCCTACGATATGGGGCAGGGAACGCGGGCGCGGAAACCGCGCCCCTACACCACGTTTTGCCCACGGTCTTAGGAGAACCGGAAGGCCCTACTCTCAGAGCAGAGGACCAGGGCGACTACTTTGGCAGATCGCACCAGACGCCGCTGTCGGCGGAACGCTTCCAGCCGTCGGCGAACTCCAACATGCGCACGCCGTCTAGTAGGCGAGGGATGGCGACTGAGGGCTGTTTTTCACCACGGATTGCGGCGATGAAGTCGGCTTCCACAGGCACGCTGAGCAGCTCCCCGGAGGCGCTCTTAAACTCGGCTGGTACAGGGATTGGCTGGATTTCTTTGTCGGAGATTTTGGCCCCGAAGAATCCCGTCTTCGCCTGGCCGGCGAAACCTGCCGCGGTGCCGGATGGGTAGCAGACAACGCTGCCAAGGTCGCCATACACCTCGTACCGCCACAAGGCCGAGTCGCCGGCGACGGTGCTATGGATGTAGGTGATGGGCGCGCCACTGGCCAGCTCAGCCAAGACAACGTTGGACTCAGGGCGGCCCGTCCGGCCACGGTCATCCTGGCCGCGGGATGGGACATCAAAGCCCTTTCGGTAACTGAACACTCTGGTGTGCGCTCCGAACCAGCGGTTGGAGATCTCAAACAGGCTGGCCAGGCCGAAGAAAGGGCTGTACCAGTAGGCGAATACCTGAAGCACCTTGCCCACGTGGCCGTCCCTGAGAAGGTGCTGCATCATGGCCTCTTCGCGCATGTAGAACTGGCCGGGATAGACAAGCGCCACCAGGTTGGGCTTGGCTTGGGCGGCCTTGAGCATTGCCTGGGCGCCTTCCAGGCTGCCGGCAATGGCGTTCATGGTGAGAAGATGCTTGCCTGCCTCCAGCACGGGCACGCACATCTCCGGGTGCATGGCTGTGCGGGTCCCTACGACGATGGCGTCTACGTCTTTGGCATCCACCATCTCACGCCAGTCTTTGGCTACGCGACGAAAGCCAAAGGCATCAGCCACCTTCTGGCTGGACTCCGGGGTGCTGTTGGCAATAGCGACAAGCTCCACGCCCGGCGCTTTCTTAAGCTGGGGCAAGAGGCGGCGCTGGCTGAAGTTGCCTGCGCCAATGTATCCAATGCGGACGGTCTTACTTGTGGTCATGCGGCTCCTTCTGGTGGATTGGGTTGGATATTCTCTGAATAGGGCGCAACATTATTGTTCTTATGGATAGCCCTTGTGGGCAATACCTAACCCCCTAGCCCCCTTCCCTGAAGAGAAGGGGGATTTGTATTTGAGGGACACCCTCAAACTCCTGGCAGAGGGGCTTGCCCCTCTGCACTCCCCTTTCCCCCACGGCCTTTTAGATACCGAGCTTCTTTTTGTAGTCGGGGTCCAGGTTGGCGTCCAGTTGGCCCGCACGGTTGCGGCTCCGGCCAGGGTTCGGCGGCACGTAGGGGCCGCGCCGGGCGGCGATTGGCCGGGTGCCGATGATCGCTTGCTCTTCCAGTTGCTTCATTGCGCCGTCCTCAATGCCGAGCACGTCTTGCAAGAGATAGCGGTTGTCTTCGCCCAAGGTATGGGAGCCTTCGGTGATGCGCAGCGGCGTCTTGTTGAGCTTCCAGGGTCTGCCCATGAGGACGCGCGTACCCATGCCGCGCTCCGGCGGCCACGTGACTTTTTCCACAAAGCCGCGCGCCCAGTAGTGCGGCAACAGGTTGGTGTCTTTAGAGTCAAGCACCGCACCGGCGGGGACGCCCGCAGCTTGCAGGCGTTCCATCATTTCGTATTTGTCCTGGCCTTTTGACCAGGCGGAGATAACAGCATCAAGCTCATCGTGACGCTCGCGGCGGCCGCTTGGCGTGGCGTAGCGTGGATCGGAGGCTAGCTCCGGCTTGCCCATCTCCTTGCACAGGGCCTTCCACTCATCGTCGTCGCCCACGGAGAGCGTACACCACATGTCCTGGCCTTGGCAGGGATAGCACCCCTGGGGCGCTTTCCAGGGATGGCGGTTGCCCATGCGCCCGTTCAGCCGCCCGTTGACGGCGTAGTCCAAAATGTACTCGCTGGTGAAGTAACAGCCGGACTGGTACATGCCGAGGTCAATCCACTGCCCTTTGCCGGTGCGGTTGCGATACCGCAGGGCCGCGGCGACGGCGAAGAGTCCGGCCCAGCAAGCCAGGAAGTCCACGTATGATCCCCCTGCCTTGGAAGGGATGTCGTTGTTGTAGCCGGTGATCCAACAGAGGCCGTGGCTGGCCTCCATCGTCGTGGCCTGGCCTGGGTAGGCCGTGTACACGCCATCGCCGTGACCGTAACCGGTGTTGGACATCATGATAATGTCCGGCTTGATCTTTTTAAGGTTGGCGTAGTCCATGTCCCATCGCCGCATGACCCGTGGCGTGTAGTTCTCCACGACAACATCGCTGACCTTCACCAGGTCTTTGAATGCCTGGCGGCCTTCTTCCTTGGAAAGGTCAAGGGTAAGGGAGCGCTTACCCCGGTTGATCTGGTTGAAGGCAGCGCCACGGTTCCAGGGGTCGTGGCCGTCCTCGTTGTCCGGCGATCCTGCTGCTGCGGAGCGGTCCGGGTGCTGGACGCCTTCCACCTTGATGACGTCTGCCCCCAGATCGGTCATGATGCCGCAGGCGTAAGGCATAGCGAAAATGTACGTGGAGTCAATGATGCGGATACCTTCCAGGGGACGACGGCCCATGACGTACCTCCTACAGAGGGGGAACTGGGAGTGAAGGGTATTCTCAACGATGGCCCGTGTAAACCGAGGCGATTATACCATCCGTGGGAAGGGGAAAGCAGAGGTTTAGGGCGCAACAAGGAAAAAGGAGGCGGCTTTTGCGATTACCCAGATGGTCTTGCCGAGGGCAAGGCCCATTTCCTCCGCAGCCTCCTGGGTCACCTGGCTGCGGACGGTAAGGCCTTTGCACTGCACCTCTACGTGGACGCCGGGGCTGCGCGCCTCCAAGCCAACGACCACGCCCTCCATGATGTTTCTGGCGGAAAGTCCCGCGGGCCGCTGGGTTGCCAGGATCACGTCCCTGGACCGCAAGCCCAGCGTCAGCGCGTCGCCCACGGATACATCGGCAATGGAGACCTCTATACTCGTATCGTTCACACTGCATACCATGGTGCCGTTACGGGGAGAAAGGGACGTTACCCGGCTCTGGTAAAGGTTCTCCACACCTACCAGCCGCGCCACAAGGGACGTGGGCGGCTGCCCCAGGACGGTCACAGGATCGCCCTGGGCGACGGTACGTCCGGCGTCCATGACCTGGACGGTATCGCCGAGGGCCAGCGCCTCTTCCCTGTCGTGGGTCACGAGGATGATGGGGATGTGAGAGTCCCTGAGCAGCTTGCGCAACTCCCCGCGCAGGCTGCGGCGCAGCTCCATGTCCAGGGCGGAGAATGGTTCGTCCAGCAAGAGCGCAGCGGGCCTGGGCGCCAGGGCGCGAGCTAGGGCGACGCGCTGCTTCTGCCCGCCGGAAAGCTCCCAGACACGCCGTCGTTCCATACCTTCCAGGCGTAGCTGAGCGGCGAGGGCTGCCACACGCTCCTGACGTTCGGCTCTAGACATGCCTTCCAACCCGTAGGCGACATTGCCCGCAACGTCCAGGTGGGGGAAGAGCAGGTAGTCCTGGGGTAGATAGCCGACGCGCCGCAGGTGGGGAGGCGTCCATGCCCCGGTGTCGTGGTCGTAGACCAGGCTGCCGTCCACCTCAATGCGACCTTCCTTTGGATAGACTAACCCGGCAATGGCGCGCAAGGTCAGCGTTTTGCCGGAACCGGAAGGCCCAAAGAACACGGCAATGCTTCCAGGTTCAACGCTCCACTGGTTCTCCAGCGTGAAGCCCCCCACTTGCAGCCGCACCCAGCCCTTCATCGCCGTTGCTCCCAAGGAGCTGCCCTGCTGACCAGGGCAATGGCGATGAGCAGGAGCACCGAGAGGGCCATGAGCATAACGGCAAGGGCAAGAGCCGTGGCGAGGTTGCTTTCCATGGCTGAGAGAATAGCCAGTGGCATGGTCTGGGTGCGGCCAGTGAAGTTACCGGCGAACATAATGGTCGCGCCGAACTCGGAGAGCGCCCGCGCCCAGGCCAGGGCCGCGCCACTGAGCAGGCTGGGCCAGGACAGGGGCAGCGTGAGCCGCCAGAAGGTGCGCCACGGCGAGATTCCCAGGGTCTGGGAGATGGCTTCGTACTCCTGGTCAACGCCAAGGAAGCCCAACTTGGCGGCGCGCACGTAAAAGGGCGCGGATACAAATACCTGGGCAAGGATGACGGCTGCGGTGGTAAAGGGCAAGGCAATCCCCAAATGCGCCAGGGCTGCGCCAAAGATGCCGTTGCGTCCAAAGGCCATGAGCATGGCGACGCCGGCAACCACTGGCGGCAGGACGATGGGCAGCTCCACCAGCGTGTCCACGATGTGCAATGGCAGTGTTTGGCGGCGCGCCAGCAGGTAGGCGAAGGGCGTGCCCAACACAAGAATAACGGCCATGCTTACGGCGCTGGTGAAGGCGGAAAGCTTTAGCGCCTGTAGGGCAACGTCGCTGGTGAGGCTGGCAAAAAAGCCGTCGTTGCCGAGGGCGCGGAGCAACAGCGCCAGCAGGGGCAGGCCGACAAAGAGCACGAAGAGGGCAGTGGCAAAGCCTCCCACCATGAGGATGGGATTGGACTGCCCTTGCCGTCTGCTGCGGACCACTACTGGGGGACCTCCATGAAGCCGTACCTCTTGAGTATAGCTTGCCCTTCGGGAGAGAGCACGTAGGAGATGAAGCGCTGGGCTAATTCCGGCTGCTTACCGGCCTTGACCAATGCAATAGGATAGGCGGCCACTACGTTCTGAGCATCGGGGATGGCGAGCACCGTGACCTGGGATGCCATATTCTTTGTGACGTCGGTGCTGTAGACGATAGCGGCGTCCGCCTCGCCCAGGGCCACCTTGGCGAGGGCCTGTTTGACGTTGCTTTCTTCCGAGACGAGGTTTGCCAGGACCTTCTGGGAGAAGCCTGCGCCGTACTGTCCGGAGGCGTCCATTTTGCTGATGGCGTCTCGGGCGTAGCCGCCGACGGGTACGTCTTTCTGGGCGAGGACGAGTTTGAGACCCGGTTTGGCCAGGTCCGCCAGGGTCTGGACTTTTGTGTCGCTGGTAGGGACGACGACAACCAGGCGGTTGGCGGCGAAGAGGGCAGACTCGCCGGAGGCGACAACGCCCGACTGGACGGCGAGATCCATCTGCTGGGTGTTGGCCGATGCGAACACGTCGGCGGTGGCCCCTTGCTCCAGTTGGGTGCGCAGCGTGGAGGAGCCGGCGAAGCTGTAGGTGATAGTGAGCTTCGGATACTTGGCGGCCAGGGCAATCTTCACGCCGTTAAAGGCGTCTGTGAGTGAGGAAGCGGCGAAGACGGTAAGGTTACCGGAAACAGAAGCCGCTGTAGGCCCAGGGGATGTGGTTGGCAACGGCGCGGCGGAGCAGCCCGCAAGCGTGAGGACGGGGACAGCCACGGCGAGGAAGTAGAACAGCAACCGCATAGAAGCTCTCAGGCAAACGTTCCTTTTTGGAGTTTGTTTGCGTAGTCGGTACAGGGAGATAGTCGTCATTCTGATGCAGCGGGAATGGGGATAGCCGAATGAATCTCCTATCAGCAGGAGAGATTCTTCATCCCGATAGATCGGGATACCGACTACCGGCGGGACTCGCTCAGAATCATTCATGCCCATAGCCACTGGCACCCGTACCGATGAAAATGGCTTGCAGGCATGTCCTTTCCCCCTTGACGGGGGAAGGCTAGGATGGGGGTGACCGGCGGGGCGATCTCCCACCTCAATCCTTCCCCGCAAGGAGGGGAGAAGCTATTTTCGTAGCAATGACAAAACTACGGGCCTTGTATTAAGCGTTGCATTGCCCGTAAGAGAGTGTCCTATGACTTGTCTTGCCGGGCTACTTGGCGATAGTCACCCAGCCGCCGCCGTTCATGGATGCGCGCACTGCGTCCATCACCTGCTGGCAGCGGTAGCCGTCGTAGAAGTTCGGCGCGGGGGATTCGCCCTTGGCGATGCCCTCTACAAACGTGCGTACCAGGATGCGGAAGGCGAGGAGACGGTCGTCCCGAGCGTCTGCAAAGGGGCGAAACCTGTCGGGCATAGGCAACTCGTGCAGGCCCTTGCCTTCGCCGAACCGCGCGCCCAGCACTTTGCCGTCGCTGGGCGGATTGACGCCTGGCTGCGGAGTCTGAAGCGTCCCTTCGGTCCCGTAGACCTGAAGCAGTGCGCCCGGGCCAAAGGGAGCAGCGGAGCTGGCGGACATGGAGGCCCACCCGCCGCCGGCAAGGGTTGCGATAAAGCTGAAGCCGTCGTCGGCGTCGGTGGCGACGGTCTGGCCCGTGGCTGAGTCCAGGCGGTTTGGTTCCTGGACAAAGGTTGCACCGCAAACCTTCGTAACGTCACCCACCCAGTCTCGCAGGCCGTCTATGTAATGGGCGCCAAGGCTCCAAAGAAAGCCGCCACCATCCGCTGCCTGAGTGCCCCGGGCGGGAAGCCTGGTACGGGGTTCCGTGGGGCCACGGAAGAGGTAAACATGCACCGCCTGGACCTTGCCGACGTACCCCTGGGAGATCAACTCCTTGACGTAGGCCCTGGCCGGGGCAAAGCGGAACTCGTGGGCGACCATAGCCGTGCGGCCGGTGCGCGCCGCTTTGTCGGCCATGTCTTTGGCCTGGCGCTGGTCCAGAGCAAAGGGTTTCTCGCACAACACGTGCTTGCCTGCGTCCAGGGCTGCCATAGTCATCTCGTAGTGGACTGCTGGGGGAGAGGCGATGCTTACCGCATCCAGGTCGCGCATCTCCAGAAGCTGGCGATAGTCGGTGAAGACGTGGGGAATGCCGAAGTCTTTGGCGGCTTTTTCGGCCCGCTCCTGCCTGCGAGCGCACACCGCCACTACTTGTACGCCTTCGGACAGGAAGCCGGGGATGTGCACCGCGCTGCCGAAGCCAACGCCGATGACGCCCACGCGCAAGGGTGTCGTAGTCATGTCGCCTCCGATGTGCTCCGGTGTGCCGCTGACAGGATGCGCGTAATGATACCAGATGGAGGCGGCGGAAGGGATGCGGCCTCAGGAGGGGCAGGGGCTTTCGGTGTTTTGGCTGGACAGTGTCCTTCAGTGTTCGGCACGAAGGCAGCGCCGAACGTGGGCGCGGAAACCGCACACCTACATGATGTTTCGCCCGCGGGCGCTGAGAGAACCGTAAGACACGGCGGCGGGGAAAGTCCATGCCACAAAGCGATTTCTTCGTAAGACGGCGTCCTGAGCAGCTTACGCGCGCGGGCGGTCTCCCGCCGACTCAGCCCGCTCAACGAAAGCCTGGAACACCTGGCGGAACATGCTGGGTACTTCTGTCTCCCGCTCCGGGTGGCACTGGACGGCGATGACCCAATCGTGGGCGGGGCTTTCCAGGGCTTCAATGATGCCGTCGCCAAGGGAGTAGGCCGATGCCAGGAGCTGGGGCGCTTTCTGGGCGTCCCGCAGGCCCTGATGGTGGCGGCTGTTCAGGCGCATGAAGCCGCCGCTGCCCATGATGGCCGCGAGCTTGCAGCCCGGAGCAAGGTACACCATGTGCTGGGCGCTATTGCCGGTGGCTGTGTCCGCCTTGTGGCCCGGCAGGTCCTGGATGAGGGAGCCGCCGAAGGCCACGTTCAGGAGTTGCATTCCACGGCATATACCGAACACCGGCAGGTTTTGGGCCAGCGCATAGCGGAGCAGCGTGAACTCCAACTGGTCGCGGGCGGCGTTCGGCTTTTCTGCCAGCAGGTGCGCCGTCTGGCCGTAGCGCGCGGCGTCTATGTCCGGCCCGCCGGTAAGCAGCAGGGCGGTTGCGCCGCGCATAGGGTCTTCGTCGCCGGCAGACTGGCCTGGGAGGAGCAGCCGCACGTCGGCGCTGCGCTTTTCCAGCGCGCGGACGTAGGGGGCGGCGGCATTCTCATCGGAAGCGGTGACGGCAACGACAGGCAAGGGCATACTATGAGCTTCTCTTGAGTCTGGTTGCAGGTCGCTTTGAGATACCCATGGAGGACATCAACTGCACATAGCGAATGATGTTTTCGCGGCTCAACATGCCTATGGTTGCGCCGTCCGATAGGACAAGGAGCTGGTTGACATCCTTTTCCGCCAGCAGGCGTAACGCCTCGGCCACGTCGGTTTCGGGGCCAACGCTGTGGACCTGCCCTTTGGTCATGATTTGGGCGACTCGCGTGTAAGGCCAATTGTCCACGGAGACCGTTTTGACATCGGTAATGCTGACGATGCCTTCCAACACGCCGCCTTCCTGGACAGGCAAGGCCCGCTTCCCGCGGTGCAGGAAGTATTCGCGCACCAGGACATCCACCGCCATGCTGTTTGGGACGACGTCCGGTTCGGTATCCATAACCTCGGATACCTTCACGCCGTGCAGCGTCTCTTGCAGGACCGTCTCTTGTTTGCTGGCGTCTGCGGCGTTGTTGAGGAACCAGCCGATAAAGGCGATCCAGAGGCCGCTGAAGATGCTGCCGGTGAGCACCCAGAAGACGCCTATGCCGATGAACATAAAGGCCAGACCCTGGCCTATGGTGGAGGCAATGCGTGTCGCCCGGTAGAGGCTGCCGGTGGCCCCCCAGATGGCGGCGCGCAAGACGCGCCCGCCATCCAAGGGAAAGCCGGGCAGCAGATTGAAAAGGCCTAACATGCCGTTGGTAAGCGTCAAATAGCCAAGGAGGGCGGAGACGGGCGATGGGTGGCCTTTGGAAGATAGGTAGGCCCCGCCGAAGACCGCGGCAAGGCCCAGGCTGGTCAACGGGCCAACTATGGATACGGCGAACTCTTCGCCCGCGGAGCGCGATTCCTCGGTGAGGGAACTGACGCCGCCGAAAATAAAGAGGGTAATACCTTGCACGGTGAGGCCCTTGCTGCGCGCCACAAGGGAGTGGGCCAACTCGTGGACAAGGACGGAAACGAAAAGGAATACTGCGGCGACGGCTCCGGTGACCCAGTAGACCACCTGGCTTGAGCCGGGGAAGGCATCGGGGAAGAAGCCTACGGCAAGGGTCCAGGTGATCAGCACGAAGGCCAGGAGCCACGTGTAGTGGATGCCGATTTCAATGCCTGCGACCTTGCCCAGGCGAAACGTTGCTTTCATAAATACGCTCCATCACTACCAGTGCGTCATTATCCTAGCATACTAGAGAGGGGGTACGACATGTCTTGCCCCTTGTAGAGGGGCAGGGTTTCCCTGCCCCTCTACCGTTTCTCCTATTGACGCCGGGAGAACCGAAAGACCTTGGGCTTGCTTGACCATTGACCATAAAGGAGGGTGGCAGTACAATGGCGGTTACTTTGCCAGCTAGGAAACAATGCCCATGTTGGTTATTGGCCTCACCGGGGGAATAGGCTCAGGCAAGAGTGAAGTGACGAAGAAGCTGCAGGAGTTGGGCGCCGAAGTCATAGACGCGGATAAGGTGGGCCACCAGGCATACACGCCGCACTCGGAGACGTGGGAAGCGGTAGTGGCCGCCTTTGGGGAAGGGATCCTGCAGCCCAGCGGGGAAGTGGACCGCCGCAAACTGGGGGCCATCGTGTTCGGCGACTCCAAGGAGTTGGCGCGACTCAATGGCATTATGCATCCCCGCATGGCGAAGATGATCCAGGCTCAACTGGATGCCATGCGGGCGAGGGCTGTCAAGGTGGCTGTGCTGGAAGCGGCCATCCTCATTGAAGCCAATTGGACGCCGCTGGTGGATGAGGTGTGGGTGGTGGCCGCGCCGGAAGATACGGTTGTGGAACGGGTGCAGGTGCGGAACAACCTGCCCCCGGAGGAGATACGCCGGCGCATACGGGCACAGCTTTCCAACCAAGAGCGGGCAAAGCACGCCACCGTGGTCGTTGAAAACACGGGGGGCCTGCAAGCGTTGCAAGACCAAGTCCAAAAACTTTGGGATCAGCGTGTTCAAGGGAGGGCTTTGTGACTACACCACGAGGGACCAGGAGTGTTTACCGGGAGTTCATGATTGAGGAGTACACCGTAGACGAAGAGCCGTTCTACGTCCCGGTAGGCGATGAGATCGGCCTGTTTGAAGCAGCGTATCAACAGAAGATTCCCGTCTTGCTCAAAGGCCCCACGGGGTGCGGCAAGACGCGATTTATTGAGCACATGGCATGGCGGCTTGGCCGCCCAGTGACCCACATAGAGGGCGGCGAAGAGGTGCATTCACCGCCGTTGCCCCTCATCACCGTTGCCTGCCACGAAGACCTGACGGCCAGCGACCTGGTTGGCCGCTACCTTCTGGAGGGCGAGGAGACCAAGTGGATTGACGGGCCGCTGACTCGTGCGGTGAAACACGGCGCCATTTGCTACCTGGACGAGGTGGTGGAGGCGCGAAAGGACACCACGGTGCTCATCCATCCGCTGACGGATCACCGCCGTCTCCTACCCATTGAGAAGCGGGGCCAGGTGCTCCACGCCGACGAGGGCTTCTTGCTGTGCATGTCCTACAACCCCGGCTATCAAAGCGCCATGAAGGACCTAAAGCAGAGCACCCGCCAGCGCTTTATTGCGCTGGAGTTTGACTATCCTGACCGGGACGCGGAAGCGACGGTCATTGAACACGAGAGCGGTGTGGGCCCTGCGGTGGCCATGTCCCTGGCAAAGCTCGGCGAAAAGATCCGAAATCTGAAGGATTATGGCTTGCAGGAAGGGGCATCCACCCGGCTGCTCATCTACGCCGGCAAGCTCATCAAGCAGGGGATCACAGCCCGGCGTGCCTGTCAGTGCGCCATTGTTTGGGGCGTTACCGACGACCGGGAAGTACAGCGCAGCATGGAGGAGATCGTCTCTTCCATCTTTGAATAGCACACAGGATGCTTCAACAGACGGACGGAGAGCCGCACCCAGGCGGGTAGAGGAAGCATCTTATAGAGAACCGGACAAACTGGGGTACAGAACATGACGGAACTCAAGGATCGGACGAGTTTGTTTGTGCAAACCGCCCTGGCAAAACACAAGCCTGAACTGCTCTCCGATCCTAAGCTCAAGGACTCCGCAGTGCTCCTTCTTCTTTATCCAAAAGAGGGGGAGTACTGCGTCTTGTTTAACAAGCGCAGCATGGTGGTGGAGTTCAACAAGGGCGAGTACTGCTTCCCCGGCGGCTCCAAAGACCCCGAGGACGCGGACCTAGTGGTCACGGCCCTGCGCGAGGCCCACGAAGAGATGGGGATCCTGCCCGAGGATATTACGTTGCTGGGTGAGTTGAGCGAGACGAACACGGCCGCTGGCTTTCGCATTCATCCCTACGTGGGGACAATTCCGTACCCCTACAGATTCAACCCCAGCAGCGTTGAGATCGCTGAGGTGGTGGAGGTTCCGGTCCGTCACCTACTAGACAAGGGCAACTTCACGCAAGAGATGCGTATGCGCTTGGGCGTCAATACATTGATGACTACCTACACCTACGGGGAGCACCGCATCTTCGGAGCCACGGCCCGCATCCTGCGGCAGTTCCTAGATATCCTACAGCAATCCGGATGGCCTCAAGGAGCATGAGCCGATGACCACAGGCATGGCCGAACTGGAACGCGATCTGGAACGCTTCCCCTCCTCGGTAGTAGATGAGTTTCGCCGTGCAGCAGAAAAGCTGCAACCCAAACTGAGCGAGTATGACCTGGCAAGCTGGGCCAAGCAGGGCGTGGACATTGCCAAGCAGACGGTGCGCTCCTGGGAGGCTGCGGCGGAGTACTTTCGCGCCAGCCCTGAGGTTATGGAAACGCTGAATACGCCCCAAATGCTGGAATGGGGCCGCCACGGCAGTACGCTGTGCCAGGAGTCACCCAGCCTGGCGGTGGCGTATTTCCACGCCAGCCCGCGCGCGTTCAAAGCGCTGCGCCCACGCTACATGCAAAGCTGGGCGACGCTGGGCAAGAGCTTCTATCGCGGCACGTGGAAGTCCAGCGCGCTTTCGGCCAAGTTCTTTGAGATCAGCGGCCCCGTGCTGGAAACGGCGTCCTTTACTGAACTGGAGAAGTTTGCCGAGCTGGTGGACTTTGTTTCCCACAAGTCCGCGGACCTGGCAGCGGAGTGCATGGCCATGGGCGAATCGGTGCTGCCGCGCATCGGCAGCGACCGCCTGGCCTTCATCCGTCTCTGCCGCACCGTGGCGGAGTCCAACTGGCGCGAAGTGAAGGGGTGCTTTGAGTCCGTAGGGCGCGTGGCGACCTACGTTCAGGAGGGACAGCGCGCAAGATTCATGGACATGACTGCGGACATGGCCAAGAGCGGCATGCCCAACATCTCTATGTTCATCAACGAGACCGCGGCATCGCTGGGCCGTGCCAGCGCCGCTTCCCAGGGTCGCTTCTTGGAGCTGGCCCAGGAGCTTATCCCCAAGTCCTACGAGTCCGCCGCCGCCTTCTTGCGCAATGCGCCCGGCCTACTGGGACGCATCAGCGAAGCCCAAGTGGAGGCGTGGTACGAGCACGGTACGCGCATTCTGGCGGATAACGCCGATGGCGGCATGGCGTACTTCAAGATAGAGTCCAACACTTCGGAGCAGGTCATAGACTTGCTATCCTCGGCGGTGGAACTGGAGAAGGTGCAGGAAGTGTTGCGCATGTACTGCCGGGGCCTGGCCGGTGCGGAGATTGACATCGCCAGCAGCCGGGACATGGCGGGAAAGAACATCGGGTGGGTATCGGAAGACCACGCCACTACCGAGGGCACAACGGTATTCCTGCCGGCGGAGATGAACAAGTTCGGCTCCAAGGGCGAGAACTTCTCCTTCTTCAAGGTGGTGTCCACCCATCAGGTGGCGCACATTGAGTTCGGCAGCTTTGACTTTGACTTTGACGCCAAGGGGACCCGCTTCCCGGATACCCGGCACGCCAAAGAAGAGGCGGTGAACAAGGAGAAGGCGGAGCGCGTTCCGCCCTCCGGCGGCAGAGCGACGCGCCTCAAGGCGGCCATGGACGGCATTCAGCTTACGCCCGGCCTGGATGCCTTACCTGGAGCAATCGCCCCTGTCCAGGCCGATACCAGCGCCGAGATGGGCTACCTGACGGACATGGGCCGCTTCTTTGAGCTTTTCCAGGTGCGTAAGCTGGCCTCGGACATCTTTACGGTGATGGAAGATACGCGCCTGGACTTCCGCGTGAAGGCGGAGTATCCAGGGGTTGCGCAGGCGTACCGGTTGATCCAGCAAGATGCGCTGACCGCGCGTCCCGAGATCAAGGAAATGCCGCTGCAAGAGGCAATGGTGGAGTTCCTGGTTCGGTTCAGCCTGAACCAGCACAAGAACCTGCCCGTGCCCACGGAGTTCATGGACCACGCAACGCTGATCGCCGAAATCGCTAAGCGCCTGCTGCACACCGACGCTACGGTGGAGGACACCGCCGAGGCGACGCTGCGGGTGTACAACGTCATCGCCGACATTCCCAACCAGCAGATGGACGAGGAAGACTGGTCGGAGATGGACGTGGAGGACCAAGAGCTGTCGGAAGAGCAGCTTGAAGAGATGATGGAGCAGTTCGGTGAGTCGGCCCAGGGCCAGCAGCAACAGCCGGAGATGGGTGAAGGGGAGGAGTACGAATCGCCGCCGCAGGTGGACTTCCGCGGCGACTTCAAGCCGGAGCTAAGTCAGGTGCTGAACACGCTGCGCCAGCAAGCCGGCCAGGGCCAGCAAGGGGGCCAGCAGATGCAAATGACGCCGGAGATGCTGCAGCAACTCCTGGCTAATAGCCCGGAGTTGGAGTTGGACGCCGAATCGGGTCAGTTCAATGAAGACCTGGCCCAGTTCATCCAGAACCTGGTCAAAGAGGCGGGGGCGCCGCAGCAACAGCAGCAGCCGGGGCAGGGATACGGCCCCATCCCTCATCAGGATGAAGAGGGCGGCTCACTGGAAGCACGGGAGCCGAAGACCTTCGTGTACGACGAGTGGGACTTCCGCGCGGGCGACTACAAGCCCCGCTGGTGCATCGTCCGAGAGAAGCCCATGGCCGAGGGCGACACCCAGTTCTACACCGACACGGTACATGCCTATGGCCGCATGATGAGCCAGATACGCCGCCAGTTTGAAATGCTCATGCCGGAGGAGTACAAGAAGGTCAAGCACCTGCCCGATGGCGACGACTTTGACCTGGACGCGGTGGTTGAGGCCATCATTGACAAGTGGGCAGGGGAATCGCCGACCGACAAGGTCCACTGGCGCCGCAACAAGATTGATCGCGACGTGGCCGTGGTGTTCCTTCTGGACATGAGCGCCTCTACCGCCGAGGCTATTGACGAGGCCCGCCGCGTGGAGGACTGGGACGCTCCGGACGACCCGGTGGAGTACATGGTGTGGCTCCGCGCCCGCCGTGGCGAAGGGGCGCGGCGCACGTACAAGCGCATCATTGACCTGGAGAAGGAGAGCATCGTCCTGCTGATCCATGCGTTGGAGACGGTGGGCGACACCTACGGTATCTACGGCTTCTCCGGCTACGGGCGGGAGAACGTGGAGTTCTACGTCATCAAGGACATGGAAGAGACCTTTGGCGAGAGGATCAAGCGGCGCATAGACAAGGTCACGCCGCTGCACGCCACGCGCATGGGCCCGGCCATCCGCCATGCCATTGCTAAGCTGGAGAAGCAAGAGAAGCGCACGAAACTGCTGATCCTGCTCAGCGATGGCCGCCCCCAGGACCGGGGGTACAGCCGCGAAGGCGTGGAGAAGGAGTACGCCGTCCACGACACGAAGATGGCCTTTGTGGAGGCGCGGCGCAAGGGCATCACGCCCTTTGCCCTGACCGTAGACAAGGCAGGCCACGACTACCTGAAGACCATGTGCCAGGACATGGGCTACGAGGTCATGGGCGATATCAACAACCTGCCCAACCGGTTGCCTATGCTGTACAAGAAGCTAACGTTCTAGGACAGCGCCGGGGCACATGCGCGGACGACACCCGTAGGGGCGACGCATGCGTCGCCCCTACGCTTTTGCTGTAACCCGGACCCTACCGCCGGAAATGACGCCGCAGCGCGATCACGAACAGCGCAATGAGGAAGATGTCCCACACCATGTTGGCGTAGGCCACAATCAGCCCCCAGTCCGCCATCACCTGCGCGTTCCCACGCAGGTTTCCCGCCGTCAGCGACAGGTACCATGCCTTCAGGAAGTCCCCGCCGAAGGGCAAGAACGATCCTCCCCAGAGCCACGCGTAGTCCACCGCCTCGCGCGGCTCTTCCCCACCCCAATAGAAACCGGCGTATAGGTACAGCACGGCGAACAGGAACGACGTGAAGAGGTACAGAACCAGAGGCCGCCACGCGCTCTCCCCGTACATGGCGACGGCGCGGTACACCGGCAGTGCCAGCCGCCTGGTAAACCACCCCGTGTCCGGGTCACGCCGCCGCATATCCATTTGCCCTATGTAGAAATGGCCTGCCTCCACCTCCTGCTTGGACCCCTCGTAGTTCAGGCGGAGCTGCCGGTACAGGTTCGCTACCAGGCGGGCTGTGGGCGGTTCGTTCACACCTTCTGCGATCGTCAACACACCTCCGCTGCCATTCCTGAGGCGACTTTCTTCCTTCTCCAACTCCAGTTGGTCAAACAGCACGCTGTGCTTGATCCAGGGAAGGAAACGCTCCGGCTTCTTAGCCCAGGTCACGTCCGTGAACTGGACTCTGGTCAGGTTGGTGCGCAAGAAGAGGACCCTGGAGAAGTTCACATCCTCAAAAAAGAACTCCTCAGGGCTCTCCACCGTGGCGTCCTCTAAACGAACGCTACTCTCATTGTCCGTCGGGAACTTGGTGTGTTGGAACAGCGTCCTGCCCTTGAAGGTAGCGCGGTGAAAGAAGGCGTCCTGGGTGAAGGTTGCCCAGGAGAAGTCAGTGTTTCCCCTGAAAGCGGTCTCGCGGAGCTGAGTATCCCCGCTGAAGGTGGCTCCCACGAAGTCGGCGTCCCCGGTGAAGGTGGCCCACGAGAAGTCGGCGTTCCCGCTGAAGGTGGCCCCCGAGAAGCCGGCGTCCCCGCTGAAGGTGGCTCCCACGAAGTCGGCGTCCCCGCTGAAGGTGGCTCCCACGAAGTCGGCGTCCCCGCTGAAGGTGGCCTCCGAGAAGTTGACGTCCCCGCCGAAGGTCGCCCGCCAGAAGTTGGCGTCCCCGCCGAAGGTCGCCCGCCAGAAGTTGGCGTCCCCGCTGAAGGCGGCCCCCCGGAAGTTGATGGGCTTCGCTATCGTGGGCAGGCCGCTCACTACCTTGCTCCACACCAGGGGGCCGGGGAACACCACGCCATGCAGCCGGATTGCAGGCACGCCACCGTCTTTGCTGTCCCGTTGCACCTTGCCCCGCAGCACTTCCAGGAATTTCGCCTTGTCCTTCTCCGCATCCGGGCTGTGCAGAATGCAAAGGCTTGTGCGTTCCTCCACATCCAACGTGCAGTGGTAGAACAAGTCGGTGTAAGAGCAGTCTTTCATAGCAGCGGCATTGTACCACGCGCGTCACCCCTGCTTGGTGTCACACCTCTCTCATAACCCTCTATAGGTATCCTCTTTACGCCGAGCCACCCTTACCATCGTGACCAGTTGAGCCTTGTCGTCAATGGCATATACTATCCTGAATTGCCCCACCCGAATACGCCATAGACCGCTGTCAGCCAGTTTCTTGACCCTGGGCGGTCTGGGATTGTCCTCCAGGGTATTGATAGCTTCGGCGACCCTTTCGTAGTCCTGTTCCGAGAGGGCATCCAACTCTTTCTGGGCGGCTGGCCTCAGCTTGACTTCATAGCTCACCCCGGCGCTCCCGCCGATTTTCCTGATACTGCTTCCAGGTTGTGGAGCCTTCTTCGTCGGACAATGCTTTCAGACCTTCCCGAATGTCCTCCTCGTCTTCCAATATCTCCACAGCAGCATCCCGGAGAAGTTTAGCCATAGAAGTCCGCTGCTCAAAAGCCAGGCGTCGGAGCCTTCCATGCTGCTCCTCGGTCAGGAAGATTGTGGTGCGTTTTAGCGCTGTTCCCATGGTTACCACCTCCTTGCTGATAGTAGCATACATGCATCGCTATGTAGATATGCTGTAACAAAAAGCGATTTGTACGAGCAGGTAGCCATAGTAGGGGCAGTATACCACCGCGCCGTGCCATCCACTGCTGGCCCTAGCGCTCCCTGTTACGCTACCCTTGAATCGGCATTCTCTCCACCAACCAATCAACAGGTTTGCGCCCCCTCAGTCCACTACGGGAATCGGATTCGTTTCCTCAAAAAAAGAAAACGAATCTTAGATATAAATCCAAGCTAAAAAAAGCCCTCGGAAATGGCAAAAACGAATCTCTACCCCACCCCAAGTGAAGAATCCCAGGACACGTAGGCCGGACAACGGTAGGGGCGTCCCGATGACATCGGGACGCCCCTACGAGTTTTCATGTTGGGCGGTGTATCCTATTGCCACTGCATTTATCGTCTCGGAGCGCTGTTATGCCCTCAACCCCCCGAATCTATCCCCTGAGCCCTCGTGACCTCACGGAAGAGCAGATCGCCGTGGCCTTTGCCATGACCTCTCGCAGCCCGGAGCCGTTTGACGAGATCGCCAAGGTCGTCAGCGCGGAGAAGGCGGCAGACTTCAACGAGCGCTGGGTGTTGAACTACGGCCATGCTTCCGTCGCAGAGCACGCCGTCCTGCACATGGCGGTGGAAAACGTGTCCCGTTTGGCAGTGGACACGCTGGAGGACAACCGCCTGGCGTCGTATACAGAGAAATCCTCTCGGTATCAGGTGCTGGACAAGGGCAGCTACCACGTGCCGACGGAGCTTGACGCATCTCCCGCCCTTCGGGACAACTATGTGCAGGCGTGCGGCGCGCTGTTTGACGCCTACGAGGGGATGGTCAAAGGGTTGACAGCATACCTGCGCACCGTGCGGCCCAAGGGGGGAAAGGAGCGGGAAGGGACATACGCGCTGCGGCTGCGCCGGGAGGCAACGGACTCGGCGCGGTTCCTGTTGCCAGCCGCCACGCTCACCAACGTGGGAGTGACGCTGAACGCACGCTCCATGGAGCACGCCATCCAGAAGCTGGCGTCGTCGGACCTGGCGGAAGAACGCGCACTGGGCGAGGCGCTGAAGGAGCAGGGGCGAACCATCACGCCGACGCTCATCAAGTACGCGGACGCAAGCCCCTACCTCTCGGAGACTCGTCAGGCCCTGCGCCGTGCGTCCAGTCCCTACACCGAGCCTTCCAACCACTCGGAGATCAAAGCGGAGTTGGTGCACTACGACCCTGAGGCGGAAGCGAAGGTAGTAGCGGCGCTGCTATACCGCTACGCCGGCCAGCCCTATCACCAGGTGTGGCAGCAGGTGCAGGCCATGTCGTTGTCGGAGCGCGCCGCCGTGCTGGACGAGGCGCTGGGCCGCCTGGGGCCACACGACGCGCCGGTGCGCGAGCTGGAGATGGCGGACTATACCTTTGATCTGCTGATGGACTACGGGGCGTACCGCGAGTACAAGCGGCACCGGATGCAGACCTACATCCCGCAGCCGCTGACGGTGGAGCACGGGTATCTTACGCCGCCGCTGGTGCAGCAGGCGGGCCTGCAGGGCCAGTTCCAAAGGGCGATAGACGTATCGGAGCGGGCCTTCTTTGCGCTGCGGGCCGGGTCGCCGCTGGCCGCACCATACATCGTCACGCACGCCCACAAGCGGCGCGTACTCGCCAAGCTCAACCTGCGGGAGTGCTACCACCTGTTCAAGCTGCGCACGGGGCCGGACGCCCACTTTTCCCTGGGAGACACGGAGATCGGCGTGGTCTACGAGGCGATGAGTAAGGCGATGGAAGCCCAGCCTGGGCTGTTCAAGCATTTGCAACTGCGCAGGCTGGCGGCGGGCTAGGAGCTACGCCTGGGGGCGCTCCCGGCGAGGAGGGCTACACCGAAGCCGAAGCCGCCGATTTCGCCGAAAAGGGCGACCTTTGAAACCTGGGGGAAAGAAAGCGTTGCTACACGTACTAGGCCATGCTATACTACCCAGGACAAAAGAACGAAAGAGCGGAGACAACCCCAGAAGCGCATGTTGAACAAAGAGCGCAAGCAAGCCATCATCAAGGACTATCAGTCCGAAACCAACGACACAGGCTCCGTGGAAGTGCAGGTCGCCCTCTTGACCGAGCGCATTAGCCAGCTATCGGAGCACCTACGCCGTAACCACAAAGACTATGCCTGCCAGCGTGGTCTGCTGATGTTGGTGGGAGAACGCAGGCGACAGCTTGCCTACTTGAGCCGAGAGGACGTAGGGCGGTACAGGGCCCTCATCGGGCGCCTCGGTTTGCGCCGCTAACACCCCATGCTTGGGGTGTTTCTCTTTTTCCTGGGCGCCGCTCGGAAAGAGTAGGGTTCCCTCATGGTTGAAACCTTTTCCCGCGACATTGCAGGGCGGAGTCTGTCCATTGAGGTTGGGCGTCTGGCCCAACAAGCATCCGGCTCCGTGGTAGTGCGCTACGGCGATACTATGGTGCTGGTCACTGTCTGTACGACTAAGCCACGGGAAGGCATTGACTTCTTCCCGCTGACCGTGGACTACGAGGAGCGACATTACGCCGTGGGCCGCATTCCAGGCAGCTTCTTCCGCCGCGAAGGTCGCCCGCCTGAAAACGCCATCCTGTCTGCGCGTCTGACGGATCGTTGCCTTCGTCCTCTGTTCCCCAAGGGCTTCCGCGATGAAGTCCAGGTCATCGCCACGGTGCTTTCCGCCGACCAGGAGAACCCACCGGACACCCTGGCCATTATCGGCGCTTCCACTGCGTTGTGTATTTCAGAAATTCCCTTTGATGGCCCCATTGGCGCCGTGCGCATGGGGTTCATGAACGGCGAGCTTTCCATCAATCCCACGTACCCGGAGATGGGGACTGGCCTGCTGGACCTGGTGGTAGCAAGCACGCCTGATACTGTGGTCATGGTGGAGGCCGGCGCGAAGGAAGTGCCGGAGGACGTGTTGCTGGAGGCTATGCGGCGCGGGCACGAAGTCAATCAGGAGCTTATTGACCTTCAGCGGGAAATCGTCCGTAAGGTAGGCAAGCCAAAGGCGGCGTACACGTCCGCCAAGTCCAGCACCTCTCAGTTGGAACAGAAGATAAAAGAACTGGTGATCAGCCGCGTCCAAGAAATCTTTGTGAAGGGCGCTGCGCGCGGCGAGCGCAACGTTGATCTGGATGCGCTTGAGGCCGAGACGGTGACGGCTCTGGCCGACACTGCTGAGAAACCCGTGGTGCGGGAGGCCTTTGAAAGGCTGGTCAAGACAGTGATGCGCACGCGCATCCTGCGCGACGGCAAGCGCGCAGATAACCGCGCGGTGGAGGAGATTCGCCCCATCTCCATACAGGTAGGCGTGCTGCCGCGCACCCACGGCACCGGCCTCTTCCAACGGGGGCAGACACAGGTGCTGACCATTGCTACGCTGGGTTCCATGAGCATGACCCAGAACCTGGACACGCTCAACCCGGAGATGACAAAGCGGTACATGCACCACTACAACTTCCCGCCATATTCGGTGGGTGAAGTGCGGCGTGTGGGCACGCCAGGCCGCCGGGAGATCGGGCACGGTGCGCTGGCGGAGCGCGCTTTGGAGCCGGTGTTGCCGACTGAAGAGCAGTTCCCTTACGCCCTTCGCCTGGTATCCGAGGTGCTGGGTTCCAACGGCAGCACCTCCATGGCGAGCGTCTGCGGAAGCTCGCTGGCGCTCATGGACGCAGGCGTGCCCATCAAGTCGCCGGTGGCCGGCGTCGCCATGGGCCTCATCATGGACGAAGAGACAAAAGAATACGCCGTCCTGACAGACATTCAGGGCCTGGAGGACTTCCAGGGCGACATGGACTTCAAGGTGGCCGGTACTGCGGAAGGCGTCACCGCGCTGCAGATGGACACCAAAATGAGAGGCATTGATTTCGCCATCATTGACCGAACCCTGTCCCAGGCCAAGCGCGGGCGTATGTTCATTCTGGGCAAGATGAACGAAGCTCTAGCGCAGCCTCGCCAGGTGCTCAGTCAGTATGCGCCCCGGATGCTGAAGCTGAAGATACCCGTGGACAAGATTGGCGCGCTCATCGGCCCCGGCGGGCGCACTATCCGGGCGATGACCGCCGAGTACGGCGTGTCTATTGACGTTGAGAGCGACGGCACTGTCGTGGTAGGCTCCTCCAACGAGGAGAGCGCCCAGCGGGCCTCTCGCGCCATCATGGGCATGGTAAAGGACCCGGAGCGGGGCGAGATATACACGGGCAAAGTAACGCGCATCATGAACTTCGGCGCTTTTGTGGAGATTCTGCCGGGCAAGGAAGGGATGGTGCACATCAGCGAGCTGGCGGACCACCGTGTGGAGCGTGTGGAGGATGAAGTGAAGGTAGGCGACGAAGTGACCGTCATGATCACCGAGGTAGACCGTATGGGCCGCATCAACCTGTCGCGCAGAGCGGTGTACGCGGAAAGCGCCGGCGGCGTAGGGCAAGGCGGCGGCGAAGGCGCGCCAAGGCCACCGCAAGGCGACCAGGGTCCCAGACCTCCCTTTGCTGGAGGCGATAGAGGGCCCCGTCCTGGCGATGACCGTGGCCCCAGACCTCCCTTCGGCGACCGCGGGCCTCGCCCGGGGGGCGACCGTGGCCCCAGGCCTCCTTTTGGAGGCGATAGGGGGCCGCGACCTGACGGCAACAGAGGTCCCGACCGAGGGGAACGGCGTTAAGCACAGGAGCAGAGAGAATGTCTCCTATCCGCGTCATTGTCAACGGAGCAACAGGCCGAATGGGCAGCGAGGTCCTGGAGACGCTGGCACGCGACCCTGAAACCATGCCTGTGGGCGGAGTTGACCTTTCCAAAGGTGGCGACACCCTTACTCTGCCTACGGGCGACTCCATCCCCTATGACACTAGTCTGGATGCTCTGCTTTCCCGCTGCCAGGCTGATGTAGTGGTGGACTTCACCAACGCCCAGGCTTGTCTCGCCGCCGCAAACGTAGCCGCCGCCAAGGGCGTTCGCTTCGTTACGGGCACGTCGGGTTTAGGTCCCGCTGACTACGACATCCTGCGGGACCTGAGCCGCAGGCATGGCGTAGGTATCTTCATCGCCCCCAGCTTCGCCATCGGAGCTGTCGTCCTCAACCACCTTGCGCGTATCGCCGCCCCCTTCTTTGACTATGTGGACATCTTTGAGGCCCACCACGAGGCTAAGATAGACGCTCCATCCGGCACCGCTATGGCTCTGGCCCGCTCCATGGCTGCCGAGCGCACCTTCAAGCGGCCCCAGCCGGAGAAGGAACCGCTGGCTGGAACGCGCGGCGGCGACTTCAACGGCGTTACCATCCACAGTACGCGGATGCCCGGCCGCCTGGCCGCCCATGAGGTCCTGTTCGGCATGGCAGGCCAGACGCTAAGCCTCAAGCATGATACCCTCAGCCGGGAGTGCTTCATGCCCGGCGTCCTCATGGCTGTCAAAGCAGTGATGAAGACGCGGGAGTGCGTCATAGGCATGGAGAGCCTCCTGGGCTTGAAGTAGAGCCTCGTCGTCCCGACGCGTCGGGACAACGAGGCAAGATGTATTCCCCAAGCAACGAATGTCGCACTCTGTCCAAACATAAGCACAACAAGGCCCCCAAGCTCTATCCAGGGCTTTTCAAAGGAGCTACACGTGAGCAATCCAAATGTCGTGGTGGTCGGCGCTACGGGAGCGGTAGGGAGGGTCTTCCTGCGCATCCTGGAGCAGCGCCATTTCCCAGTGAACCGCCTGCGGCTATGCGCCTCACCGCGGTCCATCGGCAAACGCATTAAGGTCAACGGCGACGACCTGCTAGTGGAAGAGACCACGCCGGAGATCTTTGACGACGCCGACTTCGCTTTCATCTCGGCAAGCACCGCCGTCAGCCGGGAGCTGGTTCCCATCGCTGCGAAGCGGGGCGCGCTGGTCATTGACGATAGCTCCGCCTGGCGCATGGACCCCAAAGTGCCGCTGGTGGTGCCGGAGATCAATGGGGAGGACCTGGAGTGGCACGAGAATATCACGGCCATCCCCAACTGCTCCACCACGCAGATGGTCATGGCGCTGTACCCGCTGCACAAGGCGAACCCCATCAAACGCATCATTGTGGACACGTACCAGGCCGTATCCGGCACGGGGACGCTGGCCATGGATGAGCTGCGGGAGGAGAGCCGGGTGATCTTGAACGGAGGGATTGCAAAGCCGTCCGTGTATCCCCACCAGATCGCGTTCAATGTGATGCCACACATTGAGCCGTTCATGGAGGACGGGTACACGCGGGAGGAGCAGAAGATGCTCTACGAAACGCGAAAGATCATGCACGCGCCGGACATCGCGGTGTCCGCTACGTGCGTGCGCGTGCCGGTGTATCTCTCCCACAGCGAGGCGGTTCACGTAGAGTTCACCCATCCCATGTCGCCTGGGGAAGCCAAAGTACTGATGGCGGCGTTCCCAGGCGTAAAGATCGTGGACGATCCGAAGACGAACACCTACCCGCTGGCTATTGACGCCGCAGACAAAGACGACGTGTTCGTGGGGCGCATACGCAAAGACTCGTCGTGCGCCAACGGGCTGGCCATGTGGGTCGTCTCGGACAACCTGCGCAAGGGCGCGGCGACGAACGCCATCCAGATTGCGGAAGAGGTAGTGAAGCGGGAGCTGCTGAAGCCGAGGTCTGGTGCAAAGAAGGCCCGGAGGTGAACTATGGCAAAGGCGATAACAAAGGAAGATCGGGCCCGACGTCAAAAGGAAGCGGAGGAGTTTGATCGTGCCTTCGCTTGGTACAAGGAGCACCGGACCGAACTGTTGCTGCAACACGAAGGCCTTTACGTTGCTATTCTGGAAGGCAAGGAAGATCAGGCCCGACGTCAAAAGGAAGCGGAGGAGTTTGATCGTGCTTTTGCCTGGTACAAGGAGCACAGGAACGAACTGTTGCTGCAACACGAAGGCCTTTACGTTGCTATTCTGGAAGGCGAAGTTGTGGACAGTGACCAGAGCATAGAGGCTTTGGTAGGACGCATTTATGCCAGGTATAGGCATAGGGACTTCTTCACTGCAAAGGTAGAAGCAGTGGAAAAGGTACACCGTATTTCCCCAAGGCTTGTGCGCTCATAGGCCATGCAATTCCACTAAGACACCTCCCTTGATCCTCCTGGTCCAGTAGTTCCAGTTCGGGTTGGGATAAGCGATGGCACTGCCGTAGTTGATATCCCAGCCCTCTTGGACTCCGGGTCCGAACTTACTTTCATCCCTGACTCGGTGATACAACTACTGGGTCTAGAAATGATCGGTATCACGAAGATACAGGCATTTGGGGAACCACCCCGAGATGTGCCCTATTATCCCGCCCGGATTGCATTTGGCCGCTTTGTTGGTTTGATGAGGTATGTCCTGCGTCTGGGCCGTATGCTATTCTCGGCAGGAACGTCCTCAACCATTTTCTTGTCACTTTGGATGGGCCTCGCCGCGTCGTCACCATCCAATAAGGTGTGCTAAACTACGGCATCCCAAACAGAGAGGCGCTATATGGCAGAGATTGGCAGGCTGCTGACGGCAATGGTCACGCCCTTTGATGACAAAGGCAATGTGGACTACGAGCAGGCCAAGCGGCTGGCGCTGGCCCTGGTGGCGTCGGGTAGCGACGGCGTTGTGGTAGTGGGCACGACGGGGGAGTCGCCGGCGCTGACGCCGGAGGAGCAGAAGCGCCTCTTCGTTGAAGTAAAGAGCGCTCTGAAAGGCAAGGGCGTGGTGATTGCCGGCACGGGCAGCAACAACACCGCGGAGGCGGTCCACTACACCCAGGATGCGCAAGAGGCCGGCGTAGACGGTTGCTTGCTGGTGGTGCCCTACTACAACAACCCAACCCAGGAGGGGCTATACCTCCACTTCAAGGCCATCGCGGAGAGTACCGACCTTCCCTGCATCCTGTACAACGTGCCCGCCCGCACCGTCCGGAACATGACGGCGGATACCACCGTCCGCCTGAGCGGCATTAAGAACATCGTTGGCGTCAAAGAGGCCAGCGCCGACATGGGCCAAATAGGGACGATCATCCGGGAGACGGACAAAGGGTTCCACGTGTGGAGCGGCAACGACGCGGATACGTTCCTCATCATGTGCATGGGCGGGTACGGCGTGGTGAGCGTTGCCAGCCACCTGGTGGGCAAACAGATCAAAGGCATGATGAACATGGTGCTGGACGGCGCTGTTGCCGGCGCGGCCAAGGAGCATCTGCGGATGCTGCCTCTGTCCCAGGGCCTCTTCGTAGTCGCCAACCCCATTCCAGTGAAATACTGTGTGAACAAGGCCGGCTTCAACGTCGGCGCACCCCGCCTACCGCTGAATGCGCCGGACGAGAAGACCGCCAAGTTCCTGGACGAGCTGATGTCCAAGTACGAGGTAGACTTGCCGGTGGAGATGTCCACGGGCAACGGAGCGGCAAAGGCAGAGCAGAAGCGCCGTGCAGCGACTGCAAAAGCCAAGCGCTAGACACGCATTCGGACGGACGGTTATGCCGGGGCGCACAGACGCGTTGTGCGCCCCATTTCTATCCACTCACTTCAAGACGCTGGGGTCTACACTTCATTTATGGCGCTACTCACAGGCACAGAGCTGACCCTTTTCTACGGCAACAACCAGGTCTTCTCCGGCATTGACCTGGAGGTGACCGAAGGGGCGCGCATCGGCATCGTCGGACCCAACGGCGCGGGCAAGACATCGCTGCTGCGCATCCTTGTGGGCCAGCAGGAGGCGGACGGCGGAACGGTGCATTGCGTCCATAGCGCGCGCATCGGCTACGTGCCGCAAACCATGGAACTGAGCACCGGCGGTACGCTGCGGGATGAGGTGATGACGGCCTACGACGAATTGCGCCGCATGGAAGAGGATATTGCGGCGGCGGCAGCAGCCATGCAAGACCCAGACCCGATGCGCCGCCGCCAGGCGGAGTCCCGATATGCCACCCTTTCTCACCAGTTTGAGGACCGGGGCGGCTATACCTTTGAAAGCACCATGGAGCGAGTGGTAGCGGGCCTGGGGCTGTCCCGCGAAGCGCTGAGCACGCCGGCGGCGTCGGCCAGTGGCGGCGAGCGGACGCGAGCGGCGCTAGCCAAGGCGCTGCTCGCCGACCCCGACCTGCTAGTGCTGGACGAACCGACCAACCATCTGGACCTGGCAGGCATAACCTGGCTGGAGCGGTTTCTTGGACGTTCGCGGCATGCCTTCGTTGTCGTGTCCCACGACCGCTACTTTCTTGACCGTGTGATAGACCAGATTTGGGAGCTTCAGAACGGGAAGCTCAACGCCTTTCCCGGCAACTATTCCAAATACCGGGTGCTGAAGGCGGAACGAGACTTGCAGCACCAGCGGGAATACGAGCGGCAGCAGGAGTTCATCGTCAAGGAGGAGGAGTTCATCCGCAGGTACGGGGCTGGGCAACGCTCGCAGGAGGCGCAAGGCAGGGCAAAACGGCTGGAGCGGCTGGAACGCGTGGAAGCCCCCGAGGTGGAGCAACAGGTGCGGCTGGCATCGGCTTCCGCTGTCAGAGCGCCCGACGTAGTGCTGCGGAGCAAAAGTCTGAAAGCCGGCTTTGGCAGCAAGGGCAAGGGACAGGGGGTGGTGCTCCTCACCGTCCCCGACCTGTCCCTGCGCCGGGGGCAGCGGGTTGGTATCCTGGGCAGCAACGGCGCGGGGAAAACGACGCTCATCACGACGCTGCTGGGCTTGCAGTCGCCGCTGGAAGGGTCGGTGACGCTGGGGAACGGCGTGCAGGCCGGCTATTACCGGCAGGGACTGGGAGACCTGCCGGAGAACGTTTCCGTGCTGGACGCCCTGCTGGAAGTGCGTGACCTTTCGCCGGCGGAAGGACGGTCGTACCTGGCGCGGTTCCTGTTCCGGCGTGAAGAGGCGTTCCAGCAGGTGAGCACGCTCAGCGGAGGGCAACGCAGCCGTTTGGCGTTGGCCCGGCTGCTGGTGACACAACCGAACCTCCTGGTGCTGGACGAACCGACGAACCATCTGGACATCCCAAGCAGGGAAGCGCTAGAACAGGTGCTGTCCGGCTACGATGGGACGCTGTTGTTCGTCTCACATGATAGGCAGCTCATCTCCTTGCTGGCCCAGGAGCTGTGGATCGTCGGCGATGGGAAGGTGACGGTGTTCCCGGGCGGCTACGAGGAGTGGGTTCGGGAACAAGCGCAGGATAAAGCGGCGACGACGACGGCGCAGGAGCCGAAGGTGGTGAAGCGTCAGCCGCCGCCTCGTCCGGTGAAGAAGACAACGGCGCCGAAAGGACTAGACCCAGAGCAGGTCGTTGCGGAGCTGGAGGCGCGTTTGGCGGACGTGGAACGCCAGTTGCAGGCTGCCGCCGAGGGACAAGACATCGCCGAGGTGACACGGCTGGCGCAAGAACACTTGCAGACACAGGCGCTGCTGGACGAGGCATGGGCGACGTGGACAGGGTAGGGACGTCATCGCCAGGAAGGATACCCTCAGCCAGCCGCTATGACGTGCTCGTTGTTGGCGCGGGAGCGGCGGGTCTCATGTGCGCCATTGAAGCCGGGAAGCGAGGCCGGAGCGTCCTGGTGCTGGACCACGCAAACAAAGCAGGCAAGAAGATCCTCATCTCCGGCGGCGGGCGGTGCAACTTCACAAACCTGGGGGCTACGCCCGACTGCTATCAGTCTCAGAACAAGGCTTTCTGCGTTTCAGCCCTGAGCAGGTACACTCCGGAGGACTTCATTGCCCTTGTGGAGAAGCACCACATCCGCTACCACGAGAAGAAGCTGGGGCAGCTTTTTTGCGACGGGACCTCCAGCGAAATCGTCGCGATGTTGTTGCGCGAGACAAATGCGGCAAAGGCCGTGCTCCGGTTGGAGTGCGGGGTCAAGGGCATCCAGCGAGGTGACGGCTTCCAAGTAGAGACGACTCTGGGCGCAGTGACCGCCGAATCCCTGGTGTTGGCGACCGGGGGCCTGTCCATACCGATGATGGGGGCCACAGGATTTGCACATACGGTGGCCCGACAGTTTGGGCTGAAGGTGACGCCGACACGTCCCGCCCTCGTGCCGCTTACGTTTCAGGGCAAGGCGCTGGAGCTTTGCCGGCAGCTTGCAGGGGTCTCCATCCCCTGCACTGCGCAATGCAACGGGGCTGGCTTCACCGAGAACCTGCTCTTTACCCACAGGGGTATGAGCGGCCCAGCCATGCTGCAAATATCCTCTTTTTGGCGAGAAGGCCAGACCATCCAGATTGACCTGCTGCCTGGCCTGGACCTGCTTGCCTACCTCAAAGAGCAGCAGGCGGCCATGCCGAAGGTGAATCTTTCAGGCATCCTCTCGGCGTTGCTTCCAAGAAGGTTTGTGGAGGCAATGTGCGAGACCTCCTTGCCCAATAAGGCGATGGCCCAGCTTTCCCTCGTGGAGCTTAGCGTTGTGGCGAAGACGCTCAAGGGGTGGACTATCTTGCCGTCTGGGACGGAGGGATACCGCACGGCTGAGGTCACGCTGGGCGGTGTAGACACTGCCGAACTATCGTCCAAAACTATGGGGGTTTTGCACATACCGGGTCTCTACTTCGTGGGCGAGGCAGTGGACGTGACGGGGCCTCTGGGGGGTTATAACTTCCAGTGGGCGTGGGCCTCCGGCTATTGCGCCGGACAGTTTGCGTGAGGAGGGAATGGCATTGAAGAAAGCCATTGTGTGACAAAGCGAAGGGTAGGGGAGCAGCGGACTTGGCAGATGGCCGTGAAATAACCTCGCAGCGCTGGGCATTCCATCTTTAGAATGGGCAAGGTCATGCCGATACTCAATTAGCAGCGGTATCGGATGAAGGCGTGTTATCGCAATCTGCTCCTGGAGTTCCCATGAAAAGCGCTACATCGTGGTTGGACGGCATTTCGTTCCAGAAGGCAAGTATCCTGGTCGCCATCCTGTTGCTCCTGATAGGAGCCGCCCTGGTGTACTGGTCTAGATTTCCCGTGGAACCTCTCATTGAGCGGGAAGCCGTGCGCGATGCGGTGCAGACGGCCCGACCCAGGATCATGAACATCATCTCCGCAGAAGACCTGCAAGGGCCGATGGCTGGCGCGAGATACACAGAAGTTGACAAAATCATACGTGAGTACGTGGTCGGAACGTATGTAGACCGGATCAAACTGTGGAGCCCCAAAGGCCAGACCGTCTATTCCACGCTGGCGACTCAGATAGGAGAAACATTTCCTGACAACGAAGAGTTTCTTGAGGCGATGGAGGGTGAAACCGTCTGGGAAGTCACAAACGAACCAGAGAGCCAAGACGAGCGTCAATTGGGGACGAGCATAGAGGTGTACATACCTCTTGTTTGGCAGGAGGGTGGGGATCCTGCCGGCGTGCTGGAAGTCTACTTTGACTACTCCCACCATCTCGCCCTTTTGGCCGCGATTCAAAAGTCAACCGTTGGCATCTTGCTGGTGATGACAGGGGCTTTTGTAGTGGGATTCCTGCTTCTCTTCCGAAGCGGGTCCAGGGGCATTCGCCGCCAGAGAGACCTGGCGGATGCGCACGCCAAAAGATTGCAGGTCATCAAAGATGTCACCTCCGTCATGACGAGCCAGAGCGAGCTGGAAGACAAGGTTAGCCGTACCCTTGAGGTACTCGTTGTCGCAGCGGAAGCCAGCGGCGCAGTATTACGCGTTGTAGATGAGGATGCCAAGGTTCTGAGTGTGGTATCCCGCGTCGGACTGGCACCCCAGAATCCAGTAGCGGCGGCTGTCGTTGCCCGCGGGGCCGGACTGGCGGGCGCCGCATGGAAGCAGGGCAAGACAGTAGTGGCGAATGACTACTCCACGCACCAGGATGCTTTGCCGGAGATTCAAGCGGCCGGAGTGAAATCTATGGCTGCATTGCCAATTGCACATGCGGGGCGCACGATCGGCGTTGTTGCCGTCAACGCAAACAGTATTGACCATTTCAACGCTGAGCGCATTGAGCTGTTGGAAGCGGCGGCCAACGAGTTTGGGAACCTCCTTGAGAATGCACGGCTCCAGGCACAGATTGACTCCGAGCTGGCCAGGAGCCGCCGGCGGCTGGACGCATTCAAGGGTGCAGCGCGACGCATCGTTTTGGAAGAAGACCCGCTGGAAGCACTGAACAATGCCTTGGAAGGAGCGCGCAGTTTGACAGGCGCCCGGTGGGGTGGCCTGTTCCTTAAGGACGGTGACAACCACTTAGCCACTTGGATCGCGCAGGGGATGAGCGCCGAGATGGAGGGTCGGATACGCGCCGCCTTAGAGCGGACGGTCATCCAAACTGAGGACGCGGAACCCTATCGGGACATCACTATTGAAGGCATACTGGCTTCGGCCGGTCTTGTGGCGCTGGATAGTGGACAGCCCCCGGCTACGGAAGTGCTCCACCTACCGCTGACTTCAAGGGCCGGAGCTACGGGCGGCCTCTTTGTTGCTGGGAAACTGGAGGGGCGCGGTTTTTCCGAGGATGATGCGAGGGTTCTCAGCTTGTATGCCGTGGGAGTCCAGATTTTGCTGGCGAACCTGGACCTCTACGCAGCCGTTGTGCGGGAACAAAGAAGGCTTGCCAACATCCAGGAGAGCATGTCTGAAGGGTTGCTGGTGGTGAATTCGTCCATGTTGCTTGAATACGTTAATCCATCCGCCGAAACCCTCTTGGCAATGGAAGCGAATGACATGATTAGCCATAGGCTTGACGATTGCCTGGCAACGATCAGTGGGCAAACGGAGCGCCTGAAGGCGATAGGGGCGGCCAGGTTTGCCATGGAGAGGCCGGAGATGAGGCCCGAGCCTACAGAATTGATTGTTGACCGGCCTTGCCGCAAGGAGATTGAACTCACATCCTTTCATGTGCCCGGCGATCAGTCCGGCCCAATGGCAGGGCTTCTCCTGCGGAACATCACGGTTGAACGGGACCTCCAACGCAAGCGGGACGCATTCGTGGCTATGGCGTCCCACCAATTGCGGACCCCCCTGGTAAGCGTCATGGGGTTCACTGAGCTGCTGTTGAAGCGGGAACCTCCACCAGAGGTGCGGCGTCAGTGGCTGGAGCAGATCCTGCAAGAAAGCCAGCGGCTGACCGCCATAGCCGATGACATACTGAACGGTTCCCGTATCCAACAGGGGAACCTTCCCGTTGACTTGGCGCCGGTATCCATCCAACTTCAAGTGGCCGGTGTCCTCGCCAACCTGAAATCAACAACGGAGAAGCATCGTTTCATTGTCCAGATTGACGACAGCACCCCGAATGTTATTGCAGACCAACGGAAAGTGGTTGACGTGCTCACCAACCTGCTGGACAATGCCATGAAATACAGTCCTCGTGGAGGGACAATCACGATCAGGGCGCGCGGCGACCAGGAGGGGAGTCGCGTTGTCGTAAGCGTGGAGGACGAGGGCATCGGTATCGCCCCCGAGCACATGGATAAGTTGTTTGCGGCGTTCACACGAATAGAGACGCCCGAAACGGTAGGTCGCGGGACAGGGCTGGGCCTGTATATTGTGAAAGGGCTTCTGAAGCTGATGAGTGGGGAAATCTGGGTGGAGAGCACGCCGGGGAAAGGATCGGTCTTCTCCTTCTCTCTGCCCGCGCATAAGCTCCCTTGATGCGGCGACACCTTGTACACCTCCCCGCTTTGCCAGTAGGCCGCGAACCTATCCTGGGACGGCCAACTCTCCGCATACCTTTATGGGGAAGATAGGACCGCTAAGACAAAAGGCTCTCTTCTCCACTGGCAAGGGTGTACCGCCGTTGTTGTAGAATGGAGCAAACGGCCTCGGAGGTGTTCCATGGCGCATGACAAGCTGGACGTGACCATTGAGTACTGCCACAACTGCGGAGACGATCTCCGCGCTGCCTGGATTGCCGGGGAGATGCTGTTTCGCCACGGCGAATACATTAGCACAGTGAAGCTGCTGCCTTCCGGCCACGGCAAGTTCAGCATCTCCTTCAATGATGAGGTGGTTTTGGAGCACTCGCACAATCCGCACCACTGGCCGGAAGCCCACGAAGTAACGGAGAAGCTGATGGAGTGGAAGGACAGGGTGGCGGTCCGGTAGCCCTGAAGTGAGACCAGTGGTCAAACGGTCGGTGTGCCAGAAGGCAACGTTGGCAGCAAGGTAGAAACGGGGCTGTCCATACGACAGCGCCTCAGCTATTCACCTACCCCAGGTGTGTTCCTTTCCCCGATGAGCCAAAGGACTAATAACCAGAACCCGATTCCCACTAGAAAAACTGTTGCGCGGAACACCACCACGAGAAGAGCCAGTAGTCGCTTACGCATGTCCTACCTTCCCTGCGGCATGCCGCTTACCTCGATATGGTGAGGAAGTGTACCCCCCCCGGTGGTGTTGTCAAGAGATTTCGGGCTATCTTCTGCAGAGAATATCGTGTACACCGTTGGGTAACAACGATGTATCAGCGTGTAGTGGTAGGTCCAGGTGACGTGCTGCGCCGGGTCTGCGCACGTCAAACTAGCGCTCCGGCGCTCTGAAGCAGCCCTCCAGATGGTCGTTGATCATGCCGGTGGCCTGCATGAGGGCATAGCAGATAGTGGAGCCGGCGAACTTGAAGCCACGTTTGCGCAGTTCGGCGGACATGGCGTCGGACTCGGGAGAAGTGGTGGGGATCTCCTGGTAGGTGCGATAGGCGGCGCGGCGGATGGTCTTGTAGCCGGTGAACTGCCAGAGGAAGCGGTCCAGGCTGCCGTACTCCTGTTGGACTGCCAGAACACAGCGGGCGTTGTTAATCGCCGCGTCTATCTTCTGGCGGTTGCGTACAATGCCTGCGTCCGCCAAGAGGCGCTGGCGGTCCGGCTCGCCGTAGGCTGACACCACGGCGGGGTCAAAGCCCTGGAAAGCGAGGCGGTAGGCTTCACGCTTGTGGAGGATGGTGCGCCAGCTCAGGCCAGCCTGAGCGCCGTCCAGGACGATGGCTTCGTAGAGGAGGTTGTCGTCGTGCAGGGGCACGCCCCACTCGTCGTCGTGGTAGCGCAGCATGAGAGGGTCGGCGTCGCCGCCGAAGCAGCGGGTGATGTTGGGCATGGTCATGACGATGGTGTATGGCTTGCCGAATCGCTCACAACGTTACCGCAACGCGAGGTTCAACAAACACTTGCACATCGGAAAGTTCGTTTGGAAGCGTTTCACCGTGTTCCTGTATGCTTTCCAGTGTCATTTGGAGCACTTCCTGGATATTCCTCAATGCTTCCTCAGGGGTATCATCCCAGGTTGAAGCACCTTGTCTCACCAGCGAAGGGCAATATGCTGCCCACCGATCTTCATCCGGCTCAATGACCACCCGAAAAAGGTAGGTCTTCGTTTTGGACCCCTTGCCTGCCATCCAAAGCCTTTGAATTCGGCGCAGATGGCTACCGTAGCTCTTCTATCTGACGCAGGACGTTGACCATCTCAATGGCGACGAGTGCGGAGTCCGTGCCTTTGTTGCCTTCCTTGCCACCAGCCCGTTCCAGGGCCTGCTGGTCGTTATCACAGGTCAGGACGCCAAAGATAACGGGCACTTCCGACTCACGGGCTACGCTGGCAATGCCACGGGCGGCTTCGGTGGCTACGTAATAGTAGTGGTCTGTCTCGTGCTTGACCACGGCGCCTAGGCAAATGACGGCGTCCACCTCGTCTTGCTGGGCGAGGCGCTCAGCAACGGATGGCAGCTCAAAAGAGCCTGGGACATGCACGACGACGATGTCTTCATCGCCGACGCCGTGGGACTTCAGGCCCTCCAACGCGCCTTGCAGCAGCTTGGAGGTAATGTGCTCGTTGAAGCGGGCGACGACGATGGCGATGCGCATGCCATCGCCGCGGAGATGGCCTTTTACTGTCTGGGGCATGTTGTTGTTACCTAACCCCCTAGCCCCCTTCCCTTAAGGGAAGGGGGAAACGATGGGGCGCAAGCCTTGCGCCCCTACCAATCTGACCTCTCCCTCTCCTCTCTCAAGGGAAGGAGGGATCTTAGTACAAAGGGTGTGTCTTGTTTCTTTAGAGGGCAACGCCATTGTGAACGCTTTAGCGTTTGCCGCCGGTGGAGGCTTGGGTATCCTCTGGAGCCAGCAGGTGGCCCAGCTTGGTGCGCTTGGTCTCCAGGTAACGCTCGTTTTCGGCGTTGGCGGGGATGACGATGGGCACGCGGTCCACCAGGTGCAGGCCGTAACTTTCCAGGCCCACCACCTTGCGGGGATTGTTGGTGAGAAGGCGCAGGTTCTTTACGCCGAGGTCGGCAAGGATCTGGGCGCCGATGCCGTACCAGCGAAGGTCGGGAGGGAACCCAAGGCTTTCGTTGGCCTGAACGGTGTCCAAGCCAGTATCCTGAAGCTGATAGGCCCGCAGCTTGTTGTGCAGGCCAATGCCACGGCCTTCCTGTCGCATGTAAAGGAACACGCCGCGTTGGGCGTCGGCGATAAGCTGGAGGGATAGCTCCATCTGTTCGCCGCAATCGCAGCGCAGGCTGCCGAAGGTGTCGCCCGTGAGACACTGGCTGTGTACGCGCACCAGGACAGGCTCATCGGTGTTGACGTCGCCACGCACTAGGGCAACGTGCTCGTCAGCGTCGGTCAGGCTCTTGTAGGCGATGGCCGTAAAGACGCCGTGCTTGGTGGGCAGGCGCGTTTCGGCCACCCGGGACACGAGTTTCTCGTGCTGGCGGCGGTAGGCCATGACCTGGGCGACGCTAACGATGTTGATCCCGTGCTCTTCCGCTAGGACTTCCAGGTCAGGCAGGCGGGCCATGGTCCCGTCGGACTTCATGACCTCGCAGATGACAGCGGCGGGATACATGCCGCCCAGCTTGCACAGGTCCACGCTGCCCTCGGTCTGGCCGGCGCGCACGAGCACGCCGCCTTCGGCGTAGCGCAGTGGGAAGAGGTGGCCGGGCCGGGCCAAGTCTTCCGCCTTGGTGCGGGGATCCAGCATAGCCTTGACGGTGGCTGCGCGGTCGGCGGCGGAGATGCCGGTGGTGGTGCCGTGATTGGCGTCTACGGAGACGGTGAAGGCGGTGCCCAGGCGCGCCGTGTTATCGGTCACCATAGGCGGCAGCTTCAGCTCGTCCAGGCGCTGGCCTAGCATGGGCATGCAGATGAGGCCGCGTCCATAGGACGCCATGAAGGCAATGGACTCGGGGGTGACCCATTCGGCAGCGATAGCCAGGTCGCCCTCGTTCTCACGGTCTTCGTCGTCAACGATGATGAGGAACCGGCCCTTACGGAAGTCCTCTACTGCTTCTTCTACGGTACAGAGTGGCATGATGCCCTCGCCTTCACTCAAACTACCTTGCCGGGGAAACGTATGGGATTCGTAGCGGTGGATTTCAAACCCGTCCCCATCCAGGAGGCGGAATCCGAGTTGCCTCTGGTCACAGGCAGGAATTACCTATTCTCGTTCGCCCTTCATCAGGCGCTCCACATAGCGGGCAACGATGTCTGTTTCAAGGTTGACGCGGTCACCCACTTTGCGGCTGCCCAAGACCGTGTGCGCCTGGGTGTATGGTATCACAGTGACTGAGAAGGATGCAGCGTCGCAATCTACTACAGTGAGGCTAATGCCGTCAATGGCGATGAAGCCTTTGGCGACAACGTAGCGCATGATCTGCGAAGGAGCGCCGAAGCGCATGATGAGTGCCTCCCGCTCCAGTGAGATGGATTCCACTTTGCCGGTGGCCTCAATGTGGCCCTGGACCATGTGGCCGCCCAGCCGGTCGCCCAGAGCCAGGGCACGCTCCAGGTCAACGGGGTCGCCTGGCTTCAGGTCGCCGAGGTTGGTGCGCCGCAGAGTCTCCGGCACCACGTCAAAGGCGACGGTGTCACCCTGAATGTGGACAACGGTAATGCACGCGCCGTTGACGGCGATGCTATCGCCCAGCTTGGCCCCCTGGAGGGTGACGCTTGCCTGGATGGTGAGACGGGTAGGCGTTGCTGAGACGACGTGGCCCAGCTCTTCTACGATGCCGGTGAACATAGGAGCCTTTCTTCTCTTGCTGCGCTTTGCGTTAGGGGCTCAGTTTCGCGCCCCTAGAGGGACGAGGGCAGGAAGACCCTGCCCCTACAAGGCGCATTTGAACAAACATCAGGTGTTTGGGCGAGCCTTCTCTAGTGGGCACGCTTGATTCTACCCGTATTGTGTGTGGTCTAGGGCGTCGTCGTCAATGCCGAAGTGGTGGGCTACCTCGTGGATGACGGTGGTGCGCACCTGGCGCACCACCTGCTCCCGGGTAGCGCACATGGCCTCAATGGGCCGTCGGTAGATGGTGATCTTATCGGGCAGGGCCATGTCGTAGTGGCCGCGCTGGGTGAGGGGTATGCCCTGGTAGAGGCCCAGCAGGCCGTAGCGGTTGGGGATGCCCTGTCGCCGTAGCTCCTCCGGGCTGGGCCAGTTCTGCACCACAATATCCAGGTTGTCCACGCGGTCGCGGATTGAGGCAGGCAGGTCTTCCAGCGCCGCCAGCACGAGCCGCTCAAACTCCCGGCGAGGGATGTGGACGGCCATGTCACTCGCTCCGTTGGGGGTAGCCGGTGACCAGAAGGTCGTCGCCGAACTGACGGAACGAGACGTCGGTTAATTGCAGGGCCTGCGCCATGGACGCTGCGCCTTGGCCGCCGACGGCAGGCAGCGCTGCATCGCCGCCGATGATGACCGGCGCGATGAAGGCGGCTACTTTGTCTACCAACCGCTGATCAAAGAGGGAGCCAAGGAGCGCGCTGCCGCCCTCCGCCAGGACGCTGGTGACCTGCCGCTGTCCCAGCAGCACGAGCAGCCCTTGAAGGTCAACGCGGCCATCGTTGGAAGGCAGAGGCACGACCTCAGCGCCGGCGTCCTGGTAGGCCCGCAGGCGTTCCTCTGGCAAGCTGGCGCAAGCTATTACAACAGGGCCAGGCTCGCGGAAGAGGCGTGCGGCAAGGGGCGTGCGGCCGTGGCTGTCCACGACGATGCGCATTGGCTGGCGTGGCAGCGCCTGGCCCAGGGCGTCCCGTGCGGTAAGCTGCGGGTCATCGGCCAGGACGGTGCCTATGCCGACCATGACGGCGTCGGAAAGCGAGCGCATGCGGTGCGCCTCCTGGCGGGCAGCCTCGCCGGTGATCCATTTGGAGTCGCCGCCCCTGGCCGCGATGCGCCCGTCCAGGCTGGCGGCGAACTTTGCCGTCACGAAGGGCAGGCCGGTGGTGACGAACTTGCAGTAGGCATCGTTGAGCCTGCGGCTGGCTTCCGCGCCATCGCCGGCGGAGACGGGAATACCTGCCGCTTCCAACTGCTGTCTGCCTCTGCCGTTGACCAGAGGGTTTGGGTCCAGCGTGGCGTAGTGTACCTCGCGGACGCGGGCCTCAATGATGGCGTTGACGCAAGGGGGAGTGCGCCCATAGTGGCAGCAGGGTTCCAGGGTGACGTAGAGGGTGGCGCCGCGGGCCTTGTCGCCAGCCTGTCGCAGGGCGACGATTTCGGCGTGGGCCTGGCCCGGCGGCTGGGTATAGCCTTCGCCTACCACCTGGCCGTCGCGCACCAGCACCGCGCCGACGGCGGGGTTGGGGCTGGTGGTGCCCAGGGCGCGCTCCGCCAGGGCGAGGGCTCGGGCCATGTATTCCACGAGGCTTGCTCCTATTTGGGTTCTCTCTCCAGTCTGGCTCAACAGAGAGGACTCAAGCACACGTTGCAACCATTCCATCAACCATCCTCCCACCCCTTCCTAATAGAAAGAGAGAAATCTGTATCTGATGGACACCCTCAGACTCCCGGCAGAAGGGCAAAAGCCCCTCTGCACTCCCCTTTTCCGCCGCTTGTTAGGGAGAGGGCTTAGAGCGGAAGTCCTGGTGGATGCGGCTGGCCGTCGGCTCGGTCTGGCCCTGGTACTTGCTGCCCAGCTCCGGCGAGCCGTACAGGTGCTCGGCAGGGACGGTCAGGCGTTGGAAGGAGACCTGGCCGATCTTCATGCCGTAGTACAGGGTGATGGGCAGACGGGCGACGTTAGACAGCTCCAGTGTCAGGTGGCCGCGCCAACCGGGGTCAACGAAGCCGGCGGTGGAATGGATAAGCAGGCCCAGTCGCCCCAGGGAGCTTTTGCCTTCCAAACGGGCGACGATGTCGTCCGGCAAGCCGATGTCCTCCAGGGTGCTGCCAAGGATGAATTCGCCTGGGTGCAGGATGAAGGGCTGGTCGCCGGGGATCTCCTCCACGTCGGTGAGGCCGCTCATGTCCTGGTGGATGTCTATGTAGGGCCTACGGGAGTTGCGGAACACCAGGAGCTTGCGGTCCAGGTGTACGTCCACGGAGGCGGGCTGGATGCAGCCTTCCCCCAGGGGGTTGACGATGATGCGCCCCCGGTTGATTTCTTCCCGAATGGTGCGGTCGCTGAGTACCATGCTGTCCTGCAAAAGCGGGATGGCCCTCCCGATGGTATCGGGACTCAGGGCAGGCTCTATTCTAAGGGCGCGGGACGGGTGGCTGCAACGTGCGTATGGGACCCAAAGCCATTGACCTCTCTCCCGTAGTCCCTCTCTCCGCTACGGGGCCTTGCCTCAAAAGTCAGGAAAGTACAGGAAGGCGGAGCATCTCATGCCCAACTTCTTGCAGCGTCCTCATCACCACGTTAGACACGTAGTGGTCAGCAAAGAACCGCAGGCTCAAACTGCAATGACCTCAAACTCTGCCAAATCGCGGGCATAGTCAAGGTATGCGGCTATCTGTGTTGGGGTAAGGTCAGGCAGTTCATCAATGACCTGACGAACGCTGTAGCCTGCTGCCAGATAGCCCAACACCAGGCTCACCGGAATCCTTGCGCCCTGAATCCTTGGCTTGCCGCGCAGTGTCCCAGGCGTGCTCACAATGTAGTCACTCCACTTGGGCCGCAAAGCATTTCTCCTCTGGCAGCATTTTACCCCCTTCCCTTTAAGGGGCCAGGGGTTAGGTATCCCTCTCACCTCCTGCCCGCCGTGCCGTTCACGTGGATGGTCTGCCCGGAGATGTAGGCCCCGCTTTTCGGCAGCGCCCCTGACCCCTTCGCCTTCGGCGGTGGGAAGAAATTGTATCTTCCCGATTCCATCGGGACAGCCCCCCCGACAGTCCTTCGGCTGAAGGAGTGTACCTTCTCTACTTTTGAGGCAATGCTGCCCCGCCGGGCAAGGCCAGGAACACGCACACCACCGCTATCTTCTGACCTCAGAAGCCGCATCGTTCACGCTGCGATTACAAGAGCTTACTTCAACTGCACCAACTGCTTCGCCGCCAGCAGCCCCAGGTAGTAGCCGTACAGGCCGAGACCCACAATTGACCCCCTGCACACGCGGGTGAAGACGGAGGGATTGCCCCTGGCTGCCGGGTTGCTCAGGTGTACCTCAATGACGGGGAAGCGCACCTGGCTAATGCCCGCAACTAGCGCTGGCGCGCCGCCGGTGAAGCCGCCCGGGTTGATGATGGCCGCGTCCACGTCGCCGTCGTGGGCGGCGTACAAGGCGTTCAGCGTCTCGCCTTCAACGTTGGAGTGAAAGACCTCCACCGTCACGCCCACCTGGGCGGCGTACTCCCGGATCAGGCGGTTGTAGTCCTCCAGCGTCTGCGGCCCAAATACGTCAAGCTGCGCCTTGCCCCGCATGTTCATACCCGCTCCGTGGACCACCAGTATTTTCGTCATGGCGATTCCCTCTCGTATGGCTGTTGCTTCCGGTATATTGGACAGTAAACTCGCTGTTCTGATCCCTTGTCAAGGCGCGACCCATGTGCCACCTTCGCCTTGCTCATTCCGGCTGCGCGCTCTATCCTCTCTTGGAGGGCGGTTCTGCCCAGACCAGGTTCTCTGCTCCAAACCAAAGAAACAGATTCGTTTCTCCAAAAAAATAAAGCGCATCCTTCCCGCAGCCCGTATCTCTTAATGAGGCAAAGACCATGCTGAGTACCAACCACGTCAACCGTCACCCCTTGCCGCCGCTCACCATCGGCGTCATGGGCTCCGCCGGCGGCGAAATCTCCGCGGATGTCCGCGCAAAGGTCCGCCGCTTGGGAGAAGAGATTGGCCGCCGCCGCTACGTCCTCATCACCGGCGCTGCGCCAGGCCTTCCCCACGACGCGGTCATCGGGGCCAAGTCTGCCGGCGGCTTCGTCGTCGGCATCTCTCCTGCCCTCAACCTCGCTGAGCACGTAACGAAATACCACTCCCCCACACGCGGCTACGACGCCATCGTGTATACCGGCAGCGGCCTCATGGGGCGCGAGATAGAGAACATCCGAAGCTGCGATGTCGTAGTCTTCGCCGGCGGCCGCTCCGGCACCCTGGGCGAGTTTGCCATTGCCTACGACGAAGGCAAGGTCATCGGCGCGCTCACCGGCACGGGCGGCATCACCGATTACCTGGACGACATCATCACCATCATGAACAAGAAGACCGAGGCCATCGTGACGTATAACCCTGATCCGATAGGTCTCCTGGACGATCTGGAACGCATCTACCGGGAGCAGATCCTGCCCGGCTACCTCAAGACCATCGCCGGCCATGATACAGACGGCGTTATGGAAGGCGCGGGTGCCCAGCACAATCTTCCCATCTAGAGTTCTTCCCTCTTTTCTCCCGAAACAGAAGCGACAGGCCCAGCATACGCTGGGCCTGTCGTACAAGCACGATGCCCAAGCATCCGCCCAACCTATACCGCTGGATACGCTTCTTTGGCTTATCCAAGCGCTCTACGGAGGCTATCCTTGAAAGAGAGGTTTCCCACTGATGCAACTGCTGCCCGCACGAAGAATAAACGCCGCCCTCTTAATGAAGGCGGCGGTTTGGCGAAGATCAATTAGAGGCTTTGCAGCAAAGACAACAAGGAGAAGCAGGACTGACCTAGTATCTACTTGTAATAAAGATCGTTACCAAACCCGTTCGTGTTGAGCTTGTCTAAGCACGAACCTGGCCGCCCTTAGACAAGCTCAGGGCGAATGGACTATCTGGCGGCTACTTACGAAACTAGGTACTAGTCAACCAGGGCGTGGCCTATGGAGGCCGTCAAGAGGTGCACCATGATCTGGCTCAATGGATGCCCAAGTTGTGCGGGAGACCTGTCCCATTATCAGGACCGGTTTTGGTTCCGCGTGACGTGCAGAGACTGCGGGCGCTCTCTAAACTCCACTCAGGTGTCCATGCTCTTGGGCTACACGTCCAGCGTCTCCCCTGCGCCGGTGGATGCCCCAGGCTTCCTCGTCGCATCGCCGCTTCTCACGCAGCTCCGGCGTGCAGCGTGAGTTGTGGGAGCAAGTTGCTAGAGCGTCGCAGCCAGGCTTCCATCGCGCGCGCCGCCCATGGGCATGGCGAGCTTCTCCGCCACTAGGTCAATGAAGTTGCGGGCCGGCGTTGACAGCGCACGGCCTCTTAGCGTTACGATGCCCGCTTGCTCCACCGGCAGCAACGTCGCCAGGCTGATGACTCCCAGCTCCCGGTAGTCGTCCGGCTCCATTCCCAGACGTGGCCCAGCGGAAATCCCCAGGCCCAGGGCTACGCACCGCTTGCTGGTTTCCAGACTGTCCACTTCTACGACGATTTCATACGGGACGCCGCGCCTGTGGAAGGAATCCTCCAGCATTGCTCGCGTGGAAGAGCCTTGCCTGAGGAGTACGAGGGGCCACTGCGCAATCTGGTCAATGGAAGCCAGGGGCGTATCCAGAAGGGGATGGCCTCTGGGTGTGATGAGGACTCGCTCGTAGGGGAACAGGCCATGAAACTCCAGGGCGGTGCGACGTTGCGGTCCCGGGATCACGCCGAAGTCCGCCTCGCCCTCCTCCACCATGCGCAGCACGTCTACCTGTGAGCCGCCCCGCATACGTATCATGACGTGTGGGTATTCAATTGCGAAGACCTTGATTACTTTGAGCAGGGAGTAGGCGATGATCTCGTGAGTGGAAGCGATACGAATCGGCCCTTGCGCCTCTGCCTTGGCGGTCATGGACACCAAACCCTCTATGCCGTCCAGCAAGGGAGTTGCCAGTTCAGCCAGGCGCGCACCTGCCAGAGTAAGCTGGATGGGCCGTTTCACGCGGTCAAATAGCTGAACGCCCAGCTCATCCTCCAACTTCCTCACGTGGGTGGTCATGGTGGGCTGGCCGATGCCTAGCTCTTCCGCCGCCTTGGAAATACTCCGCAGCTTAGCAGCGGCGCAAAAGCTCCGAAGTTCCCGTAGCTCCATCGTTGTCCCCCTTGCACTATCCAGGTAAAAGATAATTTATATCACATACTATCCCTTGACGCAATATCACCAAAACATGCATACTATGCATAGTTCAGTAAAAAGTGCCTGTCCGTAACAGAAACGGGCTGGCTGGCAAGAAAGGTATCAAGTGTTCAACAGGTTCCCCATACAATCCCTGGTGGTTTCTACGAATTCCGACTCAATCGCCTACCGATCCGGCCTACAGCGGGAAGGCTTTGCTGGGATCACCCCCGGAAGCGAAGCCAAGCGCGAGTACCGGACTGCTGTCCAGTCAAAGGACGTTTTCAGCACCATTTAGTGTAAATATCCGCAGGACATGCGCCTGCATCCTCCTCCCTGCCGCCACAGCGCACCCATGCGGGTGCGCTGTGGTTATACTAATGAGTGCGTTAGTAAGCGAACTGCGGCCCTTCGTGGCAACACCGCAGCCTAAAGGCTGCGGCTTGATGTCCCGACAAGTCGGGATTCACGGTGCGGTACAGTTTGTCCATTTACAAACGACCTCCTAAGAAGGTGTTGACAAACTAAGAAAATAAGGTCATGCACTCCGGCTCCCCAGCTTGGGCGCGTTGCAGGAAGGCTCTGATCCTGCGCCTCCGAGTCAAGACCGATAGATAGGCCTGATTTACTTTGTCCACACCTTCTAAGGCGTCATGACGAAATAAACGGATCAGTATTGGTTGGATTTCAATCTGAAACCACGCAGCATTGCACCACTTATTTAGTCACGCTGCCTAAGTATCTCGTCGCTGCTCAGCCGAGCAGACTTCGCACGGACACAGGGCGCGCAGGTAATCATAGGTGTAGATGCCAGTGTAATGGGCGTCGCTCCAGAGCAGGCGTAAGGCGTAGCGCCCCTGGGCCTGCTGCTCTACCAGGAACACGCCGGACTTGGGTGTGATGGTGCGTATGTCTATCTGGCGATGATCGCCTTTGCACGCCGCGCAAGGGCACGCTCCCCGCAAATAGGCAAAGGGCAGGCGTTCCACGTGCCCATCCTGCCATTCCACGAACAACGCCTCTTCAGTTTCGGCGATGCGGATAGACCGGGGGGCCGGTGTGGGCGTCTTTGACGTCGTCATGGCAGGCTATTGCGCCCTCAAACGGTAGGATATAGAGATAAGGAAGCGCCTCTGCTAGGGCAATGGGTTGTGCAGGGCATCCAGCGCAGGAATGCTCGTGAACTTCGGGTCTCGCTGTAGTTTCTTCAGTTCGGCGGAGATGACGCCGTTCTTGATGTTCAGGTAAGCCAATGTCCCCAAGTCGCCGTAGCTGTGCCGCAGGCCGGGATGGGTGGGGCTGCTGGGGTTTAGAAACAGCACTCCCTGATACCAGCCGATGAACTCCTCGTGTGAGTCGCCAAAGCACACCACGTCCCCGGCTTGCCAAACTTCCGCTTCAAGATGTCCTGGATAGGCCCAGGTGGGAACTCCAGCGTGTCATTATATCAGGTGTTTGGTGCGGGGACACCAACGCATAGACAGGGTCTTTTGGTGTTCAGGCTAGAGACCGAGGACATCGCATCGGATGGCAACTGGAGACGGGCGAGATGACCTCGCCCCTACGGAATGTCTTGCATGCGGATGGCAGAGGAACGTAGGGACACGATATATCGTGCCCCTAAGGCGTCGGCTGGAAGGTTCTGTTTGCTTTAGCGTGTTATTCAATCCTCCGACTAAAGTCGGGGGTTAACCCAAGCTAAACCTGGCACTTTAGTGCCAGGACAAAAGACTACCCCAGCCAAGCAAACAGAACCGGCTGGAACATTTGCTTGACACCTGCTAAGGGCAGGGCTACACTCTTGCTCGGTTAACAAGTGCATAGAAGCTCCCTGGCGCCCACGGGCTTAATTCGGGAAGGCGGTGTAATGCCGCCACGGTTGCGCCACTGTATGCGGGGAGTCTGCCGGCATCACGCCACTGTCCACTCGGATGGGAAGGCGCCGGCAGGCGACGATCCGCAAGTCAGGAGACCTGCCTGGGAGTCACAAGCGCTCTACTCTGCGCACACAGAGGAGGTGCATGATGGCTGATACCTAGCGGCAGGCCGTCGTCCCATCCCTGCATCTGAGGAGCAGGGATTTTTTGCTTAACACTAGTCCGTGTCCTTTCTCATAGCGGGAAGGACGTAGCTCTTTAGGAGGAGTCTATGGCAACGGAAAAACATCATGTTCTCACCCAAGGGCTACCCCAGAGTCTTGGCGAGCGCCTCGGCAGCCTGCCCCGGTGGCTGACCCAGGGCACGGCGATGGCCGGTTTTCTTACGGCCATCCTCGCATCCAACTATGCATTGCAGAGCTTTCTGAACGTCAAGCTCTTTGACCTGCTGGTGTTCCTGGCAGGGTACAGCCTTGGTTTCCGCAAAGGGGCTGTCGTAGCGGCGGCAGCTTGGTTGGTCTATGGGACGTTCAATCCATTCGGCCCATCCGGGCCGTTGCTGTTGGGAGTGGAGATGGCGTCCGAGGCAGGGTATGCCCTGGCCGGCGCGTTGGCCCAGAGGCTGGTGAAGCCCGGCAACGTGCGATTGTTGCCGAGCAAAGCCGGCGTTATCTTCGCAATAGCAGCGGTGGCATCTACCCTGGCTTATGACGTGGCGACGAACCTGTACACCGGCCTGAACTGGGCCCACCTGGCCGGTTCCACGGAGTATGGCCGCTGGGTGTGGGTGTCGCTGACCAACCCTGGCGCGTTGTATTTCATGGCCGCACATCTTTCCAGCAACGTGGTGTTCTTTGCGGCGGCAGCGCCACTGGGCATCGTGGCGGCGCGCAGGCTGAGCAAGTAGGCGCGCTATGACAACGAAATACCTTCCTCGCCCGGCAGCGTGGGCGTCGCTGCTGGCAACGGTGCTGTTGCTCACGGTGGCCTGCGCTCAGACAACGCCTGCGTCGCAAGCCACCCCCACGTCCGCTGTCCTGGTCAAGGTTGAGACCATCAAGGTCAGCCTGCTAGTGCAGGTTTCGGAGACAGACACTCGCTGGTTCCGCAACGTTGAGCTGCCCAAGGGCACGGACGCCTGGAACCTCACGGAGGCGGCGACCGAGGGGCAGGTTGAGGCCAAATACTATGCGCTCTACCGCGCCCATTTTGTGGACGCCATCTTCGGCATCAAGGGAGCGGACCCTAAATACTGGCTGCTCTACGTGTGGAGCGAAGCGGACAACAAATGGGAGCCGCTGCCGGTGGGTGCCGACCTGTACTCCTTAAAGGACGGCCACGTGCTGGCATGGTACTACGCCGATACCTCCCATGAAGGGAGCTTGCCTACGGTGCAGCCATAGGCTGACAAGCGTTTATGAGAGCGGGGCGGGCCAAATAGCCCACCCCGCTCTTTGTGTCATAAGGTCTGGGTGCAACCGGTCTTTACGCTGTGTCTTTTGGTTCTTCCGGCCTGTGGAAGACACACAAGGGGCAGGGTTTCCGCGCCCACGTCCAATTGCCGCTTTAATGCCGTAGACGCTGGGCGCTTCAAAACGCGATATCCAGCCAAACCACCGCAAGACCCTGGCTTCCGTCCCAAGCTAATTGTCCCAGTGCTGCTCCCCTGGTATACTGGCTCTATCTGTTGACGAGGAGCGCATGTCAATGAAAGTCGGGATCATTAACGTAACAGGCTACGCGGGCGTTGAGCTGGCGCGGCTGCTGCGTCGTCATCCCGAGGCGGACCTGGTGTCTATAACGGGCAGGGGCGAGGCCGGCAAGAAGCTGGGCGATGTCTTCCCTCACCTGGCGGAGATTGACCTGACCATCACGTCCGAGGTGGACAAGAGCGTGGACGTGGTCTTCTCCGCCTTGCCCCAGGTCGCCAGCGCCGAGGCCGTGGTGCCCCTGATACGCGACGGCGTGAAGGTGGTGGACATCAGCGCCGACTTCCGCCTGAAGAGCGCCCAACTGTACGAGCAGTGGTACAAGGCGGTGCATCCCGCCCCGGACCTGCTGGAGGACGCCGTGTACGGACTCACCGAGCTGAACCGGGCCGACGTGGCCTCCGCCAAACTGGTAGCCAACCCGGGCTGCTATCCCACCGGCGCGCTGCTGGCCCTAGCCCCCCTGGTCAAGCGCGGCCTCATTGAGCACGACATCGTCATTGACAGCAAGTCCGGCGTCTCCGGCGGCGGGCGCAGCCTGGTGCTCACCAACCACTACTCCGAGGTCAACGAGAACGTGCAGGCCTACGGGCTGGACGGCCACCGCCACCTGCCGGAGATCACCCAGGAGCTGGAGCGCATGAGTGGCGACAACGACTTCCGCATTACCTTTGTCCCGCATCTGATCCCCATGACCCGCGGCATCTTCACTACGTGCTATGCCTGGCCCAAGGCCGGAGCATTCGCCCAGGGCAAGAAGGGGCAGCAGGACCTGCTGGACATCTACCGCGACTTCTATAAGGGTGAGACGTTCGTCAAAGTGGCCTCTGCGCCCGCCCAGACCAAGCAGACCTGGGGCAACAACGACTGCATCGTCTACCCGACCATTGACAAGTACAACGGACGCCTGGTGCTAACAAGCTGTATAGACAACCTGGTGAAAGGCGCGGCAGGCCAGGCTATCCAAAACATGAACTTGATGTTTGGAGTGCCGGAAAAGACCGGCCTGGACTACCCCGCCATCTACCCGTAACACCACACCGCCTGTAGGGGCGCGATAATGGTCGTTAACAATTTAGCTCGCCTCATTCGGTGGCATACGCTCACCCTCATCTTAACCTTCCCCCCTCAAAGGGGGAAGGGACTATCTCCTCTCCCTTGAGGGGAGAGGACTAAGGTGAGGGTGAAGCGCTTGCCATCCCCAAGGGCAGCCACACCTGACCCTCCAACGCGCCGGCATCGTCTAGAGGCCTAGGACGCCACCCTTTCAAGGTGGAGACCACGGGTTCGAATCCCGTTGCCGGTACCACACTCTTACCTGCCTTGACTGCCTTTCCGGTGTATGCTATGGTTCGCCCGTACTCACAGTACCCTGGCGCTCGCTGATCGCTTTGGGCAATTGGTAGTGAGAGAGTGCAATCCGTGGACGACCCTGGCGAACGTAGTCCCAGCGCATCGGAAGACCCTCTCAGTACGAATCGCGGCCCCAGTGCGGGCCCTCCTGCGGTAGTCGCCGTCCCGCAAGACGGCCTACCGGCCCTGAGAGCACGCCAACCCCTTTCATCACCACCCCGTCCTCCCTCCTCCTCCCTTCTTGTTGCGGAACACGAAGAACCCGATAGCAGTGTCCCCTCTCGTCGTGGCCGCCGCGCCCACTTTGACCTGAGCACCGGCAGCGTCCCCAAACACCTCTGGCGTCTCACTTGGCCGCAGTGGCTGGAAAATGTCCTGGGCGTCATTGACCAGTTAATAGACCTGTTTTGGGCTGGCCGCCTGCCCGCTGGGTACCATGCCATCGCAGGGGTGGGCGTTACCCAGACCTTCGTTCAGTTTGGCAACATGGCCCGCCAGGGTTTTGACCAGGCCCTGCGTGCCATGATCTCTCGTGCTGTTGGTGCGCGGGACATCCCGTTGGCCAACCACATCGCCTTGCAAGCCTTTACCCTGAGCACCATCTATTGCATCATCGTTGTCACTGCCGGCTGGGTGCTTACCGACGTGCTGTTGAGCGCCGTCGGCGTAAGCGATGAGGTGAGGGCTGAGACGGCGTTCTACATGCGCGTCATGTTCCTGGGCGTCGCCCCAATGGCCTATCGGAACATCACTGGAGCGACCCTCCAGGCCTCCGGCGATGTCATCACCCCGCTCAAAGCGACCACGGTGACCCGCGTTCTGGGGATCGTGCTCACCCCCGTTCTCATGTTCGGGTGGCTTGGGTTCCCCTCCTATGGACTCACCGGCGCTGCCATAGCAAACATCATTGCCCAGACAGCAGGGGCAAGCGTCAACTTCTATGCCCTATTCCGCGGTAATTCCCTTATGCACCTAACATTCCGCGGGTACAGGGTGGACTTCGTAGTCTTGGGGCGGCTCCTCCGCCTCGGAGTGCCCGCCTCTTTGGGAGGAATGGAGCGCGCCATCTCCCAGCTGGTCCTGTTGGGAATCATCACGCCCTTCGGCGATGTGGCAGTAGTAGCGTACTCGCTGACCAGACGTGTAGAGACCATCGCGAACTTTGGCGGCATGGGCGTTGGCAATGCTGCCGGTGTCATGGTGGGCCAAAACCTGGGGGCTGGACGCCCCGACCGCTCACGGCAGTCCGTTGGCTACGGCCTCGTGTATGTGTTTGCCATCAGCATGACCGCTTCTATTCCGTTGCTCGTAGCACCGGCGCTTTTCGTCTCCCTCTTTACCCCTCAGCCCGAAGTGATAGAACTGACCGCTGTTTGGCTGAGGATCCTGGTCTTTGCGGCCATCTTCCTCGGCTTTGGCCAGGTGTTCCAGCAAGCCTTCAACACCGCGGGCGACACCATCACCGTGGCTATCGTTACCTTCCTCTCCCTTATCGCCATTGAGCTTCCTTTGGCATGGTTCCTCAGTCACGGCCTTGGCATTGGCCCCCTCGGCATGGGCTGGGCGCATCTGGTCGGCATGGCCCTCCGGGTGGCTTTCTTTATCCCAGTCTTCTTCTGGGGCCGCTGGCTGCGGATCAAGGTGCTGTAAAAACTTCATCAGCCAGCTTTGTGGCCTAGGACGCCACCCTTTCAAGGTGGAGACCAGGGGTTCGAATCCCCTTGCCGGTACCAATACAAGGACAATGAAGAGCCTCCAGTAGTGCTGGAGGCTCTTCTCTATGCGGATGTCGGATGACGGTGAGGCTAGCGTCGTTCGATGTTGGCGACTTGGCTGATATTGCCCGAATTGCTTCCTTGGATGGTGATGCTCTGATTAACTGTTTCCTCATTGTTTACGAGATTCTTCACATGTTCTAGCATATTAGCAGCGAATACAGGATCTTCCTGCATTGCTTTCTCTAACGTGTTGATTAGGCCTCGTTTTTGTGCCTCTGAGGGGTTAGTCTCAAACTGCTTTACAGCTTCTTCTCTGTCCTTCCGTCCGTGGAATTTTCGTGTGATTAGATCAAGCAAATCCTTGACCTTTTTGTTGGTCCAATCTTTGGCCCCAGGCGCAACGAGTCCTGTTAGAAAACCAACCGCTTGGATAGCAATCTGATGATAATTAATCTCCATAGGTACTGACCTTCACTTACTCCCCATAGATAGAAACGTTTTGTGTCACACTTCCGTAGTTGCCACCACACATCACGACAAGCTGAATATTGATTGTAATATTCCTGAATGAGCCATAATCCGCTAATAATCGCGAGACCTTTTCATACACTAGCGACCCTATTGTGCTGGCTTCTACAGAAAGGTAGTCCGTTGCCTTCCATGTTGTACTAAGGATGCCTGACAAGTTTGCTAAGGGGTTCATCGTAAGGGCTGTGTTGGCAAGGTAGGGATGAGCTGCAGAATTCCAAGGCGGGTTGGCATTAATGACTGCTCCATTGACTCCATAGGTGTCTGCGAGTCGCACCGAGTTAACGTCAAAATTGCGGGCGCTTGCCCCGTCATAAAGGTTGAGGCAAATAGGGTTGCTCGCAAGCCTTGGGTGGATGAAAGCGCTGATGGGAGAGGCGATGCGAGAGGGGTTGTAAGCAAGCCCTGAGAGGACACCTGCACTGTCCTGAAGGGTGACGCAGGCCGTGTCCCTTGCAATCCCTTGGTGAGTGAAAGCATGGATAGGAGAGGTGAAGCTCGAGGGGTTGTAAGCAAGCCCTGAGAAGGCACTACTTACGTCTCCGCGCAGGTTGGTGAGGTAAAGGCTGTCTATGCCCTTCCAGGACTGGGCGACAGCCGCAGGCATGAGACTGATGGCGTACGGCTCCTGCACGACCATTGAGGCCACACCTACGTCTCCGTGCAGGTTGGTGAGGTAAGGACTGCCTGCGCTCTTCCAGGACTGGGCCACGGCCGCAGGCATGAGATTGATGGCGTACGGCTCTTGTACGACCATTGAGGCCACACCTACGTCTCCGTGCAGGTTGGTGAGGTAAGGACTGCCTGCGCTCTTCCAGGACTGGGCGACAGCCACAGGCATGAGATTGATGGCATAGGGTTCCTGCGCGGCCACCGAAGCTACAGTTACGATACTGGCGTGCGGATTGGCAAAGTAAGGCGCAACCATGCTGTTCCAGGGCTTGTCGGGACTCACAGACGCAAGGTTCATGGCATAGGGTTCCTTCTCGACCAATGAAGCTACAGTTACATAGTTGGAGCGAGGGTTGGCGAGGTAAGCCGCGTCCACAACGCCCAAGGGCGCGTCAGCACCCATATGACTGAACCCTTTGGCGTCATAAGAACCTATTTCAGCGAACAGAGATCCGTCGGTTTGCTCGGCGTTTGATTGATAGTAAGGGTTAGCAAAGTCGTCTGGCACCACAGTTGGTCTCCTCTTATTATCCCTTATCGCCACCACATATAGTATATCAAGTATAGGCGAGATGGTCAGAAAGCGTCAAATTCTTATTGCCTGTCTCAAACTGCAATGACCTCAAACTCCGCCAAATCGCGGGCATAGTCAAGGCATGCGGCTATCTGTGTTGGGGCAAGGTCAGGCAGCTCATCAATGACTTGCTGAACGCTGTAGCCTGCCGCCAGATAGCCCAGCACCAGGCTCACCGGAATCCTTGTGCCCTGAATCCTGGGCTTGCCGTGCAGCGTCCCAGGCGTGCTCACAATGTAGTCTCTCCACTTCGGCTGCATAACATTTCTCCTCTGGGAGCATTATACCCCCCTTCCCTTTAGGGAAGGGGCCAGTGGTTAGGTAGCACCTTATCTCCTGTCCGCCGCGCCGTTCACGTGAATGGTCTGCCCGGAGATGTACGCCCCGCCGGGCGAGGCCAGGAACACGCACACCGCCATCTTCTTCTCCTGCGGGAAGCGTTGCAGAGGGAACTGCATATCAATGCGGACAAAGACTTGAAGGCCGCATGAGCAGGCAGGAGCCACGAATTTCAACTAACAATGGGATTGACTCCCCTTTTGGGAAGCCTTGATGGCCGTAAGTAACATGATATCCTCCTACCTCGACCCGTATAATTTCCGCTAGCGCTAGTGACGTGCTCCTTCGTGGCGACTAGCTATTGTTTCCTAATTCTAGCAGGACAAACTGAGCAAAGCAATAACGCCTAGAAAAGGGCCTCAATACCACTTCTCTTGCCTCATCTCGCTAAGTTATACTTGTTGGTGGAATAACAGAACGTGTACCAGTAAGTTGTTGATTGCAAGGGTATTAGCCCAATGAACATTCTCACGTATATGGAAGACCACGGGCATGAGCAACTTGCGGTGTGGACGGACAAGCACGCGGGCCTGCGGGCGTTTATCGCCATCCATGACACGACGCTGGGGCCGGCCCTGGGCGGCGTGCGTGTGTGGAAGCACCCTTCGGAAGAGGCGGCGCTCATGGACGTGCTGCGCCTGTCGCAGGCCATGACGTACAAGTCGGCGGCGGCGGGCCTGCACTTCGGCGGCGGCAAGGGGCTGATCCTGGCGGACCGCACCCAGAAGACGGAAGCTATGATGAAGGCTTTCGGCTGCTTCGTGGAGAGCCTGGGCGGACGGTACGTCACCACGGAGGACGTGGGCATGACCTCCCAGGACTTGGAGTGGATTGCCCAGGAGACGGACCATGTGACGGGCCTGCCGGTGTCCCAAGGCGGCAGCGGCGATACGTCGCCCATGACGGGGTATGGTATCTTAATGGCCATGCGCGCCTGCGCCAAGGAGCGCTGGGGCACGGACGACCTGAATGGGCGGACCATCGCCATTCAGGGCTTCGGGAACACGGCGACGTGGCTGGTACACAGCCTGGAGGAGCATCGCCAGGAGGTGAAGCTGGTGGTGACGGACATCAACGAGGCGGCGCGGGAGCGGGCGTGCAAGGTGAAGAACGCCGTCGTCGTTGCGCCGGAGCAAATCTACGACGCGCCCTGCGATTTTTTTGCGCCCTGCGCCCTGGGCGGCGTGCTGAACGACGACACCATCCCGCGCCTGCGGTGTGCGGTGGTGTGCGGCGCAGCAAACAACCAGCTTTTGGCCCGTGAGCACGCGGAGGCCCTGCAAAAACGGGGTATCCTGTACGCGCCGGACTACATCGTCAATGCGGGCGGCGTCATCAACGTATCGTGCGAGGTTGGCGCCGACTACAGCGAGCAGGCGGCGCGGGAGAAGACGGCGCGCATCTATGACACCATGCAGCGGGTCATCGCCGCCTCCAAGCGAGAGGGCATCACCACCGCCAGGGCCGCGGACCGGCTGGCGGAGGAACGCATCAACGCATCGCGCAAGGTACGGCGGGTGTACGGGGGGAGGGCGCAGGCATACGGACATACGGGCAATCGGGCATAGTGCATAAGGCACAGGAGCCGTCGGGCATACGGGCAGGCGGACAGGCGCACAGACCTGCGGGAAATCCACATTGCATTAAGCCAAACGTTAAGCACACCAGGAGCAGACAAATGCCAATAGACCCCAAGAACACCTACATTGCGACGCTGAAGACGGCCAAAGGAGACATCGTCATAGAGCTAAACGCGGTCAAAACACCGAAGACGGTGGACAACTTTGTGACGCTGGCGCGCAAGGGATACTACAACGATTCCACCTTCCATCGTGTGATCCCCGCCTTCATGGCCCAGGGCGGCGACCCCACGGGCACCGGCCGTGGCGGCCCCGGCTACACGATTCCCGACGAGTTCACTGACCTCATTCACGAGCGCGGCGTCATCTCCATGGCCAACACGGGCAGGCCGGACAGCGGCGGCAGCCAGTTCTTCATCACCCTGGTCCCAACGCCCTGGCTGGACGGCAAGCACACGGTGTTCGGCAAGGTGACCAGCGGCATGAACATAGTGGAGTGGCTTTCGCCCCGAGACCCCGGGCAGAATCCCCGGGAGCCGGGGGAGAAGCTGATTGAAGTGACTGTGGAAGAAAAGGCCGCGGTGTAGGCCGGTCATTGCCGGCAGGTGGATACGTACTCATGGCGGGGCGGGTCTGAAACCGCCCCTATTACTGTTTCTCCCACGCGCGCGTAGAGTGCCGAAAGACCTGGGTCAAACGCATTTTCTCTATACATCGGTCTTGCTTTCGGGTAGGCTGCCGAAGCCAGCCGCTGCGATCTCCCGTAGGGCTGGACACGGAATATGACGACTGCAAGGCCAAAAGGCTTCTCCTCCAAACTGGAACATTCTCTCGGCGCTCTGCGCCAGCGGAACTTTCGCAACTTTATCCTCAGCAGCGTCGCCCTTGGATTCGGCCAGTGGTTCCAACAAATCGGCCTAGGCTGGCTTGTGTTCCAGTCCACAGGCGATGCCGCACAGATGGGGGCAATCGCCGGCGTCCGCGGCTTGGTGGTCCTTGTCCTCTCGCCACTTGCGGGCGCTCTGTCCGACCGGGTAAACCGGCGGAGCCTCATCGTCATCTCCACGGGCGTCACTCTGGTACAGGCGCTGGGGCTGGCGGTCCTGGTGGGCACGGACCTCATCCAGCTATGGCACATCTACCTCTTCTCGTTCATAGAGGGGGCCGCATCCTCGGTGAACCAGCCTGCGCGCCAGGCCTTTGTAGGCGACGTAGTGGGCCGGGAAGGACTTTCCAGGGCCGTGCCGCTCAACTCCATGGCCCAGAACATCGCACGCATCTCCGGCCCAGCCATTGCCGGAATGGTCATCGGCTTCGCAGGAACCGCCAGCGTGTTCTACATCCTGGCGGGCCTCAAAGTCATTGCCATGGCTTTCACCATGATGATCGCAGCGTCGACGCACCAGGTCATGGCGTCCAAAGATGAGTCCGCTCTTGAGACGCTAGGCCAGGGTGTTCATTACTCCATGACGAACAAAGCCATCCTGGGTATGCTCATCGTCTCCTGCATCCCGGCGCTGGTGATTTACCCTTACGTCCAGTTTCTGCCGTTTTTTGCGGACCGGCTGCACGGCGGCGCACAGAGCTACGGTATTCTGGCGACCGGGGTAGGCTGGGGTGCCATCGTCGGACTTTCCGTCCTGATTGCGCTGGGTGAGTTCAACCGCAAGGGGGTGGTAATGCTGGTTTCCCAGGCCATCTATCCCCTTATGGTGGCCTGCTTCGCTTTGTCCAGCAGCTTTCTTTGGGCGATGGTCTTCCTTGTACTGGCGGGCATTGCCAACTCCATCAACACGACGCTCCAGAATACCTTGACCCTGCTGCTGTCCCGGGAAGACATGCGTGGCAGAGTCATGTCCCTGTACAGCATGGCGGGCGGCGGCTTACAGCCCCTCGGTTCCTTCACAATGGGTGTGGCTATTCAGCAGTGGGGCGCTTCTGAAGCTGTCGTTGGCTTTATGCTTGCCTCTATCGGCCTGGTTGTGGTCAGCGCCGCAGTCTTTGGCGCGGTAAGGCGCGCCTAGCCTTGCCCTTGCGGAGAAGACGTTGCCGGCACGGCTGGCTTTGCGCTGGCCGGAGCCTTGGGGGGGCGCAAGAACAACACGACTGCGCCGCCAACGACGGAAACGATGGCAAAGGTGATGAAGGCGATGTAATAGCTCTTGGTAGCGTCGTACACGGCCCCGGCGAACAGGGGGCCCAGCACCAGGCCAAACATCTGCACGAAGTCCATCATGCCGGAGATGGTCCCAAAGGATTTCCGGCCAAAATAGGCCACGCGCACGGTGTTCATCACCACTGCTCCGCCCCCCCAGCCGATGCCGTACAGACCCACGTAGAGCACCAGGTGCCACCACTGGCTGGCGTAGGCCAGGAGCAGCGCCGACGCAGCGACCATCCCAATGCTCACCGCCATAATGTAGCGCGCAGGGAATTTGTCGGCCAGCCAGCCGAAGCCCAGCCGTCCCACTATGCTGGCGACCACTACTGCCGCTAGAATCGTGGATGCGGTCTGGGGGTCAAAGCCCTTGTCAATCAGGTTCGGCACCTGGTGAAGTTGCATGGCGCCAATGGTGAACTGCCGCAGGCCAAAGGCCAGCGCCAGCAGCCAAAACACTGGCAGGCGCAGCACTTGTCGCAACGTAAAGTCGGCGCCCGACCCTGTGTCCGGGGTCGTTTGCTCTTGCTTTCCCCGGACGTCACCAGGGCGGTCCCCGTCCGGCAGCAGGCCGTAGTCTTCGGGGCGTCGCCGCATGACCAGCGCTGCGGGAATGCCCACGGCCAGGATAGCTATTCCCGCGGTCATGGAGGCGGTACGCCAGCCCGCATTGGCGATGAGCGATCCCAACAAGGGGAGGAAAAAGCCACCGATGCCGCTGCCGGTCAGCGCGAGTCCTACCACCAAGCCGCGCTTCCGTACAAACCAGTTGGACGGCGCGACGATAGAGGGCACCCGTATGCCGATTCCCATACCGATTGATATGACACCAAGGAACACGACATAGAACATCAGTAGCGAATTGACACGGCTCATGAGCATGAACCCCACGCCCATCATCACCGTCCCGATGAGGGTCATCTTTCGAGGCCCAAAGCGGTCAACTAGATACCCATCCAATGGCCCGAGAACGCCGCCTTCCAACTGTGAAAAGGCGATTGCAGCGGACAGGGCTGTCCGGCTCGTCGCGAACTCTGTTTGGAGGGGGAGGAAAAAGAGGCTGAACCCTTGCCAGTAGAAAATGCTGGCAACAGTAAGGCACGCCATGGAGGCCACTACTATCCACCAGCCATAGAAAACGTTCTGCAGTCTCCTTGTGATCAATTGGGTGGTTCGCAACACAAATCCACCTTGTCCTTACGAGGGAAAATTATAATCTCTTGTACTATGCCACGTTTGCCGCGCAGAGGCTACCATCCTCCAAGGCGCACAAGCCTTCGCTGCATGTACCTTGCACCGGAGCGCTCTAGCCGGCTCTCCATCAGGCTGATGCCGTCCACGGGAATCGACGGGAACTCCACTGCCTCCGCCTGCCGCAAGCCTTCCGCCAGTGCTTGCAGCCCCAGCGCAGATAATCGCCCGTTGACGCGCCCTAAGGTCAGGTGGGGCGAGAAGTCGCGTTCCTCTTTGGTGAACCCATGCTGCGCCAGCGCCGCTTCCAGCCTGGCCTGGAGGTCTCGCAACGCATCGGTCTGCTCCGACAGGCCCAGCCACACGACCTGAGGCGCTCGCATGTTAGGGAATGCGCCGGCGCCCTGCACCCGCAACGTGAGGAGTTGCGCCGAAACAGCGGCCTGGGACATGGCCTGGTGGATATCCTCCATGCGCTCCGCAAGCGTTTCTCCCAGGAAGTGGAGGGTCAGATGGATGCCCTCCGGCCGCACCCAGCGCACCGCCTCCAGGTCTGGGCGGCGCAGGCCGGCAATGGCCTGGCGTAGCTGCTCTCTCACTGCTTCCGGCAGCTCTACCGCGATGAAGAGGCGTGGAGGTGTGGATGTTCTCTGTACCATAGGAGTTGGGAGCTCTTGTGGTTAGCGCTCCCCTATCGTAACACGAGAGGAAGGTGACGACATGCGCATGCGCCGCCTTGACGTTGCCCACTGCAAACTCTACTATCGCCGTGCAGTCTTGGAGAGGAGGCCCCTATGTCCAAAGCACGTATCAATGGCGTAAACATCCACTACGAGGTCACCGGCAACGGCTTCCCACTGGTGTGGAGCCACGAGCTTGCGGGCAGCTACGAGAGCTGGGACGCGCAGGTCAGCTACTTCGCCCGGCGCTACCAGGTCATCACCTACAACAACCGTGGTTATCCGCCGTCGGACGTGCCCGTGGGCGACGCGCACTACTCCCAGGACTTGCTTGTGGACGACCTGTACAAACTGCTGCAGCACCTGGGCATTAGCCAGGCCTATGTTGGCGGGCTGTCCATGGGCGGCGGCGTGACGGTTGCCTTTGGTCTGGCCCATCCGGAGATGGCAAAGGCTCTCATCGTGGCGGGGGCAGGCACCGGGTCCACGAACCCGCAGCAGTTCACCCAGGAGGGCCAGGCCCTTGCTGCACGCCTGGAACGGGAGGGCATCCAGCCGTGGGCCGGCGAATACACCCAAGGCCCCACACGGGTGCAGTTCAGGCGCAAAGACCCCAAGGGCTGGGAACGTTTCAAGGCAGGCCTGGCGGAGCATTCCGCCCAGGGCAAGGCTTTCATAGTCCGTAACGTCCAGGGCAAACGGCCGTCGTTGTTTGCCCTGGAGGAATCCCTTCGCCGGCTTCAGGTCCCAACGCTGATCATCGTTGGCGACGAGGACGAGCCGTGCATTGAGCCGGCGGTGTTCCTGAAGCGGACCATGCCGCGCTCCGGGCTGGTCTTCTTCCCTCAGTCCGGCCATACGGTGAACCTGGAGGAGCCGGCGCTGTTCAACCAGGTGGTCTCGGACTTTTTGACGTCGGTTAAAGCGGGTCGCTGGGTTGCCCGCGAGCAGGGCAGCGGCGTTGGCTTTCTGACGGGCGCGGGCCGCTAGCCGATTGGAGATTCCTGGAGGCCTCCTTGCATGTCTGGATTCCCTCCGAAGAGGAGTTGCTACTGTGCTATGCTGTGTGCATAGTGCGCGCAGGCGTCTACGACATCCTGGCGAGCAGGTAAAGGCTACAGGGAGTTGAGAGACGTGCTGTACCACGGCATAGGTATATGACAAACGATAGCCAGGCCCCTGTATTCAAAGATATCAATGGTTTGACAATCAAAGTAACTTTTGATCTGCCGTTTTGCCTGTACCTTGAGAATGGCGTATATGCGGTAGACCGTGGGGGCTGGGCCGCTTCTGTACAACTGGAGCGGGTGGCCCAGACCAATCTTGACCCCAGACTAGGCATAGCTCAGTCCACTGGGGAGCTCACTCGTGATAGATACGGAAGACTACGATTCTCTAAGGTTGTAATTCGGCTTCCTGGGAAGGCGGTTATTGAGATGGAGTTGAGGCGCCAAGTGGCGGCTGGAAAGCTGGATGCCCGAGACGGTGTCGTAAAGGCCACTCTTACCATTGATAACCTCATAGACGATTATGGGAATGTTGCGTTCACAGAAGCCCTTAACATCGTAAATCGCTTCATAGAAGTTTACCGGCACGTAATGGACCAATTCCAAATCCGGAGAATCCCGTCTGAGGAGGTTTTCAAAGCCGACATCCAGTGGTACCTGAATGACGATCTCTTGGGTGGCACCTGGTCGCCAATGGGCTTTGGTCACGCGATTACCCTTGAGCCACAAGGATCTGATGCCCAAACAATGGGAACGCTTCGTTCTTGGCTCAGTTCCACCCGGCCTGTCCCTGTGGCAATTGAGCTATTCCAAGACGCCAAAGACCGTTTGGATCGGGCAGAGTACCGTCTAGCTGTCATAGATGCTCGCACTGCGCTAGAAGTGTTAGTTGATGAAGTCTTGTTCGAATACTTCTCCGCTTCCGGTGCATCTTTGGAAGAGGCATGCCGTGTATTAGGGGTGGACCCCCAAAAGGTACAAACGCTTGAAGACTCGCTACAATTCTCTCCTATCAGTCGCAAGCTAGGTAATGCCTTGAAGCAAGCCCTTGAACTTGACCTGCATAACGGTAACTCTTCACTGTGGCAGAGATGGTTGCGATCGAAGGAGCTTAGAGAGAAGGGTGTTCACCGGGGAGAAGAAGTTAACCGGGCAGAGGCTCTTGAGGCAGTCAACACCATGGGCGAAATAATAGACAACATATGGCAGGCGTTGAGAAGTGCTCACTGGCTGCAAGACCGTCCTGAAACCAGATAGCAGGACTGGGCAGGAGGCCAGATGACGAAAGTCAAAATCTGCTCCATCCAGGACGTGTCCCACGCCTTCGCGGCGGCTGAGGCGGGCGCGGACTACGTTGGCCTGAATTTTGTACCCGGCGTCCGCCGCCAGCTTGCCGAAGCTAAGGCCAAGGAAATCGTCGCCGGCTGCCGCGAGGCTTGGCATGGCGGCGGCCCGAAGCTGGTGGGCGTTTTCGCGGATCAACCCCTAGCCCACGTGAACCTCACGCTGGTGGAGTGCGGGCTGGACATGGCCCAGCTCAGTGGCAATGAGACACCGGGGTACTGCCACGGGGTGGTGCGCCCGGTGATTAAGGCCCTCCACGTGCCGGTGGGCCGGCCGGCGCAGGAGACGATACGTCGCATGGAAGAGCTGCTACAGCAATATGAGTCGGCGGAAGCATTGCCGTTGCTTGACCCCCTGGTGACCGGTACCCACGGCGGCGCAGGCGTGACCTTTGACTGGGCCGTCGCCCGCGAGCTTGCCCAACGCCACAAGTTCCTGCTGGCCGGGGGCCTGACGCCGGAGAACGTGGCAGACGCTGTGCGCCAGGTGCAACCCTGGGGCGTGGACGTGTCCAGCGGCGTGGAGACAGGTGGGGTGAAGGACGTGGCTAAGATCAGGGCGTTTTTAAGAAATGCCAACGCCGTTCCCGTAAATCCAAACAGGTAAGGAACACTATGACCACTCAAACACGGAATCGTCCTCCCCAGCAATTCCCCGACGCCCGTGGGCGTTTCGGCGACTACGGGGGGCGCTTTGTACCCGAGACGCTGATGGCGGCGCTGGAGGAACTGGAGGCCGCCTACGCCTCGGCAAAGGCCGACGCCGCCTTCCAATCGGAGCTGGCGCGGCTGCTGCGCGACTACGCGGGCAGGCCCACGGCGCTGTACCACGCTGCCAACCTCAGTCGCAAGCTCGGCGGGGCGCAAATCTATCTGAAACGCGAAGACCTGGCCCACACGGGCGCGCACAAGATCAACAACGCCCTGGGCCAGGGCCTGCTTGCCAAGCGCATGGGCAAGCAGCGCATCATCGCCGAGACGGGCGCGGGCCAGCACGGCGTCGCCACCGCTACTGTGTGCGCCATGCTAGGCATGGAGGGCATCGTCTACATGGGCGACGTGGACATGGAACGCCAGGCGCTCAACGTCTTCCGCATGAGGCTGCTGGGGACCGAAGTCCGCCCTGTGTCCAGCGGCACGCGCACGCTGAAGGACGCCATCAACGAGACCATCCGGGACTGGGTGACGAACGTGCGCACCACGCACTACCTGCTGGGCAGCGCCGTCGGCCCGCACCCGTACCCGATGATGGTGCGCGACTTCCAGTCGGTCATCGGCACCGAGTCTCGCCGGCAGATGCTGGAGAGCCTTGGCCGCCTGCCGGACTACGCCATCGCCTGCGTGGGCGGCGGCAGCAACTCCATCGGCCTTTTCTTCCCTTTTGTGAATGACCCAGCAGTTAGGCTCATCGGTGTGGAGGCAGGCGGCGAGGGCATTTCCACGGGCCACCACGCGGCTACCTTGGTGGCCGGCAAGCCCGGCGTGCTGCACGGTTCTTACTCGTATTTGTTGCAAGACGAAAACGGCCAGGTCACCGAGACGCACAGCATCTCCGCCGGCCTGGACTACCCGGGCGTTGGCCCCGAGCACTCCTACCTGAAGGACACCGAGCGCGCCTTCTATACCTCCATCACCGATGCGGAGGCATTGGAGGGCTTCCGGCTGCTGTGCCGCACCGAGGGCATCATCCCGGCGCTGGAATCGGCCCACGCCGTTGCCTACGCCGCCAAACTTGCCCCCACGCTGCCCAAGGACACAGTTCTGCTGGTGTGCCTCAGCGGTCGCGGCGACAAAGACCTGCAGACAGTGCAGGGGAAGGTGTAGAGGCGTCCCGATATATCGGGACGCCTCTACACTGGCCCGGGGGCACAAGTAGGGGCGTCACGACCTGTCGGGACATCCCTTGTCATGCTGAACGAGTCTAAAGGACATTGTGAAGCATCTCTCCCGGTATGATGGCATTGCGGTTGTCCTTCGATTGAAGGACGCTTGCCTAAGCGATCCAGGAGAGATGCTTCGGCCTGCGTCCTTGATGCTCTACTCAGTAGGGGCGGCCATCCAGCGAAGCACGAAAAACCCTGGAGCCTTGTGGCAAAGGGTTGTTCAGAGTGGAGTTGTCGCGCTACGCTTGAAGGCGACGGTGGATAAGAGTCTTTGGCCTGAAACGCAAACAAGGGCAGGTTGACATGACGGTTTCACGGGCGGATATCAAGCGCTACAGGGTGAACCTGAAAGGCGAACGGGATGCTATTTTCTTGTACGAGCACCTTGCGGCCGTTGAGCCTAACCCAGGGGCGTCGTCGGTCTACCAGCGGCTGGCCGACACGGAAAAGCGCCATGCAGCACTGTGGGAGGCCAAGCTCCGCGAAGCAGGCGAGCCTGTAGGACCCCTTGGGCCGAGCCTGAGGACGCGCGCCATGGCCTGGACGGCCAAACGTTTTGGCGTGGGCGCAGTGCTCCCAGCCATTGCCCATTTGGAGGATGAGGGCGTCGCCCAGTATGACATCCAACCGGAGGCCGTGGCCGTTGGAATGCCCGGAGACGAACGCTCTCATGCCAGGGTTTTCCGCAAGCTGGCGCAAGCAAGCGGGGGGGCGGAAGGCAGCGTGCTGGCGCGCATGGAGGGCCGGCATCGGGCCATCGGCGGCAACGCGCTGCGGGCGGGCGTCCTAGGCGCAAATGACGGGCTGACGTCCAACCTGAGCCTGGTCATGGGTGTGGCGGGAGCGTCTTTGCAGCCCGGACAGATTCTGGTCACGGGCCTGGCCGGGCTTTTAGCGGGCGCGTTGTCCATGGCCCTGGGCGAATGGGTCTCGGTGCAAAGCTCGCGGGAGCTGTACAAGCGCCAGATCAGCATAGAGGAAGAGGAGTTGCGGGTAAGCCCTGAGGAGGAGAAAGAAGAACTGGCCCTTATCTACCAGGCCAAGGGGATGACGGAGGAGCAGGCCAGGTCCGTGGCGGAGCGCATCATTGGCGACAAAGCGACGGCGCTGGACACTCTTGCCAGGGAAGAGCTGGGGATTGACCCGAAGGAGCTTGGGGGATCGGCGTGGGTTGCCGCCGGCACGTCCTTTGCCCTCTTTGCGCTGGGCGCAATTATCCCCGTAGCGCCCTATTTCTTTATGGAGGGAATGGCCGCGGTGGTCGTCAGCGTGGTCCTTAGCGCCCTCGGCCTTTTCGCCATAGGCGCGCTCATCACACTGCTTACGGGACGGAGCGTACTGTACTCCGGGCTGCGCCAGATGATCTTGGGACTCCTGGCCGCTGCCGTTACCTTCGGTATTGGCAAGCTCATTGGCGAGTCGCTGGCGGGATAGCCTACACGGGCAGGCGGTATGCGGGCGGCGCGTTTTGCCTCCCAGTGTGCTCCTTGCCCCGGCCCGCTGGCTAAGCCTGGGTGTGCCAGGGTCTTTCGGTGTTTCGGCTGGATGCCGCACCCAGAAGGGGTGCGGCATCCAGTTGCAAATGGACGTGGGCAGAGAACGTGGCCGCGGTTTCCGCGCCCCTTACACGATAGTCCTCTACCAGCGCTGAGAAAACCGATAGACCCTGGGGGTTGTACGGCAAGACACCTGAACCGATACTATCTTAAACGTTGGCGTGCTGTAGCGCGGGCGAACGAGTATGATTCCTCTACATCCTAGCAGCGGGCAACCCAAACAGAGGCGAATGTGAGCACACCCCAAAGCAGAGGCCGACTGGGCATATTGGTGGCAGGAGGGCCGGCGCCGGGCATCAACAGCGGCATAAGCGCCGTGACGATTGAAGCTCTCAACTGCGGGCTTGAGGTCGTTGGCATCTACGACGGCTATGAGCACCTTGCGCTGGGACGCACGGACATGGTGCAACTGCTGACCGTTGACCAGGTATCCCGCATCCATTTCCAGGGCGGCTCCATTCTGCGCACCGCGCGCAGGAACATCACCAACAATTCGGAAGACCTGCAGAGGACCGTCGGAGCCTTGAAAGCATTGGGCATTCGCTACCTGGTGACCATTGGGGGGGATGGCACCGCGACGACCAGCCGGGTCATTGCGAAGGCGGCAAAGGGTGCTCTCCGCATTGCCCAGTTGCCCAAGACCATAGACAACGATCTGCCCATGCCGGGCGGGATGCCGACCTTCGGGTACGAGACCGCGCGGCACGTCGCCTCGGAGATGGTGCTGAACCTCATGGAGGACTCGCGGAGCACTAACCGGTGGTACTTTGTGGTGGTCATGGGGCGCGGGGCCGGCCATTTGGCGCTGGGCATTGGAAGGGCGACCGGGGCGACGCTTACCGTCATTCCGGAGGAGTTCACTCAGCCGCAGGTCAGTGTTGCGGACGTATGCGACGTGCTTGAGGGCGCTATCATCAAGCGACAGGTGATGGGCCGTGAACACGGCGTCGCAGTCATTGCGGAAGGCGTGGGGACAAAGATAGATTCGCGCGAACTGGCGACGCGCCCCGAAGTGGAGCTTACCTATGACACGACGGGACGCATTCAACTGAGCGATATTCCGCTAGCCTCCATCTTGCGGCGAGAGGTGCAGCACCGGCTGCTAGCGCGCGGCGCGAGGCAGCACATCACCGAATCCACCTTTGGCTACTCGCTCCGGTCCGCGGAACCCGTTCCTTACGATATTGACTACACCAGGACTCTGGGCCACGGCGCAGTGGGTTTTTTGCTCTCGGATGTCCAGGACCCACGGCTGGCAGACGGCGGGCTTGTGTGCTTGCTGGATGGCAACCTGGTCGTCTTGCCCTTTGATGAGATTCATGACCCGTCCACGGGAAGCACGAAAGTCCGGCTGGTGGACATGGGTTCACAGGCGTATCAAGTTGCCCGGGATTACATGATCCGTATTGACCCGGAAGACCTGGTCAATACTGAAATGCTTTCCAAACTGGCGGAAGCGGCGAACATGAGCACGTCGGATTTTCGCTGGCGATACGCCAAGGCTGCCGGCAGGGGCAAGAACCTGTAACTCGGAACCCTCAGGCACGCAGGCACTGCACCCTCAAGAATGAAAACAAGGCCCTTTTCGTCGTGGGCACTTGACCTCTCTCCTGTAGTCCTCTCTCCGCAGCGGAGAGAGGACGGTGACGCTGGGTTGGCAGGGCCCCCGTATTTTCGTAGCAAGGGCATTGGGAAGGGACAACTATGGCAGCTACACGGCAACTATCGCCCGGCAAGCAGCAACGCCTTCATTCACTCACTGACGAGCAAGGCCGATTTCTGATGCTGGCCATTGACCAGCGTGACTCTCTGCGCAACGGCATGGCCACCGCAGCGGGCACAACAGCCGACAGGATCAGCGACGAAGCTCTGATCAAGGCAAAGAGGGCTATCGTGAAGACGCTTGCTCCGTATGCCTCCGCCGTGCTTATTGACCCGGTGTACGGGTATCCGCAGTGCGTGACCGACCTGCCGCCTCGGGTAGGGCTGCTCTTGTCGCAAGAGGAGACGGGCTATGTGGCGGGCGGCGCTTCGGAAAAGGAACGGCGGACGCGGCTGCTGGAAAACTGGTCGGTTGAGCAGGCGCAACGACTGGGGGCAGACGCGGTGAAGTTGTTGCTGTACTACCGGCCGGATGGTTCCGTGGAGATGCGCAGACAGCAGGAGAAGCTGGTTGCTGACGTTGGACACGCGTGCGTTCAGGCAGAGATGCCGTTCTTGCTGGAACTGGTTGCCTATCCGCTGACCGAAGGCGGCGCAGACAGCCTCGCCTACGCTCAAAAGAAACCGGCGCTGGTTATCCGCAGCGCTGAAGAGTTCTCCAAGCCCGTCTACGGCGTTGACATTCTGAAGCTGGAATTTCCCGCTGACCTGAAATGGACGGCGGAGTACGCAGGCGGCGCCTTTGACGGCAAGCCGCGACAATCTGCATACAGAGCGACGGAGGTAGAGACCTTTTGCCGCCAACTGAACCAGGCGGCGGGGATACCGTGGGTGATCCTGAGCGCCGGCGTGAACATTGAGGAGTTCCTGGTGCAGGTAGACATGGCGACGGCTGCGGGGGCCAGCGGTTTCTTGTGCGGACGGGCTATCTGGAAAGACGCCATCCCCCTGTATCCAGACCTGGTTAAGATGGAGACGTGGCTGCGTACCCAGGGGGGGCATAACTTCGCTCGGGCCAAGGCGCACGCGGGGCTGGCGCTGCCCTGGCCCCAGCACCGGGCTTTTGCAGGCGATTCGCAGCCGTAGCAGAGTGCTGGTCTGTCCGGGGCCTATAGTGAAGCAGGCAACCGGACGTGGGCGAGGCGACCGCGCCCCTACATGGGGCTTCTCTACAGATGCTGAGTGGACAGGAAGACACTGTTTTCACCTCGTTTGCTTGCCACAGGCAGGAGCCACCCGATAGCATGTGGTGCAACGCCTTTAGCTTGTGGTGAGGGCTGCTTGCCATGACAACGGCCGCCTGGTTTCTCATTGCCGAAGACGGACAGCCTATGGGCATGTGGTTCCAGGAGCGGGCCGACCCGACGCCCATCGTAGGCGAGCGGCTGCAAGGGGAAGAAGGCTGGCAGGCGGGCGAGGTGCTGGAGTTCCGGGAGCTGGCCAGGGCGTGCGCAATGCGGCGTTACCGGGTGGTCATCCACGTGTTGAGGTAGCTGCTATGAAGCTGGTTGCAGAGCTGAAGCCCTATCCCAGGTATGCCCAGGCGGTGCTCTTTTCCAGCGACGGGCGGGAACTGGTGACCACCGGGTTTGAGCCGTCTATCAAAGTATGGTCAGTACCTGGTTTCGCGGTAAAACGAACGATGGAAGGGCATACCCAAGCAGTGGCCGGCCTGGCCCTTTCAGCCGACCAGCGAACCCTGGTCAGTACCTCCACAGACAAGACCGTCCGCGTGTGGGACTATGCCTCTGGCGTATGCCGCGAGGTCCTTAAAGGCCACACGAACACCGTCTTGAGGCCCCAACTCTCACCCGATGGCTGGTGGATCGCCACCCCATCCGCCGACGCCACTGTTCGGCTATGGCCCTTCTCTGGCGAAGGAGAGAAAAAGGTCCTAAAAGGACACGCCAAGAATGTGTTTGCAGTTGCGTTCACCAGCGACTCCAAGACCCTGGTATCATCCGGCCTCGGCGATGACATCTTCCTCTGGTCGGTGGCGACAGGCCAGAAGATCGGCGTGTTGACCGGCCACAAGACCGCCGTCAGCAATCTTGTCATGTCCCCCGACGGCGCAAGGCTATGGTCTATGGGCTATCCGGGCAGCATCATCGTCTGGGCAGTGGACGGCTGGCAGCAGATGTTTACCGCGGACATCTCCAAAGACCGTCCCTACAGCCTTGCCATTTCTCGGGACGGCTCGTTGATTGGCATGACGGTAGAAGGCGGCGTAGCCCTGCACCGGACGGAAGGGTTTGAGCGCATTGCCTTTGAGAAGACGGGGATCAAGGGCATGTACGGCATCGCCTTCGCCCCCGACGGCAAACTGCTGGCGACGGCGTCCGCTGACGGCAGGGTGCGGGTGTGGGAAGTGCATTGAAGCGAGCGCCGTGAAGAAGGAACATACCTGGCTAGCGCCAACTGCGAAAGTCGGGGGCATCACTACCATTCGCGGTGAGCCTCGCCAACCACGGCAGCGCACCCTTCAACGAGTCAAGGCGAACGAGAATTTCTGCTACTTGGATTATTAGGACCAGGTACTAATAAGACTTAAGGCACCCGCCAACAGCAGTACAATGACCACCACAACTGCTATTGAGAGGGCTATGCTCGGCGCCCATTCCAACGCATTGTCTAGGTACTCGCTTTGAATATCCACAATAGCATTTAGCCTTGCAAGGTCACTATCCTCTTGTTTGGGCAGGGCAGCCTGGCGCTCCTCAACTCTCCTTCCTAGCTCTTTTGACTGCCGAACAATGAACCAGAATACAACCGCACCAATGAACCCAGAAAAGACTAGCCATCCAGTGCTCACCCCAAACTGGTGTAGGGCATAGAACACACTACTAAGGAAAACCAGAAAATAGATTGCATACCCAACATAGACATACGTCTGCAATCGCTCCCATCGCTCACGAATCCCAATGGACATAGGCTGAAAGAGCGTTTCCCGTCTCAAAGCTGTTGCAACAATAAGGACCACGATGGGCAGTACAAAGAGGAAGAGTGGGAGGAGTAGTGTTGTTGTCTTCATTGAAATCTCTCCTTCCTTTCTGCCGCTCTCCGTATTGCCCCATATCCTATCATCCTTGCATTGAACCCTCATATCCTCTCGCCTATAATCGGCGTATGGAGGTAACAAACCTGTGCTAAAAACGATTCAGTGCGGCGACGTGCGGATTGAGCACGCCGGCAAGAAAGTGACCGTGGCGGGCTGGGTACACCGCCGCCGCGACCACGGCGGGCTGTTGTTTATGGACCTGCGGGACAGCAAAGGGCTGGTCCAGGTGGTGTTCAATCCGGAGACAGCACCCGAGGCCCACCATACGGCGGAAGCCTTCCGCAACGAGTGGGTGGTGCAGGTGGAAGGCGAGGTGCGCCCGCGCCCGGAGGGTACGGTGAACCCCCACTTGCCGACGGGCGCGATTGAAATCCACGCTGCTTCGGCGCGGGTGCTGAACCCGGCCAAGACCACGCCCTTTGACGTGACCCAGGACGCCACGGTGGACGAGGCGCTGCGCCTCAAGTACCGCTACCTGGACCTGCGGCGGCCTCAGATGGCGAAGAACATCCGCCTACGCTACCGCATCGTCAAGTACATCCGGGATTTCCTGGACGAGCGCGGCTTTGTGGAGGTGGAGACGCCCATCCTGACCCAAAGCACGCCGGAGGGGGCACGGGACTTCCTGGTGCCCAGCCGCCTCTACGTGGGCAGCTTTTACGCCTTGCCGCAGTCGCCGCAACAGCTCAAGCAGCTCCTTATGGTGGCGGGCTTTGACAAGTACTTCCAGATCGCGCGGTGCTTCCGCGACGAGGCCAGCCGGGCCGACCGGCAGCCGGAGTTCACGCAGCTTGACCTGGAGATGGCCTTTGTTGACCGGGAGGACATCCTCCAAATCATGGAGGACCTGTACTCCGGCATGGCCCGCGTCATGGCCCCGGACAAACGCATCCCCGCAAAGTTCCCACGCATCGCCTACGACGATGCTATGGAGCGGTACGGGTCGGACAAGCCGGACATCCGCTTCGGCCTGGAGCTTCATGACTTCACCGATACACTGCGGGACACCGGGTTCCAACTGTTTCGCAGTCTGATTGCCTCCGGCGGCGCGGTGAAGGGGATTGCCGCGCCCGGCATGGCAGGCATTCCACGAAGGGAGGCGGACGAACTGGTGAACATCGCCAAAGGCTACGGCGCAGGCGGCCTGGTGACCCTGGCCCTGGCAAAGGAGGCCGCATCCATTGACGCCTTGACGGCAGAGCACGTGCGCTCCTCGGCGGGCCGGGCGCTGAGCCTGGACGAGGTCAAGGCCATGGCACGGCTGGCCGGCGCAAAGCCGGGGGACATGCTGCTGCTGGCCGCGGGCAAACGCGACCTGGTGAACAGCGTGCTAGGCCGGCTGCGCCAGCACTTGGGCACGAAGCTGGGCCTGGCGGACCCGAACGAGCTTGCCCTGTGCTTCATCCTGGACTTCCCCATGCTGGAGTGGAACGAGGACGAGAAGAAGTGGGACGCAGTACACCACCCCTTCACGTCTCCCAGGGACGAAGACTGGGCGGTCCTGGAGTCCAACCCCGGCGCGGTAAAGGCCAAGGCCTACGACCTGGCGTGCAACGGCAGTGAGATCGCCGGCGGCAGCATCCGCATCCATCGTGGCGACTTGCAGGCGCGGATGTTCAAGCAGTTGGGCCTCTCTCCGGAGCGGGTGCAGTCCCAGTTCGGCCATCTGATAGAGGCGTTTGAGTACGGCGCGCCGCCCCACGGCGGATTCGCCGGCGGCATTGAACGCCTCACCGTACTCTTCTCCGAGGGAGCGGAATCCATCCGGGACGTGATGGCCTTCCCCAAGAATCAGGAGGCCCAGGACCTGCTGTTTGGCGCGCCTTCGCAGGTCACGCCGGAGCAGTTGAAGGAGTTGCACATCCAGGTGTCGCAGTAACCTCAGCCTGCGGGCCTCAGCATGACAAGGGGTGAGTGCCGTTCCTGTCATTCTGAGCAGCTCTCCTGACAAATTGTCGGGAGAGCGTCGGCGAGAAATCTCTCCTGACGTGTTAGCAAAGGGCCAAGTCCACCCAGTAGAGGCCAGGAGAGATGCTTCGCGATGTCCCACTACCATCGGGACTCGCTCAGCATGACAATATTGGCGGGCCGTGGTGCCAAGCGTTACGTCGCCATCTGTAGTGATTGGCATCGCAGTGCAGTCGCCAGATGGCTGAACTCCACCTGGAAAAAAGTGGAGGTTATCCACCTACGGAAAGCCGTGCTATAATCCAAAGACTAGGTATGCACGGGGCAGGCAAACGCTGGGGAAGCCAAGGAGCGGGATGCCTGCCCTGATTTTGAGCGGAGAACAGCGTGAAGGTAACAAAAGAGGACCTGGAGCAACGCGAGGTTGCCCTAACTATTCAGGTAGAGGACGGCGATCTGCCCCCCTATTACGACAAAGCCTACCGCCGCTTGGTGCAACGCATCAACGTCCCCGGCTTTCGTAAGGGCAAGGCACCCAGGACGGTGGTGCAGCGACTGGTGGGCGACGAGGTGATGCTGGAAGAGGCGATGGAGTTCTTCATTCCAGAGGCGGTACAGAAGGCGGTCAAGGAGCAGGGAGTTGAGCAGGGCGGCGCGCCCAGCGTGGAAGTGACCAACCAGAAGGACCCCATCATCCTTCGGGCCAAGGTCCCGCTAACGCCCAAGGTGACCTTGACCGCCTACCGGGACATTCGCTTGCAGCCCCAGCCGACGGAGGTTACGGATGAAGAGGTTGGGAAGGTGCTGGAAGACATGCGCTGGGCCCAGGCTCCCTGGGGTCCTGTAGACCGTCCGGTGGAGTTTGGCGATAGGGTGACGATGGATGCTCGTGGCGAGGTGGAAGGCAAGGAAGTCACCAACCAGATAGGCGTGGAGTTTTACGCAACCGAAGGCAGCCCCATCCCGTTGAAGGGGTTTGCGGAGGCGGTGCTTGGGGCCAAGACGGGGGAAGAGAAGCAATTTACCGTCAAGGTGCCCGATGATTTCGGCGAAACGAATCTGGCCGGCAAAGACTGCACATTCCAGGTGAAGGTCCACGAAATCAAGGCGAAGCTCTTACCCGAGTTGGATGACGAGTTTGCCAAGGGCGTGGAGGCAGGATACGATAGCCTGGAAGCCTTGAAGACCAAGCTGAGGGAAGACCTCAAGGCGCGCAAAGAGGCGGACTCTCGTGTGAAGCACGAAGATAGCGTGGTTGAGGAGCTGGCCCAGCGCGCCGCCATGGAAATCTCGCCGATGCTGGTGGACCACGAGGCCCAACACATCCTGGAGGACGAAGAGGACACACTGAAGCGGCAGCGCGTGTCCGTAGACCAGTACCTGGCGCTGGTAGGACGGGGCAAGGAAGAGCACGTGGAGGACGTCCGCAAAGAGGCGACGAACCGCATCCTGCGGGTGTATGCGTTGAACAAGGTGGCGGAGTTGGAAGGCCTGACCGCCACCGACGACGAGATAGAGGAAGAGATCACGTCCCTGTCCACGCAAAACGGGCGGGAGGACAAGACGCTCCGCCGCAACCTGAGCCAGCCTGACTCCAAGGAAACTATTGCTAAGATACTGGTGCGGCGCAAGGCCATCGCCCGTCTTGCGGCCATAGCCAAGGAATAGCAACCAAGTGCATCAGCGCCTGCCCAAGAAGGCACGGCCTAACCAACAACCCCAGGAGGGAATACTCATGCTAGAACTGCCCAAGGGCAAATTGGGAATGCCTACCACGCGGCTTCCGGATCCCATCCGGGACATCATCCCCATGGTCATTGAAACTTCGGCGCGGGGCGAGCGTGCTTTTGACATTTACTCGTTGTTGCTGAGGGAGCGCATTGTGTTCTTGGGCACGCCCATCAGCGACCCCGTCGCCAACCTTATCATGGCCCAGCTCCTGTTCCTGGAGCGGGAAGACCCGGACAAGGACATCCACCTGTACGTCAACAGTCCGGGCGGGGTGATCAGTTCAGGGCTGGCTATCCTGGACACCATGCGCCTTATCAAGCCGGACGTGTCCACCATCTGCGTTGGCATGGCGGCAAGCATGGCCACGGTCTTGCTGTGCTCCGGCGCGCGGGGCAAGCGGTACTCCCTACCCAATGCCACCATCCACATGCACCAACCCATCGGCGGCGCCCAGGGCCAGGCGGCAGATATTGAGATCGCTGCCCGGGAAATCTTGCGTATGCAGGACATCATTCGCAACATCATCTCGGAGAACACGGGCCAACCCTACGAACGGGTAGCCCGCGACACAGACCGCGACTATTACCTGAACTCGGACCAGGCGAAGGAGTACGGCATCATAGACGAGGTGCTGTATGGCAAAATGGCGGAGAAGAACGGCAAAACCAGTAAGTAAGGGAAGGGGCCTTCGGTATGGCCAATGAAGGGACCCGCCCGGAGTACCGCTGCTCGTTCTGCGGCAAGCCTCAGAGCCAGGTAAAGCAGCTTATCCGGGGGCCGAGCAACGTCTACATCTGCGACCAGTGTGTGTTGGTCTGCCAGCGTATCGTGGAAGAGAAGCAGGCGGGGCCAACCCTGGCGCACCGCGAGCCGCCGCCGCCCCTGGTTCCCAAGGAGATACACCGCCTGCTGAGCGAATACGTCATCGGCCAGGAACGCGCTCAAAAGCTGCTCAGCGTGGCGGTGTACAACCACTACAAGCGCATCAATGACAAGGCCGATGGCGTTGAGGTGCAGAAGAGCAACATCCTTATGGTCGGGCCTACGGGCTGCGGCAAAACGCTGCTGGCCCAGACGCTGGCCCGCATTCTGGACGTGCCCTTCAGCATCAGCGACGCTACGTCGCTGACGGAAGCGGGCTACGTGGGTGAAGACGTGGAGAACATCCTGCTGCGTCTTATCCAGGCCGCAGACTGGGACATTGCACGGGCGGAGCGCGGCATCATCTACCTGGACGAGATAGACAAGATCGCGCGCAAAGGCCCCAACCCCTCTATTACACGGGACGTATCCGGCGAGGGCGTGCAGCAGGCGCTGCTCAAGATCATTGAAGGCACAACCGCAAACGTGCCGCCCCAGGGGGGACGCAAGCACCCGCACCAGGAGTTCTTGCAGATACGGACCGACGGTATCCTGTTCATTTGCGGGGGCAGCTTTGAAGGCCTGGACACCATCATAGAGAAGCGCCTTACCTTGGGCCGCCGCACGGTTGGGTTCCACTCTTCCCACGAGGACGACAGCAACGTCAGCGAAGTCCTCCGCCACGTTACCACGGACGATCTTTTGCAATACGGCTTCATCCCCGAGTTCATTGGCCGCCTTCCCCTTACTGTTACGCTAGACCCTCTAGACGAAGAGTCCCTCATCCGCGTGCTCACGGAGCCGAAGAACGCCTTGGTGAAGCAGTATCAGCACCTGTTTGCGCTGGACGGCGTAAACCTGGAGTTCACACCCGATGCGTTGAAGGCGACGGCGGAAGAGGCGCAGAAACAAAAGACCGGGGCGCGCGGCCTGCGCACTATCATTGAAAACACCCTACTGGACATCATGTACGACTTGCCGTCTGTGAAGGGGGCGAAGCGGTGCGTAGTGGATGCCGCAGCCATCCAGGGCGAACGGCAACCCAGCTTGCTGGACGCGACGGGAAACGTCATAGATCCGCCGCCTATTCTGGAAAAACGGATCGCATAGCGCAGGCGATCAGAGGCTGCTCACAAAGAAGGAAGGCCGGTCTATCGGCCTTCCTTCTTTTTTGTCATGCCAAAGGAGGTTCAAGAGCTATTCCCGTAGATGGTTATCAACCCTGCGAAGGTTGAAGGGCGAACTGCTGCGACCACCCAGCCGGAGTGTACCTTTGCCACTTCCCCGGGCGCAGGGTTGAGTTGAGATGCCGCTGCGAAGCCGCCTGGCGGCTATGCCTGGTCTATGGCTTTCCAGAGCTTGTCGCCGTTGTCTTTCCACCAGTTGTGTAGGATGGAGATGTCTGTGCCGATGGAGAAGTGGCGGACGCCCATGTCCAGGTACTCTTTGGCCTGGTCTACGCTCTGAATCTCGGCGCGGGGTGGAATGCCCATGCGGATGGCGGTCTGGAAGACCTTATTGCGGGCGACTACCTGTGAAGGATCGTTCCGCGCCCCTGCTTTACCTGAGCTTACGGAGTAGTCGGCGCCGCCCCACTGCACCATGTCTATGCCTGGGACGGAAAGGATCTCCTCCAGGTGGTCCACGGCGGATTGCTTCTCAATCATGACGGCGACAACGATGTCTCGCAACGCCTGGACGTACTCGGGGGAGCCGCCGTAGCCCATGAAGGTGTGACGCCGCATGGCGACGCCGTAGAGTCCCTTGTCCTGGGGCGTGTCCGGACGGGCGCTGCGGATGTACTCGCGCACGTCGTCGGCGGAACGGGCGTCGGTGAAGAGCACGCTGCCGAAGCCGGCGCCGATGCCCCGCTGGGCCATGAATGCCTGATGGCTCTGGTCAACTTTGATCATCATGCCCATGTTGTAAAGCTCGGCGGCGCGGCACAGGTTGTCCAGGTCATGGAGATCAAACGGTGCGTATTCGGCGACGAACTCAACGTAGTCGTAGAGGCCGGTGTGCCCCAGGGCTTCCACAATGGAGGGCCATGTGGTGTGAATATGGGTGCTGACGGTGGGTTTGCCGGCCTTGAGTTTCTCCCTGAGCCTATTGGGTCGCATAGTCGTACCTCCTGTGCGGGGGTTGTACGAGCAAGAGAATAGGCGCAATTGAGGGAGTGGTCAAGGTTTATTTAACCTCATAGGGGCACGATATATCGTGCCCCTATGGGTTGGGTGCATGGGAAGAGAAGCGATGGTCATTAAAAAGAGAAAGGGGACACGTGAGCGTGTCCCCTTTCTCCTACGGTATTTGGTGGTTTGCTATGCGGGCCTGGGGTTTGCGTTCGTCCGCGGGCCAAAGCGAAAGCGCGGCGCGGGCCTAGCTGCCGGGACGGGTGTCCTGGCAGAGGCTGCAACCGGGGACGGCGTCGTCACAGGGGTTGAGGCGCGCTGGCCCGAGGGCCACGACTGCCTGGGCAAACTGTGTCCCAGTTCACGCTCAATCTGACGCCACTTGTGCGCATCTTCCGGCGTGACGAAGGTGACGGCCTCGCCTTCACGACCCATGCGGCCGGTCCTGCCGACGCGGTGGGTGAAGAGCTGCGCGGTATCCGGCAACTCGTAGTTGATGACCTGTTCAATGCCGGTCACGTCCAGGCCGCGCGCCGCGACGTTGGTGGCGACGAGGATGGACACGGCGCCGGACCGAAAATCTTCCATGACGCGCTGGCGGGCGTTCTGGCTCAGGTTGCCCTGCAAGGCTGTTACGGGGTAGTCCATCTCCGCAAGGCGGTCGGCCAGCTTCTTCACGCCGTGCTTGGTGCGTCCGAAGACCAGGATGGGGCCGTCGCCCCGGTTGTCCAGGAGCGTACACAGCGCGCCGAGCTTGGCGTCGGACTGAATGTTGTAGACCACGTGCTTGATCTCGGCGGGGGCCTCCAACTCATGGTCAACCCTGACTACCTGCGGGCTGCGTAGATGGCGGGCCGCTATGTTGGTGACCCAGGCGGGGACTGTGGCGGAAAACAGGGCGGTCTGACGGGTTGGCGGTGTCTTGGCAAGGATTCGCTCCACGTCGGGGGCGAAGCCCTGGTCCAGCATTTCGTCGCCTTCGTCCAACACGAACACTTTCAGGTTGCGCAGCGACAGGGTTCCTTGCTGTAGGTGGTCAAGGGTACGGCCTGGCGTGCCGACTACTATCTGGGCTCCTCGGGCAAGGGCGTTGCGTTCCCCCCCATAACCCCTGCCGCCGTAGAGCAGCGTTAGCTGAAGGCGACGGGCGGCGGCCAGTGCGCCCAAGACTCCTCCGACCTGGATAGCCAGCTCTCGGGTGGGCACTAGGACCATGGCCTGGACGCCGCGCAGCTTGGGATCGCAGCGCTCCACGATGGGAAGGGCAAAGGCCAAGGTCTTGCCGGACCCAGTGCGGGCCTGGCCGATAACGTCACGCCCTTCCAACAGGGCGGGGATGGCCTGTAGTTGAATGGGAGTGGGCGACGAAATGCCCATTGCCGCCACGGCGGACAGGGTTGCGGGGCTGAGGGAAAAATCCGAAAAGGTCTTTACCGGGGTTGCTAACATACTGCGCTGACTCCTCGTACTTAGATAATGTGATCGGGTGGTCAGCGCGAGTTTGAGAGTGGGTGAACAGGAGGGGTGGAGGGTCCTGTGCAGGGTCCAGGTAGAAAGCCGGCTGACGGTACGGAACACTTCTATGAGTATAGCAGAAGATGAACATGTTTGCCCAGGGGTTTACGCTTTGGCAATGCGTCAGCTAGGGTTTCCCGCGAGGGCTTTACCTAACCCCTGCCCCTTCCCGCAAGGGGCAGGGGCAAAATCCCTCCGTTGATTTCCCGAAGATAGGCGAGTGCGATGTATGCGCCGCCTTCCAATCTCATCATCTATTCTGGTTCCCAGGTTGAGTCAGCAAGACATGTACTTCTTGTTGGAGCAGGGGAAGGTTACCTTCTACGATTGTCCACACGATGTCAGGGGCGATGTCAGCATAGGCATGAACAAGGCGGTTGCGGAATGCAATGATGCGGGGAGTATCGCTGATTGCTTGGGATAGGGTAGGGTCAAGCCGCAACGCCAGATTTAACAGGGTGCTGAAAAACTCCTTTTGACCATCCCCCTGGCCCCCTTCCTGAAAGGAAGGGGGAAGAATTTGTATCTGAGGGACACCCTCAGACTCCCGGCAAAGGGGCTTCGCCCCTCTGCACTCCCCTTTTTCCGCAGCCTGTTAAGGCTTCACCGATGATCGCGAACTGCCGCTCTACCGCAGAGCGAAGCATGGGATCGTCAAAGTAATCAGCAAGGGTTCTACCCGCCGTGAATCGGGTCACCAGCGCGGAGGCTCGAGCGATGTCGTCCAGGTATTTGAGAACCTCAGGCGGCCTCATAGAGCACTATCTGTGTGTTCTCTACGGATTGCTTGAAATACGGGTTTTGAATGAAATCCCATTCCACCAAGTCAATTGGCCGCTGAAAGAGTCGCTGAAGGTCTTCTATCAGGCCAAAATAGGCGTTGGCATGCTCTTGAGGAGACATTGACGCAAACTGCACGGCAAAATCCAGGTCGCTTCGTTGAGGCTCGAAACGTCCCGTTGCGGCAGAGCCAAACAAGGCCAGTCGCACTACGTGTCGCTGACGGCAGATGCCAGCAACGAGAGCGATTTGATCTTTGCCGATTGGGTTCATGTTTGCCTCAGAGTGCTGGGGGCGTCCCGACCAGTCGGGACGCCCCTACGGATAGGCGTGAAGGGTCTTACGTCACGCGTTCAAGGTACTCGCCGGTGCGGGTGTCCACGCGGACGGTGTCGCCGTTGTTGACGAAGAAGGGGACGTTGACGACGACGCCGGTGTCCAGCTTGGCGGGCTTGTTGGACCCTTGTGCGGTGTTGCCGCGGGCCGATGGCGGCGTATCAACCACCTTCAGCTCGGCGTAGGTGGGCAGCTCCAGGGTCATAGGGACTTCCTTGTAGAAGAGGACCATGACCTCCATCTGCTCTTTGATGAAGTTGGGTGCGGTACCCATCTGGTCCTTGTTAATGGGATATTGCTCAAAGGTGGTAGTGTCCATGAAGTAGTAGGCGTCGCCGTCGTTGTAGAGGTACTGGGCGGGCCGGTTCTCTACTGCGGCCAGGCGGAAACTGACGCCGGTGCCGCCGAAGGACTTGTCCACGGTCTTGCCGGTGCGCAGCTCGCGGAAGCGCACACGAGTGACCGGGGCACGTTGCTGCATCTTCTGGCTGCTAAACTCTACAACCTGGTACGGCTCGCCGTCCATTTCCACGGTGATGCCTTTTCGGAGGTCTGTGACGCTGACGACCATTTTAACCTAGCCCCCTTTGTCCCCCTTTCCTAAAAGGAAGGGGGAGATTGGTTTATTGTTGGTATCTGAGGGACACCCTCAGACTCCCGGCCCTTCGGCTTCGCTCAGGGTAAACTCCGGGGCTATGCCCCTCTGCACTCCCCTTTTCAACAATCTATTATGCTCCCAGTGTGCCGATCTTTTTCGCTTTGCTTAGGGTCTTTACGCCGTCTTTTTGCAGCAGAAAGACGTCTTCTATGCGGACGCCGCCCCAGCCGGAAACGTAAATGCCAGGCTCAATGGTGAAGACCATGCCCTCTTTCAGTATACCCTGACTGTTGGGGCCGACGCCTGGGGATTCGTGGACAGCAAGGCCCACGCCGTGGCCGAGGCTGTGGCCGAAGGTCTCGCCGTAGCCTGCGGTGTCAATGACCTTGCGTGCATAGCCGTCGCAGTCTGCGCCGGAGACGCCGGGCCTGGTGAGGCTCATGGCGGTGAGCTGCGCGCCGAGGACGATGTCGTAGATTTTGCGAAAGGTGGCGTCAGGCTCACCCACAATGACGGTGCGGGTGAGGTCGCTGCAATAGCCCTGGTATTTGGCCCCCATGTCTATGACAATGGGTTCGCCGCGCTGGATGGCGCGCTCGCCGGCACGGTGGTGGGGCAGGGCGCCGTTGGGGCCGGAGCCGACGATAGTGTCAAAGGAGGGGCCGTCCGCGCCCATCTCGCGCATGGCCTTTTCCAGCCGCCAAGCTACCTCGGCCTCGGTGACGCCCGGCTCAATGGTAGGGACGACCATGTCCATTGCGCGGTCGGAGAGGTCAATGGCACGTTGGAGCAGCTTCAGCTCCTCGGCGTCTTTGAAAGTGCGGAGGTCGTCGGTGACGCCGGTCACGGGCGCAAGGTTGACGGTATGGCCATTGATAGGCGTCTCTTTCAGTTTTTGGGTTAGCCGGTTATGGGTAGCCACGGTCATGTCGTCGGCTTCAAAACCCAGGGTCTGGACTTTGGTATCCTCCAACAGCTTGGTGAACCAGTCCAGGCTACTGCCGGCGATGCGTTGGATGCGGTAGGCCGGGGCCTGGTTGCCGGCCTGCTCTATGTAACGGAAGTCCGTTGCCAAAACAGCCTCTTCCTGGGTGATGAGGAGGTAGCCGGCGGAACCGGTGAAGCCGGAGAGGTAGCGGCGGTTCTCCTGGCTGGAGACGAACAGGCCGTCCACCTTCTTCTCTTTGATGACCTCTCTGATGGCGGATAATCGGTTGGACATGAAGTGCTCCTGAGGGGCTGTATGACGAAGCGGAACTTGTGCGCCGCTCTTGGGGAGAGATGCCTACGAGCTCAACGATTCTATCGTTTCTAGGGCAATAACGGTGCCATTATAAACTGCATGGACTCCGATGGCAGCAACGAAGAAGGGCCAGTTGGAAGTGTTCAGCGAAGCGCGTCCTCTTAGCCAGTTTGCCAGGTTGCTGTTGATGCCCAGGCCGAACAGAAAACTTGCCCCCGAGTGGATGGCAAGGGGAACGGTGAAGCGATAGAGTACATAGTTCTGACCCTGTTCTGGGAAATAGACAAGGGTATAAACTGCGCTCTCCACGATGGCAAACATGAGTCCGGAGAGGGCCGCTAGCGAAGCGACGTACCACCTGCGCCGCAGGACTCCCGGCCATTTGAAGGCCAGCAGGTACACGCCAATTGGCTTCAGTATCTCTTCGGCGACGGGCGCCAAGATTAACGGCGCTACCACAAACAAGCTGCCGGACAACTCGGCCTGCAATGCGGCAACGATCCCCAAGAATCCGCCGGCACAGGCATAGAGAAGGGCAAGGACAACGGGAGGCTCACGGGTGTCCTGCCGGCGGTCCGAGGCTGGCGGCACACCAGCGTCAGAGGCCATGCCTACATTCAGGACGGAAGACGGGACACGCACGCCACATCTCATGCAGAGGACGGCAAGCCGTTTGACCGGAGCTCCGCAAGAAGGACAAGGGATCTCATCGTTGCGGAGTCTTTGCTGCTCTTGCATAGTCGGACTTTACTCGTTATGTTTGCGCAGCAGCTTGCCCTTGCCGTCTTTCCAGTTCCCGCCGGCAATGATAATGATCCCTTCAATGAACCCCCAGATACTGCCGATGCCGCAGGTAAAAACGGTTACGGCGATTTGTCCAATGCCCTTGCCTATCTGGCCCAAGTAGAAACTGTGTATGCCCAGTCCGCCCAAAAGGATCCCCAGGATGCCCGCGGTCACCCTGGACTTCTCTGATGCTTGCCCCGTCGCCGCTGTGTCGTTTTGGGCTGGGATTCCTGGCTGGCCTGCCACTCTCACCCCGCACTTTACACAGATTTCGGCCTGCTTCTTAATAACGGCTCCGCAACTCCAGCAAAACATTTCGTCATGGCCGGGCTGCGCACCCGGCTGCTGGCTCTGGGCTGGCGGCGTAGCCTGGGGTGCAGCGCCCGGCGCAGCAACAGCCACGGGCCGACCACAGTTGGCGCAGAATCGGGCCTCGTCAGCGAGGGTTTGGCCGCAGTTGGCGCAATAGGCCATGAGTCGCCTCCCACACTTGTATGTCACACATAAGGGAGTTTACTTGAATGGCTGTTGTGGAGCAAGGGCAACCAGATTCAGGGACATAGGGTCTTTTGGTGTTCCCAAAGAGTGATTGGGCCTTTCTGGATGCGGGAACAGGTTACAACAAAGACGTGGGCAGGGAGACCCCTGCCCCCACATTACCTTCCCTTCTCTGGTGCTGGGTGGGCCGAAAGTCACTAGCGTTTCTTCAGCAAACCATAGTGGCTTTCAGAGTATTTATGGTAGACTTTGCCCGTTCTTCTGTAATCTGCCGTAATAAAAGGAGGAGATGTGCTCGCTCAACCGCAGTCCGGCAAGTCGTTGCTCTATGTGACTATCCTCCCGGAGGAGTATGACCAAAGCCGCAGCTATCCCCTGATTATTCTTCTGCACGGCTACGGATCCCACATGTATGACCTGGCGAACATCTCGCCCGCCATTGACCCCAGGAGCTACGTGTACGTGTGCCCCAACGGGCCGATACCGGTGCTCATCGGTGAGGGGATGATGGGCTACTCGTGGCGTCCGGGCCGGGACGACGGCGGGCCGCCCGAAGCGCAGGAGGCCCAGGCGCAGCGGGTTGAGGGCATGTTGCAGGAGTTCTTCACGGAAGTGATGGAGCGATACAAGACCTCGTCGGGCAGGGCTGTCCTCATCGGCTTTTCTCAGGGCGGGACCGTGACGTACAACCTGGGGCTGGGCAGACCGGACCTCTTTGCCGGCGTGGCTTGCTTGAGCACGGGCATCAACGATCCTACCCTGGTGCGCAGCCGCCTGCCGGCCCAACGGACGCAGCCGGTGTTCATTGCCCACGGCACGCAGGACAACCCGGAACGGGCGCGTAGCGCGCGGGCATTGCTGGAGGAGGCGGGCTACCGGCCTGAATACCACGAGTACAACATGGGCCACGAAATCAGCGATGCGGTGATGGCGGACCTGTCGCCCTGGGTACGCAGGGTGCTGCCGGCGCTGACGGTCCCCTGAGATGCCGGAGATGAGCATGTCAACGCAGCAGCAAGAAGATGCCTACACCCTGCCTGAGGGCCAGTGGCGGCACATGGCCCGCCGGTGGAGCCTGCGCGACCAGGGGCCTACGACGATCTGTTTTGCCAGCCTGTGCCGCTATGCGGAAAGCTGTCCGAACAAGACGGAGCACCCGCGCCGCATGGCCCAGCACCGTTGCCCACGCTACTGGCCGGAGGAGCAACGCCCCCAGGCGGGCCTTTCCGCCTACGTGCAGAAGCTCCTCGCACAGGGAGATGCTGCCTAGTTGCCAGGGATGACCGCACAACCATCGCCAAAGCGTCCGAAAGTCGCGTGCAGGGCGAGATCGTCGCCGGAGGCGGTGCGGCTATGCAGGTCAAGGTCGCTTATGTGCCCATCGTCTTGACCAACAGATACAAGCATGACAGAGAGGGCGGGCATTGGGTCAGGCGGTGCATCGCCTTCGCCAACTATCGTGAGGATCACGAGTGTGAGAGAGGGACATCGGGACTGAACTGGCGGCGCAACGCCTCGTGCGCGCCGTTGGTAATGGGTGGGTAGTGGCCAAAGCACAGGGCCTCTACGTCCAGGTCCAGCAGCTTGCGCGCGGACTGCAATGCCTGGGCCCGGTCTCGGGTCACGCCGGGCGCGGGCGGCCCTAGCCTGCCCGACTTGTGTTGTAAGGCGTCGCCGATGATGAGCGTGCGCTGCGGCGTTGCCAAAAGCGAGATGCTGCCGGGCGTATGCCCAGGCGTATGGATGACGGTGAGCTTGTCCGGGTTGCCCAACAAGATGTCGTCGCCGTCCTGCAGCAGGCGGTCTACCCTGGGCGGCACATCGTAGAGCTGTTGTACCACCGGGTCCGTGAGTCGCGCGACAACGTGGTTGGTGAAGGGGCTGGCGACGATCTGGCCCGACAGGATAGGCCATTCCAGGGCGTGCATCGCTACTTGTGCGCCCGTCTCCTGGGCCAGCTTGCCCAGGCTGCCGGAGTGGTCGGGATGGAAGTGGGTGAGGATGATCCAGCGCACGTGGTCCAGCTTGAGGCCGAGGGCCTTGAAGCCGGAGGCGATGGCCCCAAAGCTGCCTGGGCTGCCCGTGTCTACAACAGCTACGTCGCCATCACCGGCGATGACTGTGACGCGGGAGCCTATCACGCGGAGCTGGTGGATGCCCGGAGCGACGTAGATGGGTTTGCCGAAGTTCATAGCAGATGCGTCTTTCACGCGTGGTCATGGCCGTTGCCTCCCGACTGGGAGGCTGCGGGTGTCTTTCAGCAGCCAGGCTCGCCGGGGTGGCCGCAACAGGGCTGGAACCGATATGCCCGCCGCCAGAGGTTGCGAGTCATAAGCCGCAGCTTGGTAAGCAGCGGCATGGGCTGCCAAAGGTTGCCAAAGGGCGACCAGCGTAGCTTCAAAGGTTGGAATCCTTTCCTACATGGAAGACAAGCAAGGTTGTGCGGTGATGCGCCTACAAACCACCTGCCTGCGCAGACAGATGCAACAGTTCTTTCCCCAAAGACCCCAGCCACGCGCACATCACAAGCAAGAGCAGGACAGCAAGGAGCCAAGTGGCCGCGGGATAACCCAGCATTGAGGCGATGGTCAGGGCAGCGGTCAGAGCGAGCACGCCCAAGAGGAGCCAGCTCAGATAGACCGGCAGCGCCTGGTGCTGGAAGCCGAGCACGAGGATGGCGATTGCCCAGAGCAGCAGCGGTACGACGCCTAGCCCGCCGGTGATGAAGGAGGTCCCAAGGCTGATAGCTCCCGCCACCAACAACACCTGCCCAAGGGCGGCGACCAGGATGCCTGCCAGCGCCGCCAGCGTGAGGAAGGGAAGCCATCCTCCGGCGTAGCGCAGGTATAGAGCGTTAAGCGCCAGCACTGGCGCAATGAGCAGCAGAAGCGCCAGGGCGCTCAGCAGGTCGTTGGCGGGGCCAAGCCAGTCCCCTGCGCCTCTGAAGAACAGCGCCAGGGTCATGCCCGCAAGAATGACGACCGGCACGGCGGCAATGGCAGAGTAGCCTGCAATGTGGGCCAGTTTTTCCACTTAGGGCCTCTTCAAACGACATCCAGCATCAGATGGCTCCCGTTCCTACAACGTGCCGGCGCTTGCCAGCACGTCCATGAGCTGGGCCAGGGAGATATTGCCGCCGCTGACCACGCAGACCACTCGCTTGCCCTGAAGCTGGTTTCGTAGCTTGATAGCGGCGGCAAGCGGGGCCGCGCCCGCGCCTTCCGCCAGGGTGTGCGCCCGCTCCAGCAGGTGGACGATAGCCTGCTTGATCTCATGGTCGCTGACCAGCACAAAGTCGTCCAGGTAGCGCCACAGAATCTCCTGGGTCAGCTCATAGCCGGAGCCGGTGGCAATGCCCTCGGCGAAGGTGGCGTTGGGTCGCTCCACGATGCGCCGCTCCTTCCAGGACTGGTAGCCCGCGGGGGCCTCCTGGGACTGGACGGCGATGACCTTGACCTTGGGGTTGAGCGCCTTGGCGACGATGCACGCGCCCGCCGCACCGCTGCCGCCGCCCATAGGAACGAAGATGACATCAGTTTGGGGCAGGTCTTCCAGGATCTCCAGCGAGTAGGTGGCTACTCCTGCGATGAGCAGCGGCTCGTTGGCGGGGTGCACGTAGCGAGCGCCGCGCTCCTTGACCAGGGCCTCGCAGTAGGCGCGGCACTCGTCAAAGACCTTGCCGAAGAAGACCAGCTCCGCACCCAGGCGGCGCATGGACGCCACCTTGTTGGGGTTGCTGCCTTCCGGCATGACGATGGTGGGCCGCACGCCGTACACCTTGCCTGCGTAGGCGATGGACTGACCGTGGTTGCCGGTGGAGGCGGTGACGACGCCCTTCGCCCTCTCCTCTGTGCTGAGGTGGCTGATGAAGTTCAAACCACCGCGCACCTTGAAAGCGCCCAGCGGGTGATGGTTCTCGTGCTTCAGCCACACGTCCGTACCAACAAGCTCGTTGACGCCCAGGTAAGACTGCAATGGCGTTGGTTTCAGGTGCTGGTAGACTACCTGCCGTGCTTCCAAGACATCAGCGATGGTAGGGAAGTGCATGTGACATGCCTTTGAGAAGGTAGGGTTCAGTATGGGATAACGAAGGCGAGGGTGTCAAAGGGGAGGCAAGTCTAGTAAACTGGCGTAGGTTCCCACCACAATGAAGGTCGCCTGAGTAGCCGATTATGAACAAGCAGCAGCTCATAACAGACCTGGAGCGCGTTGTTGGGCGGCGGTACGTCATCCACCACCCGGACGACCTGCTGGTGTACGAATACGATGGCTCAGTGGACCGGGGCATGCCCACGGCAGTCGTGTTCCCAGCGGACACGGCGCAGACGGCAGCGGTGGTGAGGCTGGCGCACCAGGCGGGCGTGCCGATCGTGCCGCGCGGCGCAGGCACCGGCTTGTCTGGGGGCGCGATTGCCATTGCGGGCGGTGTGGAGATCGCCATGACACGTATGAGGCGGGTGCTGGAGGTGGATACCGCCAACCGCATCGCAGTGGTGGAGCCGGGGCTGGTGAACTTGGACCTGTCCACTGCCGTCGCACCGATGGGGCTGTACTACGCGCCGGACCCCTCCAGCCAACGGGCGTGTACTATCGGCGGCAACGTGGCGGAGAACTCCGGCGGGCCGCACTGCCTGCGCTACGGCACGACGACCAACCACGTGCTGGCGCTGGAGGTGGTGCTGGAGGACGGCAGCGTCGTCTGGCTCGGCGACAGGTTCCGGGGCGGGCCGGGGTACGACCTGGTGGGGGCATTTGTCGGGTCGGAAGGCATGATGGGCGTTGTCACCAAGGCGGTGGTGCGCCTGCTGCCCATGCCCGAATCGGTCAGCACGCTCATGGCGGTGTTCCCGGAGATGGACCAGGCCAGCGCCGCGGTGTCTCGCGTCATCGGCAGCGGGTTCATACCGTCGGCCATGGAGATGATGGACAGGCTAAGCATCAAGGCGGTGGAGACGGCCATGCGGTTCGGCTACCCCCAGGACGCCGGCGCGGTGCTGCTGATAGAAGTGGACGGCATGGCCGAAGAGACCGCCGAAGCGACGGCATCGGTGCAGGCGCTGTGCCGTGGCGAAGGGGCGTCGGAGATACGCGCGGCGACGGAGGCGGCGGAGCGGGCGCGGCTATGGGCGGGACGCAAAGGGGCGCTGGGCGCGTTGGGGACGCTGGCTCCCAACTACTACCTTGTGGATGGCGTTGTGCCCCGCACCCAGCTCCTGACGGTGCTACGCAGGGTAGGGGAGATTAGCCGTGACGTTGGGTTCCCCATCGCCAACGTGTTCCATGCCGGCGACGGCAACCTGCACCCCTGCGTGCTCTTTGACGAGCGGCAGGCAGGGCACACCTCCCGCGTACTGGAGGCAGGCGGCGCTATCCTGAAGGCGTGCGTGGACGCAGGCGGGTCGCTGACGGGGGAGCACGGCGTTGGCCTGGAGAAGAAAGCCTTCATGCCGCTGGTGTACACGGATGCCGACCTGGGGGCGATGCTGCGGCTGAAGCAGGCATTTGCGCCTAGTGGCTTGCTGAACCCGGGTAAGGTGTTCCCCGGCGGGCCGTCCTGCGGCGAGGGGTTTCGCCCCTCGTCCGCGGCGAAGACGGATGTGGGGATGTGGGTGTAGGACAGATGAACATACGGGCATAGAGCATAGAGCATAGGGCCAAGAAGGCTACTCTAGGGTTGACACATGAGAAGGATGGGAGCCGCCACTATCGCCGCTGTAATTGCCCATGTGCTGGCATGGACCGCTTTCCTGTTTCTGGCGCTATGGCCGTACACGTACAGGGGGGTAGAGAGCGGTCAAAGCCAGTCTCACGTGGTCGCACCTGGTACGTTTCCCCGATTGCCGGCGATGACTCCTTCCCCAGAACCACATACAGCGTACAAGTCCTTGATAACAGAGAACGGTATTGGCGTGTTGGGGATAATTGTTGTGCCTGTGCTGATAACAGGCGTAGGACTGGCGGCCAGCCTGCACGTAGATGCGTGGCCTTGGGAAAATGCTTGGCCCTGGGCAAAGGCGGCGTTGTGGGCAACTGCCCTGCTATTGCTGGGGTTGTGCATCCTGGGCGCTCTTTCCATCGGCACATTCTACCTTCCTGGCGCAATCGCCCTCATAGTCGCTGCTACCCTGGCTGGACGGCATAACCCAAGGGCGAGCGCTGCGCCGTGAGCACTGTTTCGGGATCCCAAGAAGATATGAAGCGATTGCTGGCCCAGGCGCTCCCACCAGAAGCCGTTGCAGCCTCATCGGAACTGTCCCGCTATGCCATTGACGGCGTCACGCCTCAGGCGGTCGTCTTGCCTACAAGCGTTGAACAGCTTGCGGCGGCGCTGGCGTTGGCGAACGAGCAGGGCTGGGCCGTCGCAGTGCGCGGCAGCGGCTCGTTGGCGGACTACGGCAGTGTGCCCAGGCGCTTAGACGTTGTGCTTAGCATGGAGCGGATGCCAGCCGCCATTGACCACGCCCCCGGCGACATGACGGTGACGGTGAGCGCGGCCACGACTCTGGGTGCGCTGCAAGAGACGCTGGCGAAGGCAGGGCAGTGGCTGCCGGTGGACCCGCCGCTCGCAAGCAAGCGCACCCTCGGCGGAGTGCTGGCGACGGGCCTGACAGGGCCACTGGGCCAGACCTACGGCGGCTGGCGGGACATGGTCATGGGCATGAAGGTGATGGGGCCGGACGGCGTCGTCGCCAAGAGCGGCGGCAAGGTGGTGAAGAACGTCACCGGGTTTGACGTACACAAGACCCACACCGGCGCGCTGGGCACGCTGGGCGTCATCCTGGAGGCTTCCCTGAAGGTGCAACCGCTGCCCAAGAAGGACATGACCATGGCGGCGCTGTTCCCAGACATGCGCCAGGCCATCACCGCCTCCCTGGAGGCGCTTGCCCAGCCCTGGGGGCCGCAAGTGCTGGAGGTCGGCCTGATTGGTCTGAACCGCAGGGGCGAGGACGGCGGCATCCTTCCACCCCTGTGCAACGTGTACTCACGGTTCATGGGGTCGGAGCAAGGGCTGGAACGTCGCTTAGGCAGCTACGAGCAGGCGGCGGAGCGCATGGGCGGGCAGGCGAGGATGGCTGGCAGGCACATGGCGTCCCAGACGTGGCAGTGGCTGGCGGACTTCGGGTGGGACGCCGACGCGGGCGTTGGCCTGCTGGTGCGGCTGGGCTGCCTGCCGTCCAGGGTGGGCGAGCTAACCGGCGGCGTGGAAGAGATGGCGCGCCGTGAGGAGCACCAGGCCAGCCTCCTGGCCGGCCCCGGCAGAGGTGTAGTAAAGGCCTTCTTTCCCGGCCTGAAGTGGGGCGACGCCTCCGTTACAGGCAAGACCGTAGAGGCGCTGCGAGGGCTGGCTGCCGGCGTGCAGGGCTATGCCGTGGTGGAGCGCTGCCAGCTGCCCGCTAAGGCCCAACTTGACGTGTGGGGCGACCCCGGCCAGGGATTGGTTCTCATGCGGCGGCTGAAGGAGCAGATGGACCCGAAGGGGACTCTGAACTCGGGGCGGTACGTGGGCAGGATATGAAGAGTCCGATGGTAGGCTAGTAACTTAGGAGGAGAAATCATGGTTAAATCTGAGGCTGGGGATGTAAATAGGACTCGTCTGGTATGTCCTAAGACCGAAGCTGTGCAACTCGTTGAAAAGCAACTTGCCGAAGGTAAGGCAATAGTCAATCGCACCTTCAAATCTAAGACCGAATTGGATGAAGCAGAAAACGAAATGAGTGTTTGGAGCGAGTACACGGCAGAAGTGCTACGCCAGATAGCAACTAATAACCGACTTGCCGAGGACTTTACTTCTAGTTCTTTCGGGTTTGTAGGCGGATTCCCAGAATCATTACTACAGCAGGTCGAAGAGTTTCGGTCAATTTACGGTAGACGTATCGTTAAACTTGAAGCCATCCTTAAGAGGTTAGACATTCTTCCAGAGGCTCGTCCCCACTCAACAGTCACAAATAACTCCGTTCATGATCTCATTGTCAGAATTCTTAGACGTTTCGATCTCGTAGCGCGTCAACTTCGGACTAGGCGTGAAAAACGCTCTACGATAACCATTAACGACGAATACGACGTCCAAGACTTGTTGCACGCGTTGTTAAAGATTCATATAGATGATGTCCGACCAGAGGAATATACGCCAAGTTACGGCGGAGGCAATTCAAGGATGGATTTCCTCTTGAAGAGTGAACAGATAGTTGTTGAAGCCAAGATGATCCGTTCAGGCTTAGGCGATAAAGAGTTGGGGGGGCAACTATTGATAGACATAGGACGATACCAAACTCACCCTGATTGTAAGACATTGATATGCTTCATTTATGACCCAGATAGGTTATTGCGGAACCCCGAAGGACTTGAACGAGACCTCACCAAAAAACAGAATGAAATGTCCGTGGTTGCCATAGTCAACCCCAAAGAATGACAAAATTGCCAAAGCTCTCAGAAGCATTGCAGGCCCTTGGCCCTTCGGACGCAGACCTGTACAAGTGCGTCCACTGCGGGCTGTGCCTCAGCGCGTGCCCCACGTACCTGGAGACGGGGTTGGAAACGGAGTCGCCCAGGGGTCGCATTGCCCTGATGAAAGCGGTACGCGAGGGTAGGGTAGGGCTGACGGAGCAGGTGACGCCCCACTTTGACCTGTGCCTGCAATGCCGCGCCTGCGAGGCCGTGTGTCCTTCCGGCGTGCCTTACGGGCGGCTCATGGAGGCCACGCGCTCGCAGCTCGCAGCAAGGCGGAAGCCTTCTTTCGCGTTGCGCATAGCCTATCGCAGCCTTCTGCCGCACCCGAAACGCCTGTACAGCCTGGGCTGGCTGCTGCGGGCGTACCAGCGTTCACCAGCAAGGGCCATCGGCAGGTTGCTGCCAGGCAAATTGCGGCGACTGCAAGAGCAGCTTCCGCCTTTGCCTAATCGTTTCTTCCATCCCCAGGCGGAGGCCTTTGCCCCCAAGGGGGCGACGCGGGCCAGAGTCGCCCTGCTGTCCGGCTGCGTCATGCCCATCGTCCACGGGCCGACCATGCAGGCGGCGGTGCGGGTACTACAGCGCAACGGGTGCGAAGTGGTGACGCCGGTGGCGCAGGCCTGTTGCGGTGCGCTGAACCTACACGGCGGCGACATCCAGCAGGCGCGTGCCCTGGCGCGGCGCAACGTGGACGCCTTCCTGGATGCAGATGTGGAGGCGGTTGTTGTGGCCTCGGCAGGGTGCGGCTCCACCATGAAGGAGTACGGGCATCTGCTGAAAGACGATCCCGTCTATGCAGAGAAAGCGCGGCGTCTCGGCGGCGTGGTCAAAGACATCTCCGAGTTCCTGACGACGCTGCCGTTAATGCCTCCGGAACGCTCAGTGAAGCTGCGTGTGACCTACCAGGACGCCTGCCATCTGGCCCATGCCCAGCGCATCACGCAGCAGCCGCGAGACCTGCTCCGGCGGATTCCCGGAGTTGACCTAATTGAGATGGAGAACGCCGGCCTGTGCTGCGGCGCTGCGGGCTTGTACACGGTGTCGCAGCCGGAGATGTCGCGGCGTTTGCTGGAACGTAAGGTGCGGGCTATCCTGGACACCAAGGCAGACGTTGTGGTCAGCAGCAACCCGGGTTGCATGATGCAGGTGCAGGCGGGGCTGCGCCGGGCGGGCAGCAGCGTACGGGTGCTCCACCTGGTAGACCTGCTGGATGAGGCCTATGGAGGGCAGGGCCAGCCACAGACATAATGCCCTGGAACGCGTGCTGTGGCTGGAAACGAAGGCTGAAGCTGGACATACATGCGAGTATACTGGACTTCGTGTGGGCTATTTCTAGCGCGGGCTTGCCTACGTAAGGAATGAGACATGACGAGCGCAGCCCTGGAGGTCCAGGAGGTCACCAAGGTCTACGATACGCGGACGGTGGTAGACCGCCTCTCCTTTGAAGTAGGGCCTGGAGAGATTTTCGGACTGGTAGGGCCCAACGGGTCGGGCAAGACCACCACCATCCGCATGGCGTTGGACATCATCCGTCCGGATTCCGGTCGCATCCTGTTACTTGGCAGCGAGCCTTGCAGGGACGCCCTGGCGAAGGTTGGCTATCTGCCGGAGGAACGGGGCCTCTACCAGCGCTCCAAGGTTGCTGACATCCTCACCTACATGGGCCGCCTGAAGCATTTGGACAGCGCAACCGCCGGCGTGAGGGCCGACGAGATGCTGCGGCGAGTTGGCCTGTACGAGCATCGCAACAAGAAGGTGCAGGCGCTTTCCCGGGGCATGTCCCAGCTTGCGCAATTTGCCGGAGCGCTTCTGCACCGTCCCGATCTGCTTGTCCTGGACGAGCCGTTCTCCGGCTTGGACCCGCTGAACGTGGTGCTGATGAAGGAGATCATCCGGGAGCAGCGAGACCGCGGCGCCGCCATTATCTTTAGCACCCACCAGATGACGGACGTTGAGGAGCTATGCCAGCGTGTGCTGCTTATCAACAATGGACAGGCCTTGCTCTACGGGCGGCTGCTGGACCTGAAGCGCGCCCGTGGGAAACGCAGCGTGCGCATCATGGCGGAGCGCCAGCCAGCAATCTTGCCGGGCGTCGTCCAGACGAACGCAAATAACGATGTATGCGAGCACCTGTTGGCCGAAGGCGCTTCCCCCGAAGGCGTGTTACGCGCCTACCTGGAAGCGGGCATTCCCGTGGAAAAGTACGAAGTAGCGCTGCCTTCCCTCAACGAGATCTTCATTGAAGAGGTGCGCCATGCCCGGGCTGCTTCCTGAAGCGAGCATCGTCTTTCAGGAAGAGGTGCGCCGCTCGCTGGGGCGGCGTTCTTTCTGGGTGATCACGCTGCTTGTGCCTGTGTTGCTGCTCGCCTTGCTGGTTGCAATCCCCATCATTCGCGCACATCAGAAGCCCGCAGAGCCGCCGAAGCCTATGGCGGTGGTGGACCTTTCGCCTGACCTGGCCATAGACATAACGGGCGTGCCGGGAGTTGTAGCTTTCCCCAGCCGGGACGCGGCGATCCAGGCCCTGCTGAACGGAGATATTCGGGAGGCCTTTGTCATCCCTGCGGACTACTTGGATACCGGGCAGGTGGAGTGGCTCAACAAAGGCCTCGGCTTGTTTGGCGGCGTAGAACCCGGCCCCGGCAGTGAGAGCAGCGCAACCCTGGAGGCCATATTGCGTGTGGCGCTGGCGGGCCAAAGCCTGCCCAGCCAGGAGATGCAGCGTGCGCTGGTCCCGGCTTCCTTGCAGAGAGTGCGACTGGGCGTAGACGGCCAGCCTGTCCTACATAATGTCGTCCAGGAATTGACCACCTTTCTTATGGCTCTGGCAGGAGCGGTCTTGCTCTTGTTTGCGTTGATTATCGGTGCAAGCAGTCTTGTGCAGACGGTGGCGGAGGAGAAGGAGAATCGCATGGTGGAGGTGCTCATGACCTCCGCTCGTCCTATCTCCATCATGCTTGGCAAAGTGGCAGGCGTGGGCTTTGCCATCTTGTTGCAGGTACTGGTGTGGATGGTCTCGGTGATGCTCATCGTTCCGCGCGTGTTCAGCCAGTTCCCCGATCTTTCCAATCTTTCCTTAAACCCCGGCGTAGCTGCGCTGGTTGTTGCCTTCTTTATTGCGGGGTATTTCCTCAACGCCTCCTTCACCGTGGGCTTGGGCGCCATTGTGCCGGGAGTCAAAGAGGCGAACCAGGTGGGCGGCTTTCTGGTGCTGCCGCTGCTCGTTCCCATCTATTCCATGCCTGCTTGGGTTGCGCATCCCGATGCATGGTTCGCCCGGTTCCTCTCCTTTATTCCCTTTACCGCCCCCACTGCCATCATGGTGCGCGTAGGCGTTTCCAGCGTGGCGGCCTGGGAGATTCTCCTGAGCTTGGCCTTGCTCGTGGCCACGGGAGTTGGATTGCTATGGGTGTCGGCCAGGCTCTTCCGCGTGGGAATGCTCATGTACGGACAGCGAATGCGCTGGCGCACGGTACTTGCTGCACTGCGGCAGTCGGCGTAGCGGCCAAATGAGGTCTCAGACATGCGTTGGCAAGAAGTGAACGTGATTTTTCTGGAGGAGTTGCGACGCGGCACGCAGCGTGGTTGGTTTCGCTTCATGACGCTGCTGATACCGGTGTCCCTACTGGTTGCCGTCGTTGTCACACCCATTGTTCAGTCACTAACCAACGGCGATAACGAACAGGCGAAGCCGGCCAGCGCCGGGCTGGTGGATTCGTCCGGCCTCATTCGGGCTGAAGACGCCCGGCAAGCGGGACTTCAGGTGTTTCAAGACCGCCAGGCGGGGGTCGCCTCGCTCCTGGACGGCAGGACGGAAACAGTCCTGGTGATCCCACAAGACTATCTGTCCACAGGCCGGGTGGAATGGTTGTACAGGAAGCCCGGGATCTCGGCGGCGCTCTCCGACGAGGGGCTCATTGGCCGGATACAGTCGCTGCTACGGGCTGCACTGCTTCGGAACCACGTCGGCGACGACGTGGCGACTCGCTTCATATCGCCAGCGAGCTACACATCGGTGGATGTGGGCGAAGGCGGCGGCATGCAGGAAGCCACGGGCGGAAGCAGTAAGCTCACCGTGGCCTATATCTTTGGCATCATGCTTATGATGACGATGTTCATGGGCAGCGGGTTTCTGCTTGAAAGCGTCTCCGATGAGAAACAGAACCGCATGATAGAGGTGTTGCTGACTTCGGCGTCGCCCCTGGGGATCATGACGGGCAAAGTGTTGGCTATGGGGGCCATGGGACTGGGGCAGATGGTGCTGTGGGCCGCCTCGGTGACCTTCCTAGGCCCTCGGGCGGTCTCCAGCTTTCCCCAATTGGGCCAAGTAGACGTAGAGCCGGCGATTCTGGTGTGGATCGCCCTCTTCTTCCTGGCCGGCTATTTCTTTCTTGCCGTGGTCATGGCAGCCATTGGGGCGGCTAGCACCTCCTACCGCGAAAGCTCTCAGATATCCGTATTCGTCATGATGCCTGCGGCCATTCCACTGTGGTTCTTTGACTTCATCGCTGGGAACCCGGACGGTACTCTGGCTCGAACGCTTTCCTTCATCCCCGTCACCGCGCCTATGGCGATGGTGGAACGCATCACCGTGACCCAGGTTCCGATCCTTGAAATCCTGTTGAGCTTGGGGGTGACCCTTGGGGCAGGGCTGGCGTTACTTTGGGTGTCGGCGCGTATCTTCCGCGCGGGCCTGCTGCTGTACGGGCAGCGCATGACCCTGCGCAGGATGGCGCTGGCATTGCGGCAGGCGGGGTAGGGGCCGGTGCAATTGACGAGGGCATCTTCATGCTGTGTAGAGGCAGGGTTTCCCTGCCCATGTCCATTGAAATGAAAAAGGGGCGACGAAGTCGCCCCTTTACTTTGTAGGCTCGTGCAGCGCTAGCCTTTGGCCAGCACCTCTTGGGCGGCAGCGAGGCCGCGTCCGTGGGCAACCTCATACCCCTCCTCGTGCAGGACGACCTCCAGCGCGGAAAGCAGGGTAAAGACGTTGGCGGGGTAGGAGTTTTCCCCCATGAGGCCGATGCGCCAGATTTTGCCGGCCACAGGTCCCAGTCCGCCGCCGATTTCCATGTTGTAGCGACGCAGCAGGGCCGTGCGGACTTTGGCGTCGGCGACGCCTTCGGGGATCTTGACGGAGGTAAGGCACGGGAGCCGGCAGGTTTCCTTGGCAAAAAGCTCAAGCCCCATAGCTTGCAGTCCGGCGCGCAGGGCTTCGGCGTTGCGCTCGTGGCGGCGGAAGCGGTGCTCCAGGCCCTCCTCCAGCACAACGCGCAGGCCCTCCCGCAGCCCAAAAATCATGGAGATGGGGGCCGTGTGATGGTAGGCGCGGTTTTCGCCCCAATAGGAGCTGAGTAAGCTGAGGTCAAAGTACCAGCTCTGCGCCGGCGTCTTGCGTTTGGTGAGCACCTCTTCTGCGCGAGGCCCCAGGGTTATGGGGGCAAGGCCCGGCGGGCAGCCAAGGCACTTTTGGGTGCCTGCATAGCAAACGTCCACGCCCCACTTGTCCACGGCTACTTCCACGCCGCCAAGGGATGTCACCGTGTCCAGGATCAGCAGCGCGCCGTAGCGGTGGACGACCTCGGCGATTTCTTTTACCGGATTCACCACCCCCGTGGACGTCTCTGCGTGGACCAGAGAGACCGCTTTAACTTTGGGATGCTTTTTTAGCTCCGCCTCAACCGCAGCGGGATCAATAGCCTCTCCCCAGGGGGCTTCCACGCGGCTCACCTTTGCGCCACACCGCGCTCCAATGTCAGCCAAACGGACGCCAAAGTAGCCGTCCGTGGCGGCGATGAGGGTGTCGCCCGGTTCAAGGACGTTGACCAGAGCGGCCTCCATGCCTGCGGTGCCAGTACCGGAGATAGGGATGGTCAGGTTGTTGGTGGTCTGGAAGACCAGCCGCAGCATCACTTTCACGTCATCCATGATGCTGATGAAATCCGGATCAAGATGGCCCAACAACGGCGCGGACATAGCACGCAGGACTCTTGAGTTGACGTTGCTGGGGCCTGCCCCCATGAGAATGCGATTGGGGGGCACGAATTCGTCCATGTACTTAGGCATAAGACGTACAGTCCTTTTGCGGCGAGGTTAGAGTACGTTAGAAGTACCGCCATCAATGTTGATGGAGGTCCCGGTAATGTAGCTGGCCCGGTCGGAAGCGAGGAAACAGATGACATCGCCGGCCTCACGGGCTTCGCCAATGCGGCCCAGAGGGATGTTGCGGGAGCGTTCGGCGTAGAGGGTATCCAGGGTCATGGTGGAGCCTTGCCGCCCCATAGCCTCCACGGTACGCACTTGCTGGGCGCTCTTGATGGAGCCGATGCAGACGGTGTTCACCAGGATGTTGTACTTGGCCATGTCTTTGGATTGGGCCTTGGTTAGGGCGATGCCGGCGGCGCGGGTGACGGAGGTGGGCATGGAGTTTGCCCCTGGCTGCTTGCCGCCCAGGTTGGTGAGGTTGATGATGCGTCCCCCGCCGGCCTTCTTCATGTGAGGGATGGAGGCCCTGGCGAAACGAACAGCGGCGAAGAACTTCAGGTCAATGTCCTGCTGCCAGGCGGCGTCATCCACGGATTCAAAGCTGCCCGCGGCGGAGGCGCCGGCATTGTTTACTAGTATGTCCAGCCGGCCAAAGGTCTGCACTGCCTTGTCCACAACGTTCTGAATATCCGCAGCTTTGCTTACGTCGGCGGGAACGCCGATGACTTTGGAGCCGGTCTGCCTGCTGATCTCAGCGGCGGCGGCATCCAGCACGTCCTTGCGGCGGGCGCAGATGACCACGTTGGCGCCTTCTGTGGCCAGGCTCAGGGCAGTGGCCTTGCCGATGCCCTCGCTCCCACCGGTCACAATTGCGACCTTCCCTTTGAGACCCATGTCCATGAAGCGTTCCTCCCTGAGTGTCTCGTATGAGGTAGGTAATGCCGTCCCTACGCGGCGTAAATGGGGACATTATAGCACCAGATACGGCAACAAGTGACGGAAGCTAGTTCAAACGAACACCCTTGAGCAAGAAGCGTTCCCTTATTTGTTCAGCATTGGCTTTAGATTCTGCCTCCAGGGTCGGCAGTAGCATGGCCAGGCGCTGTCGTCCAGAAAGCGCTTCCAAGATGGCCTGGCGCTCCTTGGCGTCGCCCCGGGTCACAGAGGCGATGTAGTAGCTAAGCTCAACAGGATCAGTGGGTGAGTCCACGCGGGCGCTCCATCCACCCTGGAGACCCAAGACCGTGCGCAAATAGGCGGTGGTCTTGTCGCGGATGTCCTCCACTTCCCAAAGGCGCATGGGCGGGTCGCCTTCAACATCCACGGGGTAGCTGACCAGCGCTTTCTCATAGGGCTTCCATTGGGTCATCTCGCGGATGCGGAAGCGACGCTCGCCGAGCACCAGCACCTCAAAGCGCCCGTCCTCCAAGGGGACGACACGCCGGATGCGGGCTACGGTGCCAATGTCACAGGGCACGGCAGGATCGCCCACTTCAGCGCCCTCTTTGATCAGGGCTACGCCGAAACGGGAGTTTCCCTCCAGGCAATCACGCAGGAGCTGTTTATAGCGGTCCTCAAAGATCTGCAACGGCAGGATCATCTGCGGGAACAGCACAGTGCCAAGAGGAAAGATGGGTATAATGTTTGGCGGCTGGTACATAGCGGGCGTCACGGTGAGGTATAAGTATATGCCCCTTGGTAGGTGGAGGCTAGTGGTGCTCAGGAGATGCTGTACCGCCCCGTGAACGGGGCGGCATCACAAGCCGCACTCTTCAGGTTGGGGTGGCGTCAGAGCAAGCCACAAGACGATCTTCCTTGACAAGCGTGAGAGGCCACCCTACATTGGGGAAACATTTGGGAGTAGGCATAACAACGTTATGACAGAGGCACGCTATCAGTTTGGACGTGTGGCAAGCATTCGCGCCAGCGCGGTAGGCCAACCCGGGCAACGGCGGTTCAGGTTGCTGGTTGGTGCAGTGAACGGCGCTTCTGCGCTGGTGTGGATGGACAAGCAGCAACTGTTCAATCTCGGTGTGGCGCTGAAGAATCTGATTGAACAGGTTCACGAAAGCCACCGGCGAGGTCGCCAGACCGGCGTGGCGGGACGGTTCGCCGCACGAGCGGACTCCTCCGACCACGTGGAGTTTCAGGCTGGGCACATGGCGGTAGGGTATGACGAAGAGAGCGACCTGTACCTCTTCCTCGCAAACGAGGTGGAAGAGCCGGAAGGTTCTTTGCCGCGCCTGAGCATCTTGGCCGACCAGCAGGCCATGAACGCCCTCGCGGACGAGGCCTTTGAGGTGTGCTCTGCGGGCCGCCCGCTGTGTCCTCTGTGCGGCACGCCGATAAATGCTAATGAGGCGCACGTCTGCCCCAAGCACAACGGCTATCACGCCTCTCTTGGCGAGACACGCGAATTGTCGTAGGAGGGAGGCGTGCAAGAGACAGGGACGGTTCCCTCGCCGGAGTTGGCCAGGCTCATGGCGGAAGGCGACTTGGGCGAATGTACCCTTGCGCCCCTTGGGTCCAACTACACGTTCTTCGCCCGCGTCAGGGACGCCGCCGGCAACTCGGTCCAGGTTGTTTACAAGCCATGCCGCGGCGAGGCCCCGTTGTGGGATTTCCCGACCGGCACTTTGTATCTGCGGGAGTACTTGGCCTACCGTTTGAGCGAGGCGCTGGGTTGGGGCCTCATCCCGTACACCATCATCCGGGAAGGCGAACACGGCATAGGGTCGGTGCAACTGTTCATTCCTTCCGACCCGCAAGCGAGCTACTTCACCTTGCGAGAGACCCACAAACGCCAGATGCAGCAGCTCTGCGTGTACGATGTGCTTGCCAACAACGCGGACCGCAAGGCCAGCCACTGCTTGCTCGGTCTGGACGGGCGGCTATGGGCCATTGACCACGGCATCGCCTTCAACGCGGAGCCAAAGCTGCGCACGGTGATCTGGGACTTTGCGGGAGAGGCCGTGCCGGAGCCGATTCTCCGGGACGTGCGCCGTTTTGCTGAGGGCATGGAAGCCAGCAAAGGCTTCTGCGCAGAGATGGCGCAACTCTTGAGCGATCAAGAGGTCGCGGCTTTCCGCGAGCGGGTGGCCGAACTGCTGGAACGCAAGACCTTTCCCTTGCCTACCTCGCGGCGCTCCGTGCCCTGGCCCATGATGTGAGATTATCGTCCACGCAAGAGACGGCGCAGCCAGCGGCGCAGGCGCAGGCCCCTTCTGGGGCGCAGGCCGTTTGCCATGAGCTGCACCGGTGCAGGTCCACCGGCCAGGAGGCTGGCCTGCCACTTACGCAGATCGCCGTCCCTTGGGAGGCCGGCCCCAGGCTCCAGGAACGAGTCCAGCGGCTCCCACCTGCGCGCTCCTGCACGGACCATGACCTGGCCTCCAGCTTCCTTCACGATGAGCGCGCCGCCTGCCACGTCCCAAATCTTGGGCCCGCCAAAGGCGGCGAACTGCAACGCGCCGGTGGCGGCTAGCGCCAACTCGCAGGCGATGCTTCCTGTGGTGCGCAGCTCGCCGATGGCCTTGCGCAGCTCGCGTTTCATGCGGAACTGGCCCCATACGTAGGCGGGAAGGGCGGACAGACGCCGGTCGGAGGCAGCCTCGTCGCTCAGCAGCTTGAGGGGCGTATCTTCCAGAAAAGCGCCGCCGCCGTGGCTGGCGTGCAACACCTGCCCGCCCAAGGGCGCCAGCGTAGGTATGAACAGTGCGCCGACGACGGGCCGCCCGTGGTACAGCACCCCGATGGACACACCCCACATGGGAAAGCGGTTGAGGAAATTAGTGGTGCCATCCAGGGGGTCCAGCACCCACAGATAGGGAATGGTGGTATCAGGGCTTTCGGGCGTTTCTTCCGACAGGATTGCGTGGGCGGGAAACTGCGAGCGGATCCCTTCTATGAGGAGCTTTTCCGAGGCACGGTCAGCCTCGGTGACGGGGTCTGCATGGCCCTTGGTCTTGAAGGCGACATCCAGGGGACGGGCGGCATAGGTGAGGAGCAAGCCGCCGGCTCTGGCTGCAAGTGCAGCGGCGTGTGCCTCTATCGCAGCCAGGGTCTGACGGTCGGGGAAGGGCGTCATGGAGGGCTAACGGGGTATTCGGCGCGGACGTGGGTGCGCAGGCCGCCGCGTTCGTTGTAGACGGCGTCTACAGCCATGCGCTCCGGCTGGAGCAGGGTTGCGAGGTCGTTGAGCACGCGGTTAACGGCGTGCTCCTGGAGAATGCCCACGTTGCGATAGGAGGTAAGGTAGTACTTGAGCGATTTAAGCTCTACCAGGCGGTCAGTTGGGCGATAGGTGATGGTGAGGCGGGCGAAGTCCGGCAGGCCTGTCCACGGGCACACCGAGGTAAACTCATCGGTCTCATAGGTAACGTCCGTGGCAGAGCCTGGGTAGTCAAAGGGGATGTGTTCCAGGATTGCCGTGTCAATGCGCTGCTCTTGCTCCACGTCATAGCGGCGGGAAGCGTATTTGTCTGTAAGCATGGCGCTGCTCCGTTGCTGTAGGGACTGGCCTGATTATACACGGTTTGGGACTTGTGTTGGCCTCTGTTGAGCACCGGCTCGGATAGACAGAACGGCCCCGCACTGTGCGGGGCCGTTCTGTCTATCTATTCATGGTGGGTTTGATTGGTCATTGCTGACCAAGCCCACCTGCTGTTTACCCCTGCCCGGATGGGCGGCGCCGCAGGATGATGAACGCGCCGACTCCGAGCACCAGCAGGACGATGACCACGATGATGATGATCGTGCCTGCGCCTCCGCCGCCGGGCGTTGGCGTGGACGTAGCCGTAGCTGTGGGCGGCACGGGCGTCGGCGTCTTGGTAGGCGTCGGCGTTGCGGTAGCAGGCACCGCAGTTGCCGTCGGTGTAGCCGTGGGCGTCCCTGGCCCTGGGGTAGGCGTTCGCGTCGCTGTTGCGGTGGCCGTTGGCGCTGGCGGCGTGGGCGTGGCAGGCTTAGGCGTAGCCGTGGGCGTCGCTGTAGGCGTGCCCGGCGCAGGCGTGGCCGTCGGCGTTGGGGTGCGCGTCGGCGTCG